>Ga0222714_10003476_pt1 | contig 16015 bp, 4 predicted proteins | sample C33_3DmetaG_FD_165048 | JGI IMG/M metagenome (GOLD analysis project Ga0222714, IMG submission 165048) | Estuarine water microbial communities from San Francisco Bay, California, United States - C33_3D | ecosystem: Environmental > Aquatic > Marine > Unclassified | place: USA: California...
GTGAAGATATAACTTTTACTGCAGGTTGTTGTCCTACTCTGACCTTAATTTCTGCCATTTATAAACAGTTCAGGATCTAAAATATATTTATACTTCATTGAATCCAAAAGGTTCAATGGAAGATCCAAATGATGAGATAACCTCTTGTTGTTTAAAATAAAGTTTCACATAAGATTTTGCAATATTTCTAAGGGTATCAATGCAATCGATAGAATCAATTTCTGATGCTGCCTTATAGTATTCAAAACTCTTACTTAAATTTTCTAGATTAATTTTGTCTGGGTCCATTAACAAGTTCCTTTAATAAAGATTTAATTTCTTCAATATCCTTTTTTATCTCATCAATTTCATTTTTTTCCCTTTGCTTTTGTTCTTTCAATCTTACATAATTCAAGTAGGCAGATTTATCTTTATTAAGGATCGCTCCTGTATTGCGATCCCTAAAAAGATTGCTATGCCCCTCAACTGGTATCAAATCATTACTGTTAGTTTCCATAATTTTATTATGCTAATGCAATACATCTAAAATCTTTCAGTTTTACGGGTGTAGATTCATTTGTTGAAGACATTACAATTTTAATCGAGAATCCGTTAAACTGATCTAGATTATTTGCCGTAAATTGATATTCCGAGAATGAATCTGGATTATCTGGAACTACAAAGGCATCTGCTCTTCCACTATTTTTAGACTGATCAATTACTAAATCTCCAAAACCATCACCATCAGTGTCAATTAAATTATCATATCCAGGGAATGGTGTATAACTCTGAGGAATATCACTCGAATCTGCTTTGAACAATCTATAGAATGCTCTAAAATCAGCACTTGCTTGTCTGTTAGCAGCAACTAAAAGTCTTAAACTTGTTGCTGGTTGGGCAAGAGAAATAATCTGTGTAACAAATACTCCACCGTGAGGATCTCCATCGATTTTATTTGATCTAGAATCAAGGACATAATCCGCAATAGGATTATTGCATCTATTTCTACCAAGAACAAAGGTTGCATTCTGTATATCCATTACAGGAGAAAGATTTTGATCCTCGGTTACAAAATCTACTTTTAAAGTTAGAGATTTATTTAATGGTAATGTTGTTAGTCTTTCAGTTTCATTTACCTTCGAAGCAACCATTCTTGGTGTTGGGAATTGAGTAACGGTATTTAACTGAATTGGTTCATAACCCAAATCTAAGAATGAAGTCTCAGATCCACCTGCACTAGTTCCTGATATAGTTCTAATTTGTGCGGATGCTGCCGTTCCTCTTCCAGGTGTAATAATATTGAACATTGGTTCAATGGTACTAAACTGGTGGTTTTGAGAAATTCCAACAGTATTAGAACCAAATCCTTTTTGAGATTCGAAGTTTATCATAGATCCACCGGTGGATCTATTTGTTGGTGTAGATCTATCAAATTCTAAGAAGTAATTATCAAGATTAGAACTTTCCGAATTATAGTAAGTTGCTGGAATATTATGAGTTGTGTTAATTCTCATCAGAGAAACACCATTTACTTCATATGGTTGTATAAAATCACCAATTGAATGTGATGTTTTAACACTACCATTTAATGATCTGGAATCAATAGTAAGAGTTCCAGCGTTTCCAGAAACTTGTGTTATATTACTGTAAGAAACAACTTCGTTTCGTATTAATGCATACCCACGACTTGTTGTTATTCCTTCAAATCTCGAGAACACTGTTGTATCTGCGACAGAAACAACAGTATCATTTTCTCCAAAATTAGCGGTCAGAGAAACTTTTTCTCTATCAGGTAAAACATTAGTAATTTTAATAACATTATTTCCACCATGATGAGCATGATTATACTGTTTAACTCTGAATACATTTCCAGAGAAAGAATTGTCAATTAGAGAAGATGTACCATTTACAGTAGAACCACTGTTTGTTCTTGAAGACTCTACAAGAGGATTGGTATAGTAAACAATTTGACTTGTATTAGTAAAGTTTTCACCCTGAACATTTGTCAAATAAATTGTATCTGTTGCTCCACGAGCCTGAACAGAAATTTGAGCTCCTGATCCACTACCAATTGTGCTGGTGGTAATTCCAAGAATTTCGCCATTTACATATCCACTTCCGTTAGAGGTTAAAGTTACGCCAGTTACCTTACCACTAGTTACAGTAATATTTGCAATAGCACCAGTACCCTTACCACTAATAGAATAGAGTGGAACATTATTTGTTGATGCAGAGTATCCAGATCCTGCTGTTAAAATGCTAACAGTAGAAAGTGGTCCACCAAGATTCTCAACAATACCTGTAATACTTGGACTTGATCCCTCACCAATTTTAGTACCAGGAATAACTGCGGTATTCAGAGTTCCTGAAATAGGAAGTTTCAGTTTTCTTGGCAATCCTTCTATTGGGTTATTTTGAAGCTTCGCAACATTAGTTCCATTAGGAGTAATGTCTGTGTTATAAAATGTTACTGTACCAGAAGGAACAAATTGCGCCTTATAAAGTTTAAATGTTAAATCTTGATATTGGCTTGCTGTCCAAATAGTTCCATTTTGAGATTTAAAGAGAGATCCACCAATATACTGTTTAGTTACCACAACATTTTGAACATCTGGTAGATTTTGAGTTCTAACAGTTTTTTGACCCATAGTGGCAGTCCACATCTCATATGCATCGGAAGCAGGTGAGAGAATAACAATTGCATATTCTCTATTTGCTTCTAAGAATACAGGAGATGGGAAGCGTATTCTTGTAGGAATAGGTTCAAATGGATTTGCCTCATTAATATTAATTTGATCTGGATTTAATGCAACTTGTGTATAATCTTGGACCAAGAATGATGTTGGTGTTCCTAATTCAACAGTTCTGAGTTCAATGTAAATCTTTGCTTGTGGATCTTTTGATGCAAAGTAAAGATCAAATGATGTTAAGAATACACCTTTTCCATCAACAGTGAATGACTGTGCTAATGGATCTCTATGAGGTGCTTTTACTTGAACTGAAACTTCTGTTGGTTTTGCTGCTGGTTTGGGTGGATTTCTTACCGCAACTCTACTGGTCTCCTGAGTTAGGATAGTTCCAGATCCACTATATGTACCAAGTGCTTCACTAGCAAATACTGTTGAACCAGGTAGTGGGGTTACGCCAGGTGGAACAGCAGTAACCTTAACAGTCTTAGTACCACTGGTAACTTTTACTGGTGGTGGTGGATTGGAATTTGGATCTCTGAAGAAGAAGTTTGCAACAATATCTCCCCAGTTATCAGATATTAATTCTGCTCTGGTTATTCTCGCTACTGCTCCACTCGTCTCACCAACAACAATAGCATCTTTAATTACATATCCATAGTATTTTTCTTCGGTAGCAAGAACTCTAACTCCAAAGTTAATTAATTTCGAAGTTGCTGAGTATGAGGTTCCAGGAGCAGGTCTTGTTCTATCATATGGGTCTACACTGTATTCTTCAACAAGAACAGCAGGAGATCCTAGTCCAGCACCAATATCTGGTCTGGAAGTATCACCAAATTTATGATTTGGTCTTTGTACTCTTATATAACCAATTTGTTGCCCACCATGATAAATGCGTGCATCTTCAAATACCTGGAAAGTACCAGATTGCATTTCAATCTCACAAAGTTTTGGAACAACATCAACTTGTTGACTATCGAGATAATGATAATGCTTAGTGAAAGGTCTTAATCCATTTGCATTGAAATATACATTTCTTGAACGCATAAATGGATCAACAGTTCCACTTATCTTGACATCTTCGACATAATTAAATTCTCTGGAAGGTCCAGTTAATTTTGGAGTATAGTTTGTCGTAGTGGTTGTTGTAGTTGTAGTTAGAGTTCTTACACCCTTCTCACTTCTGCCACCACCTTTCTTATAGGTTTCTTGTTGAGTTGTAACATTTACATCCGTATTTACACTTGCCTCTTGTACCCACTCTGCGCCAGTAGACTCTGTTCTATTATCATCAATATAGATAGTTCTAACCCAGTTATCTGATGCGGGATCAAGTTGAACCCCACCAACAAATACAATCACATTGAATGGGTTAACATTCTCAACATTAGTTGCATGTGGTTGCTCTATCCAATCAACTTCATCATATTTTAAGGTTAATAGATCGCCTGTTTTCTGAACATTGGGATCCAACAATCTTAAATTTTGTGAAATATCAGTCTTAGTTCTATCAATAGCAGGGTCTAATGCCAGTTCTGCTTGCATTGACCAGAAATCAACTGGTGTTATAGCAGTTGGATTTGATTTACTAATATCAATAGTTGTATATCTCTTATCAGCAAGCGACTTATCTCTGAAACTAGTAACAACAAATCCAGATTTGAATCTATTTAATCCATTTGCATCAGTAACTTCCAGTGTTTGTGCTTTTAGTTCAAGCATACTCAAACTGGTAACATCTTCTAGATTTTCAATTCTTTGTTCCAGTTTTGCAATATCACGCATTGTGAATCTTCTATTATCCCTCAGTAGAATCTGAGGATCCTTCTGAGGATTGAAGAGATATGCTGGATATTTAATTTGGGCAAGTTCCATGGCATCATCTGCCAAAATAGGTGCCTGTGGGGTTTCACTTGCTTCGCCCTTTACTATTTCAACTTCTCCAAATCTGTTAACTGTTACTAAATCAATTCTAGGTAGATAGTAACTGTAACCAACGAAAGATGTTTCATCAGGAGAAATTACATATCTAAAATTACTCTCATAAGATCTAGAACCAAATGCAAATGGTGAAGAAGTAGCAGTGCTTGGATCAAACTCTTGTACTCTTGGTCTAAAATCTAAAATATCAGATACGCGAGTACCGTTTGGAACGGATGGAAGGTCTCCGGAGTACCTTTCTTCCGTATAAGAATTTACAGTAAAAATATCTCCACTGTTTCCAGAAGAAACCTTGTAGTAATCTAAAATTATTAAGAGTTGGCGTGATGGTATAGAACTTCCAGATTTCCTTCTTATTCTAGAATAATCACAGTATTGATTTTTATGTCCTTTGTCTAAAATATAATTAGAGGTCTTATTAACATAACTTCCAAAAGTTATTTCTTGGATAGTTGCTGAGATTGATGACTCTTTAAATGAAACATTTTCTCCAACTTCAAAATTATTTTCATTCAAATAAACAAATTCTATCGTCGATGATCCTCTATTGACAACCTGGGCAACTGCTCTACTATTACTTCCTACTATTTTTTCACCAACAATAGTGTTGGTGTCAAGAGACAAACCAGTAGCAAATGTTAGTTTATCTAAAACAGGTGCAGAAGAATTGGTAGATTCATATATTGCTCTAATGTTTACAACATCTGGAACATTTAAACATATTTCTTCATCTTCAACTCTTAAACCATAATACTTACTAGTAGTTAAACCACTAGAAACTGCTCCAGTTTGTGTGGAAATTCCACTAGTTCTTGTTATAGATACTTGCCTACTTCTTATGAAGTCTTTTGATTTATTAGTAACTTGTCTCTTTTTCAAAGTGACATTTACAGTTACATTACTCGTTTGACTTGCTCTTAAACCAGTAAATGTTACCGATGAACCATTTGCTCCAAGTGTAAACTTACTAGATGTAAGTTGATCAGTTGTTCCATCAGCATAATGGACAGAATATCTCTCTGCATCAAATGCTTCGAAGAAAACACTAGTAATTCCAGCACTGGTATCTAATACATCCGCAGTAGTTATTGTAAGAGATCCAGAACCATTAGTAGATCTTCCAGTAATTTGTTTTGCAATTGTAAGTTCAGATGAAGAAAGATCGACAGATGCAATATCAATTTTTGGTAAATTGGAATATAAACCAGAAGAAACTATATTGGAGATCTTAGGTTCCATTAATGAGAATACCGAATCGGTTGTTGCCGCAGGTAATCCATTATCACATACTGAAGTAATCGCATAACCAACAGCAGCAAGAGTTAATGCTGTACCATCAGCAGAAATAGCAGATATTCTATTAAATGTTGGGTCTGTGTTTCCACTTTCCTGGTATTTTACTATTGCCTCTGTTTTAATTCCTGTTGTACCAGAGAAAAATCTACCAGGTGCCTTTGCAGTTCCACCAGTTGTAATGTTTAATTTATCGGTGATGGAAAAATTAGGTGGAGTTCTTTCATATAAAACAGCATCAGCAAAGAAATCACTTTGCAATGATGTGTTTAGTGATGTTGAATCTTGATATACTGATTTAATATCTTCTGTTGTATATGTTACTATGCTCCTGACACCAACTTTAAATTGCGGATCGTCATTAATAATGACCTGCTCACCAATTAAGAATGTTCCAGAAGTTTGCGACAGGCTAAATGCAGATGCATTTGGTTTTGCTGCAAGATAACCAGTTGCTCCACTGGAAAGACCTCTCACAAAGGAACCTAGTGGAACTTCTGTTGTGGTATATTCTTTTCCAAGATATAGAGTTGTATAAGTTTGGATATCAAATAAGTATAAATCCCACTCTGTACTATCGGAAGAATATGATGCATCTGATACACCATACCAATATACCCTAGCATCACCTATTTTAACGCCACCACCACCAACAGTTCCTGGACCAGCACCACTACTATCTCTTCTTCTATTATAAAGTTCGATAATATTGGATTGAGTTGTCTGTGCTCCACTTACGGAGGCACCAATGTTTATATAAGGAACACCGTGAACATTGTTTACCTTTAACAGACTACCCATTGCAAATGGAACCAAAGCCCCATCAACTCTCTTGGTAGTTCTTGGTTTTTCTACATCAACAACAGTTGATCCTACTAAATCAATATCAAATCCTTTAACATATGCCGTTCCAGCTGATACTTTGACACACATCAAGTTATCATTGGGAAGATTTCCTTGCTCAGTTCTTTGATTTTCTAGATATAATCCTCCATTTCCAGTTTCGTTATTTAACGAATTTGCTACTGAAATTCTAAATGGATTTATAGCATAATTTCCAGATTCATCAAAAGTTCTTTTTGCAAAATAATCTTTAATTACACTATATTCTGACTTATTTTGTAATTTTTTAATTTGTCCCTGATCTACCTTAACTAATTCTACAAAATTAGTATCATCAAAATCTAATAGTTGCTTTTTAGCTAAGTTTACACTTATTTTTAATCTATCTGCACCAGGAGCAGCGTAGTTTGTAAATCCTTTTGCATTATCATTTAATGTAGTATCATCATCCGATGTGATAATTTCTTCTAGAATATCAAAACCAACTCTATATGAAGGTTCGTTATTATATGGATCTAGAACAATTTGTGTATTTGGTACATCTACAAAAACGCCTCTGATGAAATATACTCCCTTGGATACACCAACGGCATAACCAGTAGATGTTGCATTAACGGAAACTAATGTAATAACACTGTCTCCACTATTTAAAGTTGTGTTACCGTAGGTTACATTTTCTTCAAGAATTAAAACTTCACCATCGGAAAACTGAACTGTTTCTCCATCAGTTCCACCATCAAGATATTTTACAAACAGTGTAATATCTTCTACACCCTCTTCTGGTGGTAGTAGATATCCTTTGATTGTACCAACTATTCCAGAAGACTGACCTCTTACTCTTGTTCCTCTACCATTATTTGCATTAGATAAAGAATCAAGGTAAACTGTAATATCTATTCCGAGATGATCTGAATTAACTTTAACTGTTGTAAATGCATTGTCACAAGTAATTCCTCCTGGAATTACCATAGAACCTTCTTTAAAAAGATGACTTCCAAAAGATTCTATTTGATTTTGTAAAATTGATTGAAGACCTGTTAATTCTCTTGCCTGAATAGGATATCCAGGCTTAAACAAAACACGATAGTAGTTATCTTCCTTATCAAAATCGTCATAATAAGGGCTTACATTTAGGTTAGTCTTCTGTGGCATTTTTTAAAATTCCAGTACGATTTTGATGTCTTCTTTTTGCCTTGAACTCCTACTAATAGTAGGACGATTATCTAGGTAAATTACATCTCCTGATCCTTTATTTATTTCAGGAGACGCCATGCCAGATGTAAAATTAACACCTAGATTAATTAATTTAGTTCCTGTTGGATTTGTGGAGATACCGGAGAACGCAGTATCAATAGAAGCAGAAAATCCTGATGTTTTTCCATTAATTTGGTTTGCCGATGATTCAAACAAATATGGTTTTCCATTTGTAGAAATTCCAACATAATCTTGTTGATCTAGGGTTGTCTGATTAAAATATAATGACCTATCTCTAAAATACTTTAAAACCTTAGTCTCACTATCCCAAGAAGCAACATATCCATATGCTCTACCAACCCCACTGGAAACTATCTGCTCTATTTTTTCCCCAATAGTTGGTGTTCCACTTATTGTAGAAAATTTAAGAGAGTATAGACCAGTAAAAGTATTTTCAGTATAGATTTGAGTTGAACCAATTGAAGTTGGATTTTTTATAATTCCAACCTGAGCAAAACTAGTATCCACCGGAAAGTCCTTGGTGGAATCGTCAAACCTCGAATAAACTAAAACTTTATCAGTACCTAATTCTGTATAGATGTCATATCCATGACCTTTTGATGGTGGGATAATAGGAACCAATTTTGCACTAGTACCAACTGTATTTGTATTAATAGATCCTAAATCTACTAATGCATAACTATAATCTTTTCCACCAGATGTAACTACTGTATTTGTTATTGCACCACCTTCAACATCAACTCGTACTCTTCCTCCACTTCCGTCACCTATAATTGATAATTCCTGCCCAAGACCATTTGAATAATTTGATCCAGACTTTTCAATGTATACTGTTTTAATTTGGTTATTATTAACTGATGAATTAGCAGATTCTCTAATCGCTTGTATTTGAGAATTTGTAGATGACAACCAATTATTTGGAACAGTGATATATTCAGTAGAGTCAAATTTTACAATATCGCTTGGAGAAACCGTAAACAAATATTTCCAGATATATCCATCACCACTATCACCTGCTCTTGATGGTTCTAAATCTGTGAATGTAGGTTCATCCTGAGAAACATTGCCCTTTGGATTGGAACCGCTAGACCCATTTTCAATACAAACATAAACACGATATTCTGAATTAATTACATAATAATTTGCAGCATATAATCTTGATGAATTTGTCAGTGGACTTGGATTGATAATGCTATAATCATCTCTATACATTTCATATCTATTTCCTGCAACCCAGTCAATTCTTCTGATTATTCTTCTAATATTTGCTGATGTGATTCTTTTTCCATATAGAATAGTATCAGCGTAATGTTTATTATATGAAAAACTATCAATAGGTGCAGGTGGATTTGTATTCCAAGTACTAGATCTGCCAAATCCTACTGCTGTTGGGTTTGGCAGTCCAACTACAATATAATAAGAATTTTCTGTAGACTCAACAGAGTCTACAAAATTACTCGCATTCAAAATTCTAAATTGATCAGTAACAATTGCTGACATCGTTAAACTTTTTTTATGTATTTATATCCCCATCAAGGTAGATTGGATAATTTTCTAATTCCACCACTATTTCTTAATCCAAATGTTCTTCTTTGAATTGTTGGGAATGTTGATAATCCAGAGTCAACAGTTAATCCAGTAACTCCTATGGAAACTGGATTTGTGCGAATATCAAAATCATATATTCTACCCCAAGAAATATTTCCTAGTGGAAGAGTGAGTGATCCAGTGGTAGAAATCCCAATAACATTACTATTGGTGTGGATATTGCAAATTATTTCTGCATTTGGACCAGAATTTGTCTTAGAATTAACGATGTAGACATTATCTAAGAAACTTGTTCCTATTCCAACGATGGAAGAATTACCACTATTTACGGAAGTAACTCCTGTTCCAACTGTTGTGTTGTAAACGAGTAGTGGATATCCTGCTTGGAGATCATTGGCATCAGATGCATTTGCTCTAAAATTAATTTTTAAAGCAAGTGGGTGTCCACCTGTTCCAGTTGTAGTGCTAATTCCAGTAATAATTCCACTAAATCCTTGTACATTTTGAATATTTTTAACAAGTTCAGTGGTTCCTTTTGGAATTTCCACTATGAGTTGTGGTGGATTTGTATTACTATATCCAAGTCCTGGATTTGTAATTGTTACGGATACAACATTTCCACTTGAAATATTTGCTATTGCAGTTGCTGTTGTACCAATACCAATTCCTATCGAAGATGGTGCTGAAATTTTAACTGGAATGGTAGAAGTTGAGTATCCAAGACCAGCATTTGTAATTGTAATGTTTGATATAGTTCCAGCAGCAGAAACTGTTGCAGTAAATGCGGCAGAAACAGGATCAGTTCCTTCAATAATTAATCCACCAAATGATGTTATAGTTACACCATAATTATCTTCCTCATAATTAAAGAATTCCGCATTGTCTACAAATATATTAGAAGAATCTGTTTTTATATCACCAATAATCTTTGCTGTTGGGTAAATCAATGGTTCAAGAGAGTCTCTTGACTTGTAAACAACATCACCCTTAATATACTTGTCTTCTTTTTGCTTTATCCACTCTATTGGTTTATAGTTAATTTCATCGATACCTTTATCGACATAATTGTCAGTTTCTACTATGTCAGATCCAATAATATCAACAATAGTTCTCTCTCTTGATTGATCTGTCGTTGATAGATATAGTGGATTTTTTCTTACAAATACATCATCGCCTATTTTAATTGTCTCATTAACATCAATTAAAGTAATGTCAATTCCATTTTGACCAATGTAGAAGAAAATATCTACCTTATCGGATGATTTTGGTGGCTCGCTAAATTCAAAAGATGTTCCACCAGAGAAAGTATATGAATAAGAAGGTTGTTGTATAACACCATTTACAAATATCAGTAAGACGGCATCAAGATCGATTGAACCAGATAGAGGATTATTTGGGTCAATTTCAAAACTTAAAAGTTGACCGTTATAATACAGTGGGAATCTTGTTCTACTTCCATTTTGTAAAGATGCTATACTATCAATGTAGTTCATTTCACCAAATGACCAAGAAGAGAAGTAATCTTGGAATGTTTCAACAACTTCTAGTTGGAATTCAGAAATAGGTTCGGAGAAATCTTTTGCAGTAACAAGACCAACTGGTTTAAAAATATCCCCAACTTGGAAAGCATATCCAGGTCTGGATATTTGGAATGAATCAACCACAAATAAAGTTGATCCAATACCAACAGGAGATTTTGATGGTCCAATACTTATATTCATAAGAAGATTGGATCCCGTGTCTGTTGTTGTACCTAAACCAACTCTTGAAACACCAATAACTTCAAGGTTTTCATAAATTGGTTCTGGTATTCTGATATATGGATCTACATAACCAGATCCACCATTATTAACCACGAATCCAAGAGTTCCACCAGCACCAACAACAGCAGTAATAATTGCCTCTGATCCAGTGTGATTTGGATCAGTCACTCCAATAGAAACTGGACCTCTATATCCAGATCCTTCATTTAAATCGTACCATGGGAAAACAGTTCCAAATCCAATGTACGAGTGGGGTAGAGTACTAGTGCCAACATTTGCTAAGAAAGTTCTTGCGGATACAATACCTGCAATATCATAAGAATAATCTAGTCCAGATGATGGGAAGTAAGAAACTATACCAGCACCTGATGGGCAAGTAAATCCTAGTCCAACTAATTTGATTCTATCTCCACCAACAAAGTTATGATCAGTGGTTGTAGTAATTTCAACAACACCAGTTTGATTGTTGTAAGATGCTGTACTAATTGATTGCCCAGGACCAGTGTGAGATATTCCTGTGATACTTACAATGGAACCAGATCCATCAAGATTTGCTTTGACTTTTGCACCAAGAAGAGGCGCATATCCAAGACCAGGTGTAGATCCAAGTGATACAATTAGACCACCTCTTGGAAGTTGATTTTGGTTGATATCAAAATCAGATTTAATATAAGTACCGTCTGTTGAAGTAATTCCAGTAAATACTACACTTGAAATACCAGCAATACTATCATTTTCAAATTCATAATTATTTCCAGCATTATTAACGGTTGTTGGTGTCTGGAATACACCATTTATGAATAGTATACCATTTCCGATAGAGACACCTGTGGTATTAATACCTTCAACTGTCATAGTATATGTTTTCCCAATACCAGTAAATTGATCGGAAATATCATCAAAGAGCATATTTGTGTCATAATTTGATCTTAGGAAGGTTCTACCAGCATATTGTGCTCTAACATATGGCAGATTGCTTTCATCTCTTCTTGTTCTAGTGTTTCCTTTTGGTGGATCAACAAACCAAATTTCGGAACCAACAATATTAAATGATCCTCTGTAAACCTGAACAGATGCACCATCATTGTGTGATACCGCAGTACTTCCAACCGATGCTCTTATAACTGAAACAGTTGGGAAGGTTGAAGCAGCACCCGACTGAATAATACCGTTGATAGGTCCAAGTAAAGCACCTCCAGCATTGGTACTTAAACCAACTTCAACAACCTTCATGTATTCATCATCAATTTTGAGGATATCTCTTGGTTGAATTGATGATATTCCACTAAGATTGAATGTTGAAATTCCAGAAGTAATTGATCCGCTATTGTATGCCAGAGTGTGTGATACTGGTGTAAAGGTAATAGGTTGTTGGACAATACCATCGAGAGAAACAACACTCTTAGTGAGTTTCTTGGTCATTTCTAATTCATGAGCATTACCAACACCAGCATCGGTAAATGTAACTGATATTCCTAAGTTGGCATAGGATCTTTGAGTTGCTAGTTTAAATGTATCGGGGGTAATTGCGATAGGATAAACTCTTTCAGGTAATCTATTAGTAACAACTCCAAGATAATTTGCAGTTGCTCCAATACCCATCGCACTCTGCCCAATTCCAATAAAAGTAGATTTAGGAGTATAAATTAACTCCTCACCTGTATTAAACATATGATCTACTATTGTAAATACTCCAGTTGCATAATCAACTGTGGTAGTATCTGTTGGAGTAAATACTTTCTTATAAATTGGTCTTCCTTGGTATGTTAAGTTAAAATTAACTTTATTTGCTCTTGTACCATTGATGCTGTCATATGAAGATAAGAACACACTTTGAGTACTATTACCATACTGTAAATCTCTTGGAAGATTATCAAAATCACTGTAGGTATAAAATACTTCGTTGAATCCTTGAACAACTGTATTTGTGTCTGAGAAATCTGGATAGAAGTTTAAAGAAAATTCATTTCCATTAACTTCAGAACCAAAAGTTCCAAGTCCAGATACATTATTTGAGGCAGAGAATGGTCCAGGAACAACAAATATATCACTATCACCCCTTAAAATAGATACTTGATGTATTGCTGAACTATTTCCACAAGATACTCTTACTAATGATGAAGAAGAACTAATCAGATTTGAATCAAAAGTTCCAACTCTGATTGAATTTGTTCCAACTCCAACTGTTGATTCCAATCTAGCACTTCTCTCTGAACCAGCAGGTTGTGAAGTTACCAAGAATCTATATGTTCCAATTCCAGCAGTTGTTGCAGCAAATCCAACTATATTTGCTCTAACATCAATAAGATTATTTTCTTCATTCTTAACTCTGAACGATACTATTCCTGCTGTAGAATCATAAATTGCAGTTACTAGTCCAATAGAAGATGAACTATATCCTTGTGTAAGATTATCAAAATAATATTCACTGAGATAAGTATTAGATCCATCAAAATCAAGAGAAGCATCGATGTAATTGACTTCTTTTGTAATAGAATTGACTATTTCAATGTTAGCAAATAAACCTTTGAAGTCAGTATCTGAAAATTCCGCAATAGTTCTTACACTATTTGCCGTGCCAACAGTTGATATTCCAATTACATTACTTCCAATTAGATTAATAGACCCAAAACTTTGTGTACCAATTCCAGTAATATCTGATGAAAAAGACTTTTTCAAAACTTTTATGTCATGGTCTCTTGTAAATCTATCGGTAGGAGTAAATATTAAAGTTTTTCTCCCAGAACTATCAACATTAGCACTAAAATCACCAAGAAGGTCGTTAGTATATGCACTATATTTTTCAAACAGAACAGAATCTAATGTTGTTGTTTGTAAAACTAATTCAGTTAATTGGCAATCAAAAGTATCAGGATCTACAATTTGAATGGTGTATCTTACATGAGTATCGGCAACATCAATTTCTTCAATCTCTACAAACGGATCTTCAAATCCTCTGCTAGAAAATCTTGGACTAATATCATCATGAATAATAACTCTGTTAGTCCTACACTCAGTATAATCTGTGAGTTTTCTGTTTTGAATTTTTAAATATTTTGATTGGTCTGGATTTGTTTTTGTATCATAATCAACTACATTATCAAAATTATTAATTACATCAACTCTTCTTTCCTCAATGACATCCAAAACGGTAACACTTGTTGTGGTTCCAGCTAACCCAGCAGAACTTCTAGTGGAGGATAATATACCAACATCTGCAAAGTTTTTCAATCCAGATGGATGCAATATACTATTAACTGGACCAGAAAACTCTTCCCAAGTTATAGGACTCTTAATAGAGTAAGATAGATTCTGATAATAATCATTATCAGGCAATACCTGATAATCTTCACTAGTTTTTCCAATATCATTTCTCCAACCAATATTTTGTCTGGATGAATAATTAATTTTAAATCTAGATCTATTGCTAGTAATTGATGTTACATCTGCAATTATTCCACTGACCTTACCTTTAATTCTATCTCCTTCTTTTAAGTAATATCTTCCAGTTACTTTAATGAACTCATCTCTTACTGAATACACATAAACATCTTGCTCAAAAAATCCACTTCCACTATCAACAAAAAGTTGTTCATTTAGAGAAAACTTTCCTCTTTTCTTAATAACATTAATTTCTGGATAGTAATTTTTGTTTATAATTGAAGCATACCCAGACTGGAATGTTTTTGCAATTCCTGGATTAGTTGATAAACCAACACCAAGATCATCAACAACTGAGAATGTAAGTATAGCAGGATTAGAATTTACATATGTATCTACTTTGAAGAAGCGATAGTCATAATTTTCTGAATTATATCCAGTTCCATCATTAATCAGTTCAATTCCTTCTACAAATATCTCATCTCCCGCCTTAAACAGTGGAGTAGTGAATCCTAGAATTGGAGTGGATAAAGTGCAAGTTGCTACACCAGAATTACTTGTAATTACAGAACTAATTCCAACTCCATTAGAATTATTGATTGCAATAATTTTATGAGGATCTGACTTTAATCCATATAGTGGAGCAATTTGTCTTACTTCTGATATCGAACCACTTGGTGTGATAGCAACCAAAGAAGAATCATCAACTACTTCTTTTGTGGTATCATTCCATAAGATCAGATCAGGAGCGTTTAGATACCTTCTTCCACCAAAAGAAATATCAATCTCATCAATAGTATCAAGATTATCGAGATTTACAATAGGAGGAATAAAAGCTTCTGGATGAAGAGTTTTATCTGATGGATATTCATATCCAGAATCTTTAAATCTTATATTTTTGATTTTACCAATAGATGTTGATATAGCAACTAAGTTAGCATCAGTGCCGTCTACGCTTGTTACATCAACAAACTTTGGAAGTTTTTTAAAGTTAAATCCTTTTGATAAAATTTTAACTTTACCAATAGATCCATTAATAGCGGATGATGACTTAGTAGAATATTCTAATGTATCAACTTGATCTCTATTGTAGAGTAAAACAGTAGGAACTCTTAATGGTGATATTTTAAAACTATTAGTAGATATTCCAAAAACACTATAATTTCCGTTTAATTCGCTATTGACATAGTTTATTTCGGAATAATTATTAACATCTTTATCAGCAGTGCTTATATAACCACCCTTTTCAAGAGCATAAAATAGTTTTGTTGGTAAACTATTTGAATACTTTATAGAAAGTGATGCAGTTCCAAATCCAACTGTTCCAATTCCAGTAACATTGAATTCTTCACTATCTCCTGTTGA
>Ga0222714_10003477_pt1 | contig 16006 bp, 19 predicted proteins | sample C33_3DmetaG_FD_165048 | JGI IMG/M metagenome (GOLD analysis project Ga0222714, IMG submission 165048) | Estuarine water microbial communities from San Francisco Bay, California, United States - C33_3D | ecosystem: Environmental > Aquatic > Marine > Unclassified | place: USA: California...
GTGCAGTAACTGCCGCTCTCTTGGAAAACCAAGAAAAGTTCCTCTCTGAGGAGCAAGCTTTCAATCGTGGTCACAACCTGATGGAAGCCCCCACCCAGTCTTTCTCTGCTGGTGGTGGTGCTTACTATAACGGTACTGGTGGAACCGACAGCGGTAACCCCACTGGTGGTTTTGACCCCGTTCTGATCAGCCTCATCCGTCGCTCGATGCCCAACTTGGTCGCTTATGACCTCGCTGGCGTTCAACCCATGAGCGGCCCCACTGGTCTGATCTTCGCAATGCGTTCTCGCTACGAGAACATGACCGGAACCGAGGCCCTGTTCAACGAGCCCGATTCGGCATTCTCCGCTCAGCGTCAAGGTTATGACGCTAACCAAGGCGACTACACTGGTGGTTCTGATTCCGGCGGTTCCGTTGGTTTCGGTACAACCCTTCAGCGTGGTTCGAACCCTGGTGTTCTTGATCCCAATGCTGGTCCTGCTGACTATAGCGTTGGTCAAGGCATGAGCACCCTGAACTCTGAAACCCTCGGTGAGAGCGGTGACGAGTTCAACAAGATGGCCTTCAGCATCGAGAAGGTTACTGTTACTGCTAAGAGCCGTGCTCTGAAGGCAGAATACTCGCTGGAACTTGCCCAAGACCTTAAGGCAATCCACGGTCTGAACGCTGAGGCTGAACTCGCCAACATTCTCTCGACTGAGATTCTGGCTGAGATCAACCGTGAAGTTATCAGAACCATCTATAAGGTTGCTGAAGCTGGCGCTCAAACCAACGTTGCTACCGCTGGTCAATTTGACCTCGATATCGACTCCAACGGTCGTTGGTCGGTTGAGAAGTTCAAGGGTCTCCTGTTCCAAATCGAAAGAGATGCGAACGCTATCGCTCAGAGAACTCGTAGAGGGAAGGGTAACATCATCCTGACTTCGGCTGACGTTGCCTCTGCTCTGACCATGGCTGGTGTACTTGATTACACCCCCGCTCTGAACGCCAACCTGAACGTTGATGACACTGGCAATACCTTTGCTGGTACTATCAATGGTAAGTATCGTGTCTATATCGATCCCTTCGCTAGCAACAGCACTGCTCTGCAGTACTACGTTGTTGGTTATAAGGGTTCTAGCCCCTATGACGCTGGTCTGTTCTATTGCCCCTACGTTCCCCTCCAAATGGTTCGTGCCGTTGGGGAGAACACCTTCCAGCCCAAGATCGGCTTTAAGACCCGTTATGGCATGGTTGCTAACCCCTTCGCTGAGGGAACCACCCAAGCATACGGTGCCATCACGGCGGCTACCAACAGATACTACAGAAGAGTTTCTGTTAAGAACCTCATGTGATTCATTTCACATAACTTCAAGGACCCTTCGGGGTCCTTTTTTTATGGATAAATATACCGCCTACTCTCATTACCATGGAACACAAATTTGAACACCATTGGGGTGGCGAAGAAATGTGGTATCACAAGGCAGAGAGATGGGCAAAGAAACAAAAGTTTCCCATCAATCATCTTGCACTAGGTTTAATTGCTTGGTTAAAAGAAAAGTGGATTGAAGGTAAAGTTGAGATGGAAATGCAGTCTGTTGATAAACAGTCAGAAGCAATCGTTGAACAGTGGGCAAAAGAAGATGAGCAACCAAAACCAGAAATCGTGGAGACAGGAGTATTTGGAGAGGAAGGCTGGTCTATCTCCATATCAAATCCAGTTATTGAAAGAAGGTCCGAAGACCCTAACACAAGCATGGGCTCTCCAAGCAATGAAGTATGATTACAACAAGTACAATGTCAAAAAATAACGTGACCAAAGATGAATTGCTCTGTAGAGTTTTAAAACTAAAAAACGAGCTCTACAATGGATTGAATTATGGAAAAGGTGGAGAGTGGCACAACGGTGCTCATGATGCCCTAAATAGAGTATTGGACATTCTACAAGAGTATAGACTGTGAGTAGATCCGCATTTACCCAACAAATTCAAAACAGGAATTTTCTGTCTCCTGTTGGATTCAAATTCACTTTAACAAAGGCACCTAAGGTAGCATTCTTTTGCCAACAGGCTGGATTGCCCGAGTTAAGTTTGGGTATTGCAAATCAACCATCCTATCTTAAAGATGTTCCCGTTCCTGGAGATAAACTGGAATACGGAGATCTCACTATTAGTTTTCTGGTTGATGAAAACCTAGAAAACTATATGTCAATTCATAACTGGTTGCTTGGACTTGGATTTCCAGAGTCGGGTAACCAATTTGAAGATCTAGTCAGTGATCCAGAGTTGGTTTCAAGATCTGATAAAAATACTGCACCACCAGATTACAATCAACAGTATTCTGATGGTTCTTTGATTATTCTTAGCAGTATGTTCAATCCACTGCATCAGGTAAGATTCAAAGACCTGTTTCCATATTCTCTCACTGGGTTAGACTTTGACGCTACAGCGACGGATACGGAATACTTTACAGCAACGGTAAGTTTCAAGTATACTTACTTTACCATCAACGATATGTCAGGAAATAGACTAACGACTGATTTTGTAGATTAACCTCGAATTTTTACTTTATGATGAGTCTTGATGAAGTTCAAAAAATGTGGGAAAAGGATAGCGAGATTGATAAGGACGATCTTGCCAACGAGGCCCTAAGAACTCCAATGCTGCACTGTAAGTATTGGGATATATACAATACGACCACACTTCTTCGAGAGAAAGTAGTTGATGGTTACAATAAAAAGAAATTAGAACGTTGGAATTATTACACGGGGAAAGCAGATCCCGATGTATATGAACAAGATCCATTCCCATACAAAGTAAGGGAAAAGGATGCAATCATCAGATACATTGAGGCTGATGAACAGTTATCAAAAATATCTCTTAAGATCAAGTATTATGATACTCTTTTGAAATTCTTAGAAGAGATTATCAAGTCACTCAACAACAGAGGATTTGCCATCAAAAATGCTATTGATTGGATGAGATTTCAAAATGGATTATAAGAATGAGTCATCTAGTTATCGGAAAAAAGAATGAGGTTTACCTCCGTGTTGAAGCGGAGGCTCATATTTTTTACGAACTGTCAGATCAATTTACGTTTGATGTTCCTGGGGCAAAATATATGCCTCAGTATAGAAACAAATGGTGGGATGGTAAGATCCGTTTGTTTAACATTCAGACTGGGGAAATTTATGTTGGTCTGTTAGATAAACTCATCAGATTCTGCAAAGATCACAACTATACATACGAGTTTACAAAAAATAAATTCTACGGCACTCCATTCGAAGTCAATGAGATGATTTCGAAAGAGGGTGTTAAGGATTACATGAATTCTATTTGTTCTCATACGCCAAGAGAATATCAAGTTGATGGCGTTTACGATGCATTGAGACACAATAGAAGGCTGTTAATCTCACCAACGGCTTCTGGAAAGTCTCTGATGATCTATTCGATTGTCAGATATTTTGTTGAGCATAAAAAAGATATCTTGATTGTTGTTCCAACAACTTCACTGGTGGAACAAATGTATAAAGACTTTCATGACTACGGATGGGACGTTGGTTCTAATTGCCATAAAGTCTATGGTGGAAGAGAAAGGACTTCTGAAGCACAGGTTATTATAACAACTTGGCAGTCAATTTACAAGATGCCAAGAACATACTTTGAAAGATTTGAAGTTGTTGTTGGAGATGAGGCTCACTTGTTTAAGAGTAAGTCACTAATAAGTATCATGTCCAAGTTATGTGACTGTAAGTATCGTTTCGGTTTTACTGGAACACTTGATGGATCACAGACTCATAAATGGATTCTTGAAGGTCTTTTCGGGCCTTCATACAAGACTATCAATACCAGTGAGTTGATTGAGAAAAAAAATCTTGCTGAACTTGATATTAAAATTCTTTTATTGAAACATCCTCCACACAAATTTGAAACATATGAGGATGAAGTTCAATATATTATTGGACACGAGAAGAGAAATAACTTCATTAAAAATCTAGCACTTGATCTTAAAGGAAACACATTGATTCTTTTCAATCGTGTAGAGACTCATGGTCAACCACTTTATGAATTAATAAATACCTCAGTAAAAGAAAACCGCAAGGTATTCTTCATACATGGTGGAGTTGATACAGAAGATAGAGAACAAGTACGGACAATTACCGAAAAAGAAGAAGATGCAATCATCGTGGCTTCTTATGGAACATTCTCCACTGGTATTAACATTAAAAACCTACACAACGTAATTTTTGCTTCGCCTTCTAAATCTAGGGTTAGAAATCTTCAGTCTATTGGTAGAGTTCTTAGAAAGGGGAATAATAAAACAAGAGCAACACTTTACGACATCGCTGATGATGTCTCCTTTGCCAAAAAGAGAAACTACACTCTTAATCACTTGGTAGAAAGGATTAAAATTTATAACGAAGAGAAGTTTAATTATGATATTGTAAACATCAGCCTTAAAGATAAATGAACGAAACAGAATTTTATGCAGTACTAAAGTTAGTTTCAGGTGAAGAGATTTTTGCGCTCATCGACATCGACCTAGAGCCTGAAGATCCAATTATTATCTTGCAAAATCCCGTAAAGATGAAAATCATCACAAAGGGAATTATGGTTCATACAAAAATTGAACCCTGGATGACTCTCCCTGAAGATGATATTTACATGATCCGTCTCTCTAACGTCATCACTATGACTGAGATCAATCCAATAGAGAACGAAGATCTGATTGATTCTTATAACGAATTTTTACAAAGACTTGCTAACTTGAAATCCCCCGATTGGTCATTCGAATCGGAGATCACCAGCAAGATGGGATCGCTCGGTACGGTTTCAGATGCTAGAGGTAAACTTGAGAAAGACTTTAAACTTCCTCCAGCTATTAAAGAAGCTTCTAACTGATCTCTGAACCTCCACAAAGGTTATTGTACAGGTATTTTGACACCTTGTCAAGCCCCTTAAAAAATGTTATAATATCCTCAAGATAGTGGGGAGTTTATAGTGCCCAAGAAAAGATCTGAACATTACGTCAACAACAAAGAACTTCTTGAGGCAATCATCGTCTACAAGAGTAAGGTTGCTAAAGCTCAAGAATTAGGTGAACCGAAACCAATTATTTCGAATTACCTTGGTGAGTGTTTCTTGAAAATTGCAACTCATTTGTCATACAAACCAAACTTTATCAATTATATGTTCAGGGATGACATGATCTCTGATGGAGTTGAAAATTGTGTGCAGTACATTAACAATTTCGATCCAGAGAAGTCAAAGAATCCCTTTGCATACTTTACTCAGATTATTCACTTTGCTTTCTTGCGCCGCATTCAAAAAGAGAAGAAGCAACTAGACATTAAGAATAAGATGATTGAGAGAAACGGCTATGATGAAGTCATGGTTGTTGACAATAATGTGATGTATGGTAGTCACTCCGACTATAATACCATTAAAGATAATATTCAAACTAGACTCTCTCGATGAAAGTTGCTATTATTACCGACCAACATTTTGGTGCGAGAAAAGGAAATCAAAATCTTCATAAACATTATCAGAGGTTTTATGAACGAGTCTTTTTCCCAACGCTTAAAAGAGATTCAGTCGATGCTGTCATCGATATGGGCGATACTTTTGATGCTAGGAAGGGTATTGACTTTTGGAGTCTCAATTGGGCTAAAGAAAATTACTACAATATTCTTAGAGATCTTGAGATCCCAGTACACACCATTATTGGTAATCATACTGCCTTTTACAAAGATACTAACGACCTTAATTCTGTTGAATTACTTCTACGAGAGTATGATAACGTCATCTGTTATGCTGACCCTACTGAAGTAAAAATTGGGTCAATGGAAGCGTTATTGATTCCTTGGATCAATAATGAAAACAGAGAAAAAACTTTGGAAATAATTAATGCTACCAAAGCAAAGGTAGTGTTTGGACATCTTGAATTATCTGGTTTTTGGCCAAATCGTAACTATATGATGGAACATGGAGATGATCCATCTATATTCCAGAGGTTTGAGAAAGTCTTCTCTGGGCATTATCATCACAGAGGACACTCTGACAACATTCATTATCTCGGAAATCCTTATGAGATTTACTGGACTGATGTTGAAGATCCTAGGGGATTCCATATTATTGATACGGAAACTCTGGAGTTGAAACAAATAAACAATCCACACACATTGTTTGAAATTCTCTACTACAGAGATGATTCTCCTCAGGTGTTTAATGCAACTCCTTATAAAGACAAGCATGTTAAGTTGATCATCAAAGAAAAATCTTCCGATGTAAAACTAGAACAATTTATTGATAAGTTGTACATGGCTGGAGTTGCCGATCTTAAGATCATGGAAAACTACAGTGTTCAAGAATCTGAAGAATTCGAAGTTGAGGAAACTGAAAATACCATTTCCATCTTGAATAGATACGTTGACGACTGTGAACCAGACTTTGACATGGACAAAGTTAAGTTGAAAAAAATTCTCACAGACGTTTATTCTCTATCATGTGAGTTCGAATAATGTACATCCTGATTCATGGACATAAAAACTCTGAGGGAGCTTATGCTGTCCTTGATAAGGATGGAAATAAGGTATTGTTTTTCTTTGAAGAGGATGACGATGCCGAAAGATATGCTATGATGTTAGAGGCTGAAGAAGATGTTTCACTTAGAGTGATAGAAGTCAACTTCGCAACAGCAGTAAAAACATGTGCTGAAAACGGATACCGTTATAGTGTTATAACCCCTGGCGATATTGTCATTCCCCCTAGATCAGAAGAATAAATTATGATCATCTTTGAAAAAATTCGTTGGAAAAATTTTCTTTCCACTGGTAATTATTGGACAGAGATAACCCTAAACGAAAATCCACATACTATTATTGTGGGGAAAAATGGGTCTGGCAAATCGACTCTCCTTGATGCTTTGTGCTTTGTTCTGTTCAACAAGCCTTTCAGGAACATCAATAAACCTCAGTTGGCAAACAGTCAAAATGAGAAAGATTGTTTGGTTGAGGTTAACTTCAAAATCGGTAAGAAAAACTATCTGGTAAGACGTGGAATCAAACCAAACGTTTTTGATGTTCATGTCAATGGGAAACCACTTCATCGTGAAGCTGACGATAGAACAAACCAGAAACTGCTTGAACAAAATATCCTTAAGTTAAATTACAAATCATTTACTCAGATTGTAATTTTAGGAAGTAGTGGATTTATTCCTTTCATGCAACTTCCTACTTCTCATCGTAGAGAAGTTATCGAAGATCTATTGGATATCAAAATTTTCTCTGCCATGAATATGATCATCAAAGATCGAATTCGTCAAGGTAGAGAAAAAGTTATCAGTTTGGATAACAAAAAAAATAATCTGATTGATAAGGTAGAACTTCAGAGTAAGTTGATAGAAGAGATCACCAAGAATGGTCAGAAGATTATTGAAGAGAAGAAGCAAAAGATTGAAGACAATCTTAATGAGCGTGCTAAGTTTGAACAAGACCTATCCTCATTTAAAGATAAACTCCAAAGTTTAACTACAGAGATTGAAAAAGTTTCTAATGCACCCAAGAGTGTTAGGAAACTGCAAAATTTAAAAGCAAAGATTGATACCAAACGGGAGAATTGTGTAAAGGAACATATCTTTTTTAACGAAAATACGGTATGCCCTACCTGTGTTCAGGAAATTGAAGAAGAAAACCGGTTAAATAGAATTGCGGAGCTCGACGCTTCTATAAATCAACTGGTTGAGGGTCTCAGTGATCTTGAGAACAAAATACAGGAAGAAGAATCCAGAGAGAACCGTTTTATCGAACTCTCAAAGGAGGCTACTTCTCTAACGTATGAAATTTCTAACACCACAAATTTGGTTACTCAACTTGATAAATCCAGAAAAACTCTGGAACTTGAAATTCAAAGAGTTGCCGATCAGGTCAAGAATAGAAATTCTGAGTATGACAAGCTAGAAAAGTACAAGGCAGAGCTGAGTTTAAGTTACGAAAACCTATCAGAGGAAAAGAACAATCTACAATATAATGATTTTGCATTCTCGCTCCTTAAGGACGGTGGTGTAAAACGCCAAATTGTTAAGAAGTATCTACCTCTGATTAATCAAAAGGTCAATAAGTACATTCGCATGATGGACTTCTTCATCAATTTCAATCTTGATGAAGAATTCAACGAAACGGTTCAATCACCGATTCATGAAAAATTCTCATATGCTTCTTTTTCGGAAGGAGAAAAGATGAGAATTGACTTGGCTCTGCTATTCACTTGGAGAGAAGTTGCAAGAGTTAGAAACAGTGTAAACACAAATCTTCTTATCATGGATGAAGTTTTTGATTCATCACTTGACAGTAATGGAACTCAAGAGTTCTTAAAAATTGTTAGATACATGATAAAAGATGCTAATGTATTTGTCATCTCTCATAATAGTGAATTGCACGACAAGTTTGCTGGAACTATTACATTTGAAAAGGTTGGATCCTTTTCTCGCTTAGTCAAAGACTAAATACTCCAGCGAAAGGAAAATATGTTATCCACACAATATCGTCTTCGCCTAGAACAAATCTGCAATAAGATTGTTCTTGGGGAAAGTGTAGATTTAACTGATATGATCTGGGCTGAAAAGTTGGCCAAGGCAAACACCTCAGCAAGAGATATTCTCAATAAAGCAAGAAGGCAAGCAAGTAATCCAGACATGCAAGATGGTAGTCTGGATGATTTTATGAACAGGATGGGACTAGGTGACCCCGACCCATCCAACCACAGAACGGGGTTTCAATCTGCTGATGAGATTGTAGATTGGTTTAAGCAAGATCGTAGTGATGACTGGAGACAACGGGATTGACACCATCTCCTAATGTGATAGGATAATAATCGATTCACAGAGGGCGATGAAAGTTCCAAACTGGCAACACCACTCCAAGAAGGAGCAAAAACGAAAACTCAAACCACAGGCATTGCGTCAAGCAAAAGCACGACTGAGCCACTTTAAAAAGTGTCACATGAACCGCCCTAGCAAGGCGGTTTCGTCGTATAATACGGTCATATTCGGGAAAGCACTGTGGTCAATCACTCAGTAAAAGGTCAACTTGCTAAACTGCTTGCTACTGAGGATCTTGTGGTTGAGCACAAACAGTGCGATACTGCTTCCTTTGATGTTCATAACAGAGTGCTGACTCTGCCCATGTGGCAGAAAGCATCGGAAGAAGTTTATGATATGCTTGTGGCACATGAGGTTGGCCACGCTCTTTATACTCCAGATGAAGAAGTATCTAATCAGTATAAAGTTCCTCACCAGTATGTCAATGTAACTGAAGATGCTCGCATTGAGAAACTGATGAAGCGTCGCTATGCTGGTCTTCCTAAGACTTTTTATCGTGGATATAACCAACTTTATGACGATGATTTCTTCTCTATTGAAGATGAAGATGTCAATCTTATGGGTCTTGCTGATCGTGTGAACTTGCACTTTAAGATTGGTTCTTTTATCAATATTGACTTCACCGATAAAGAACAAGTCATTGTTGATATGGTTGCTAATGCTGAAACGTTTTCTGATGCTTTAGAAGCTGCCATTGCTCTCTGGAAGTTTTCTAAAACTGAGAAAGAAGAAGTTCCTATTAAGGAGAAAGAAACATCCAATGAAGGCCAGTCTGAATCTAGTAATCAGTCTTCAGAGAGTTTTGATTCTGAGGAAGGTCAGTCTGATTCAGAATCTGAGTCGGAGAATGGAGAAACTAGCGAGTCTTATGGTGGAACTGCTGAACAAGAGAAGAATGCAGAAACTGGTGGAAGAGATGGTTCTGAAGTTAAAACTGCTGATTCTCTAAAGCAAAATGTTCAAGACCTGTCTCATGACTCTACTTACTACGGAGATCCTTACTATATGGAGATCCCTAAGGTTGATTTGAACAGTTTGATTGTGAAAGCATCTGCAATTCACTCTTACATTGAACAGTTCTGGTCTAAGGAAATTGAGAGCACTGGATTGTCTTATGAGACGATGTTCTCTGATGTTGATAAACAGTTTTCCGATTATAAGAAAGATGCTCAAAGAGAAGTCAATTATTTGGTGAAGGAGTTTGAGTGTAAGAAATCGGCTGATGCTTATGCTAGAACATCTACTTCCAAAAGTGGAGTTCTTGATACCTCCAAGTTACACTCTTACAAATACAATGATGACCTCTTCAAGAGAATCTCCATCACTAAAGATGGTAAGAATCATGGTCTAATCTTTGTTCTTGACTGGTCTGGTTCTATGCATCGTCAGATGATGCCAACTCTAAAGCAACTGTTTAACCTTGTTTGGTTTTGTAAAAAGACAAATATTCCTTTTGAGGTTTATGCATTTACCTCTGATTGGAATACCCGTGCAGCCGACCGTGCTGCAGACGGAAATCTGATTATTCAGCATTCTCCTAAAACTGAAGGTTACTTTGCAATGCCACAAGAGTTTTCGATGCTGAATATTCTTTCGTCTTCTACTAAGACAAAGGACTTTGATCAACATATTAAAAATATGTTCAGGATTGGCACCGCAATGGAAGTGTATAATACCTACAAGTCCACTCCCTTTACAGTTCCTTATCGCATGACTCTCTCTGGAACTCCTTTGAATGAGGCTATTGCATCTCTTCATACTATCATTCCAGAATTCTCTTCCCGCACTAAGACTGAAAAGGTTCATTGTGTTGTCTTGACTGATGGTGAGGCTTGCAATTCTCTTCGTTACGTTAGTATCAAACGCAAATACGATGGGGAAGAGTATGTTGGAACCCGTAGTATTGGTGCTTATGGATTTCTCCGCTGCAGGAATACTGGTAACGTTTACCCTATCCCTAATGGATGGTGGGAAGTTACTAATGTTTTAATTCAAAATGTTCGAGACTGTTTTCCTGGAATGAACATGATTGGTATTCGTGTTCTTGAAAATCGTGATTTCCGTCCATGGATTCGCCGCATGTCTCTTCCCTATGAGAAAGAAATTGAATTCCAGAAGACTTGGGTTAAAGATAAGTCTGTAACCTTCTCCTCTATAATGGGGTATAGTGAATTGATTGGTATTTCTGGTAACTCTCTGGAATCTTCTTCTGAATTTTCCGTGCCAGAGAAAGCAACTAAGTCTCAGATTCTGTCTTCATTCAAAAAATCTTATGGTGGTAAGAAAACCAATAAGAAAATCCTTTCCAAATTTGTGTCAGTGATTGCCTGAGACAATTTTCAAACTGTCCTCAGCGCCCACCCTGGGCGCTTTTTTTGTATTATAATACCTACATACCAAAGAGGTTCCGAATGCCCAGGCTGTCTACCGTGTCTATTGTTGAGTCCCTGAGAGATCTTTATGGAAACAAAATCACCACGGCTGATGTGCGTGCTTTCTGCGCTCAAAATGACATTAGTTACCCAACCGTAACTCGCCACCTTGAAGATTATAAAATCAATCGTGGCAAATGGGACTTGACTGTTGCCGAAAAACTAGAACAGTCTTTTAAAGCACCTGCCGTTATTCCCGCTCGGGAAATTTCTAACTTGATTCCACAGAAAGATGATAATTTTGTCCCGTTCGGGAATTTTTCTGATCTGAAAAAGATCATTCAGTCTCGTATTTTCTATCCAACTTTCATTACTGGATTGTCTGGTAATGGTAAAACCTTTGGTGTTGAACAAGCGTGTGCTGCCCTAAATAGGGAGTTGATTCGTGTGAACATCACCATTGAAACTGACGAGGATGATCTTGTTGGTGGGTTTCGTCTTGTTAATGGCGAAACTGTCTGGCATAATGGACCCGTCGTGGAGGCTCTTCAACGTGGAGCAGTGTTGCTTCTAGATGAAGTTGACCTGGCATCTAACAAGATTCTGTGTCTCCAATCTATCCTTGAAGGTAAAGGTGTCTTCCTGAAGAAGACTGGCGAGTATGTCCAACCTGCCGAAGGATTCCAAATCTTTGCTACTGCCAATACCAAAGGCAAAGGTAGTGATGATGGTCGTTTTATTGGCACTAATGTCCTTAATGAGGCATTCCTTGAGCGATTTGCAATTACTCTTGAGCAAGAGTATCCTACTCCTGCAACTGAGATCAAGATTCTCTCTCGCCTCTGTAGTGATGAGAACTTCTGTAAGAACCTTGCCGACTGGGCTCAACTGATCCGTAAAACCTTCTTTGATGGTGGAGTGGATGAAGTCATTAGCACCCGCCGTCTGGTTCATATTGTTCGTGCCTATGCCATCTTTGGTGATAAAATCAAAGCAATTCGCACTTGCCTGAACCGATTTGATGACGATACCAAGCAAGCATTTGTTGACCTTTATGATAAGGTCGATGCTGATGTTGACCTTTTGAAGGAGGAGTGATAGAATGAATGCGTGGAGTATGCTTTATGATGAACTGAACATGGATGAACAGTACACGGCCACAGGAGAAAAGTGGGTTAGTCGAAATGGGGGTTATGAATGGACCCCAGAAACATCCGACTCATACGTTAAGACTGTGACCTTACCTGAACAAAAGAAAGATTTCTTCAAGTTTAATGAAGAAGCAATTCTCAAAGAGATGCGAGACTACATCTTTGAGACCTACAGGGCGCACTATGCCTCTGGAAAAGGGATTCAAACTCTAGATCTGATTGAATCCTGTGGAGATGCTGCTGCATTCTGTCGCAGCAATATTCTCAAGTACGCAACCCGTTATGATAAGAAGGGATGTGCTAAAATGGATATCAAGAAGATTATCCATTACGCTGTTCTTCTTTACCACTTTACCAACCAGGACAAAGAAACTGATGCAAGAGGCTATGAAACTTTCTAAGACCACCTTTGAAATTCTTGACAACTTCTCTGGTATTAACCAGTCTATTCATGTCAAGAGTGGAAACAAACTCCGCACTATTTCTGTGATGAAGAACATCCTTGCGGAGGCTGATGTTGATGAAGACTTCTCCAATGACTTTGCAATTTATGATCTTAGTCAGTTTCTGAATCTTGTTCGTGTTGTTCATGGTATTGAGGATAGTGAACTTAAGTTCAGCAATGAGAAGTTTGTGACTATTTCTGATGGTCGAAACAAGACTAATTACTTCTTTGCTGATCCTTCAGTAATTGTTTCTCCTCCTGATAAGAACCTTAGTCTTCCTACTGAAGATGTAAGTTTCCGCATTACTCAACAGCAACTGACCAAACTTAAGCAGTCGGCTTCAATTTTGAATCTTCCCGATCTTTCCATTGTCGGTGATGGTGAGAAGGTCGTCGTGAAAATCCATGATCGAAAAACTGATAGTTCTAACGATTTTGGATTCCCTGTTGGGGTGACTGATAAGAAGTTCTCCTTTAACTTTAAACTGGAGAATATCAAACTGATCAATGGAGATTATGATGTGATTATCAGTCGTAAACTTCTGTCAAAATGGTCAACTTCTTCTGGATCTGTCCGCTATTATATTGCACTAGAACCCGACTTTGAGTTTGAAGAGTGAACATCTTTGTAACTGACCCTGACCCCTATAAGTCTGCCATTGTGCTTCCTGACAAACATATTGTCAAGATGCCTTTGGAGACTTGTCAAATGCTCTCTATTATTGCTTCTGACAAATGGGGTCATGGATTTGGAACTTTGCCCAGAGCTGATGGAACCCCTTACAACACGGATAAGGGGGCATTTCGCAACCATCCATGTACAATTTGGGCGAGTAGTTTTGTACTAAATTGGCAATGGTTAATCGCACATGGACTTGCCCTGTGTGAGGAGTATTCTAACCGCTACAGGAAAGTTCACTCTTGTTTGAAAACTCTTGTGGTAGCAAAACAAATTTTTCCACATGCTGATCCTGCAGGACGTTCTGGAAAAGAACCTACTCCTTTTGCCCGAGCTATGCCGATTGAATGGAAAGATGATCAATCTATTGATACTTTCACGGCATATAAGAGATATATCTCGTCTAAACCCTGGGTTAAGGATAATTACCTCCGTATTCCAGAACGTAAACCTGACTGGATTTTATAATGAAACATATCCTATTCACTCTGAAAGAATGTTCGGAAAAACTTCTTGACGATGAATCTCATATTCGTAACGTCTTGGTACATGCTGCCCATCTTTGCGGAAGCACGTTACTTGACGTTTCGTCACATAAATTTGATCCTCAAGGTGTCACTGCTATTGCTCTTCTTGCCGAATCGCATATTAGCATTCACACATGGCCCGAAGAAGGTATAGCAGTTTGTGACGTTTTCACCTGCGGAGATCATACAAATCCTCGTGCTGGTGTAACATATATGTATGAAATGATGGATGCCAATGATATGGTGTCCCAAGAATTCCTTCGTCCTTTGAAATGATTAAAATGAGTGGTGATGAATTTCTTTGGGTTGAAAAGTATCGCCCTAAGACCGTTGAAGATTGTATCCTTCCCGAAGGGACTAAGGAAATCTTCAAAGGGTTTCTTTCGAAAGGTGAGATTCCTAATCTACTTTTGAGTGGCCCTCCTGGTATTGGTAAAACTACCATTGCTAAGGCACTCTGCAATCAACTTGGAGCAGATTTTTATGTCATCAATGGATCCGACGAGGGTCGATTCCTCGATACTGTCAGAAACAATGCGAAGAACTTCGCTTCGACCGTCTCACTTACGTCGTCTGCTAGACACAAAGTCATCATCATTGATGAGGCAGATAACACAACCAACGACGTTCAACTCCTCCTACGGGCGTCTATTGAGGAGTTTAGTAAAAACTGCAGATTCATCTTCACCTGCAACTTCAAGAATCGAATCATTGAACCCCTCCACTCCCGCTGCGCCGTTGTTGAGTTCGGTGTCAAAGGTAAAGAAAAAGCCCAGTTGGCAGGATCCTTCTTCAAGCGTCTACAGGACATCTTGGATGCGGAAGGCATCGGATTCGATCAAAGAGTACTTGCAGAACTTGTCCAAAAACACTTCCCAGACTGGAGGAGAGTCCTGAATGAGTGTCAACGATATGCGAGTGTTGGTAAGATTGACTCAGGAATCCTCGCATCCTTCTCAGATGCATCCATTGACGATCTCATTCAGAAACTTGCTAGTAAAGACTTTACTTCTGTTCGTAAGTGGGTTGTGTCTAATCTTGATAATGATCCAGGCCCTCTTCTTAGGCGTGTCTACGATGGTCTTGCTACCGCTGTTGATGGTCCTAGTCTTGCTGCAGCGGTTCTTATCGTGGCAAAGTACCAGTATCAAATGGCTTTCGCAGCAGATCAAGAGATTAATCTCCTTGCTGCGTTGACTGAGATTATGTGTGAGTGTGAGTTTAAGTGATAAATGCCAATAACTAAATTAATAAATCCAAAATCTCAAAATTACTACAATCTTAAGAACTATGTTCTAAGTTCAAAAATAGGTTGGTATTATTTTGAAGATTCAACTCAGATGAATGGCAAATCCAATTCAGAAGATGGATATGCAAACCTACCTTTTTATGGTCATTGTGTGGTACAAAGACCTTTAGATTGGGATAAATCTAGGCCTCCAGTTGGATCTTTTGTTCCAGAGATAACGTCTCCTTTGTGGAAAGAATGTGTTGAACCATTCTTACAAGATCTTGGTGAATCTAATGGGTGGAGAGATGAGGTTGCTATTAAATCTATATTGAGAGTAAATATCAATGCCATGGATCCTTCAGAGGGTACAACTGTTCCTCATTTGGATCATCTTTACATAGATCATAAAAACATCCTTGTTTATTTTACCGATGCTGGTGGGGATACAATTGTAGATGGCGTACACTATTCTCCACAAGAAGATGATATAATATCATTTGGCGCAGAGTGGCACTGCCTTCAACCGTCTAAATTTAAAAGACGTGTAGTTATGATCGTGACCTTTATATGATGAAGTTGACTCCTGACGATGCTGTATGGGCTGCAGACCAGTTCATTGCATACTTCCAAGACATTGACCAGATTGAGAATTACTTCCGTTCTGTAAAGATGGACAGGGTGAGCAATATCACCCCTACTCTTTTTGATGAGAAACTGGAGGATGCTTTCTTTTCTGACTTTTCTA
>Ga0222714_10003480_pt1 | contig 16002 bp, 17 predicted proteins | sample C33_3DmetaG_FD_165048 | JGI IMG/M metagenome (GOLD analysis project Ga0222714, IMG submission 165048) | Estuarine water microbial communities from San Francisco Bay, California, United States - C33_3D | ecosystem: Environmental > Aquatic > Marine > Unclassified | place: USA: California...
AACTACTGGTAACGCAGGTCCGTCAAAAGGCGATTCAGACGAGTCTATTGGCACCGTGTTCATCGGCATTAGCACTGAGGCACATACTTATGCCCAAAAGTTTATGTTCGGCAACCTAAGAGAACGCGTCATCGAAAAGGCCAGTTTAAAAGCCTTAGAAATGCTTTACAGAGAAATTGTAAAATAAATCGAGAGCGCTTGGTCAAAATCAAGAAAACTACTACATTTGCACACTCTAAAATCAGGTAAAACGCCCATACAATGTCAAAGATCTGTGAGGTTACTGGAAAGAAAGTGATGTTCGGTAACAATGTTTCGTTCTCGATCAACAAAACCAAACGTCGATTTGATGTGAACATAAGCAAAAAGCGTTTTTATGTTCCTGAAGAGGATAGATGGATTACCCTTAATGTTTCTTCAAAGGGAATCAAGGTTATTGATAAAAAAGGAATCTCTGAGGTTTTAAAAGAATCGAGAGAAAAAGGATTCATTAAATAAATCGTTAGTTCGCGATGGCCAAAAAAGGAAATAGAGTACAGGTAATCCTCGAGTGCACAGAGCACAAAACATCGGGCATGCCGGGTACTTCACGTTACATCACTACAAAGAATAAGAAAAACACTCCCGATCGTTTAGAGATGAAGAAATTCAATCCGATTCTCAAGAAAATGACCGTTCACAAAGAAATTAAGTAACATGGCAAAGAAAACCGTTGCATCATTACAGACTAGTTCAAAAAGATTAACCAAGGCGATCAAAATGGTACGTTCTCCAAAAACGGGTGCGTATACTTTTGTAGAGTCAGTAATGGCTCCGGAACTAGTAAAAGAGTGGTTAGACACTAAATAATCACTTTTACAAGTCTTATAAAAAGCCGCATTCTGCGGCTTTTTTTATGGCTTGAACAATTAGATTTGCACTATGGGATGGTTCGATGCCTTTAAGAAAAAACAAGAGCCCGAGAAACTAGCAGAGGGTCTAGAGAAGACGAAAAAAAGTTTGTTCTCCAAAATCGCCGTTGCCGTTGCGGGCCGTTCAACGGTTGATGCCGAAACCCTTGATGCCTTAGAAGAACAGCTTATTGCCTCTGACGTGGGGGTACATACCACACTCAAGATCATCGAGCGCATTGAAGACCGCGTGGCCCAAGACAAGTATTTGGGTACAGATGATTTACAGCGGTTGCTTAAAGAAGAAATCAAGGCGTTGCTCAGCGATGCCGATCAGCATGACTTTAAAGCCACTCAGGGTCCGTATGTCGTGCTCGTAGTTGGAGTGAATGGAGTGGGCAAGACTACCACCATTGGAAAACTGGCGCATCAGCTTACCCAAGAAGGCAAAAAGGTCATGGTGGGTGCCGCCGACACCTTTAGGGCTGCAGCCGTCGATCAACTTCAGGTATGGGCCGATAGAGCTCAGGTTCCTTTGGTGCGCATGCAAGAAGGAGCCGATCCGGCTTCTGTGGCCTATGAGTCTGTGGTGCGTGCGGTAAAAGAACACGTAGATGTATTGTTTGTAGACACAGCGGGCAGGCTTCACAACAAGGTTAATCTCATGAATGAGCTTTCCAAGATTAAGCGGGTAATGGGCAAGGTGTTAGACGGATCGCCACATGAGGTCATGCTTGTTCTCGATGGCTCTACTGGCCAAAACGCCTTCGAGCAGGCCCGTCAATTCACCGCAGCCACAGAGGTCAATTCACTGACGGTAACTAAGCTTGACGGATCAGCCAAAGGAGGTGTGGTCTTGGGCATCTCAGATCAATTCACCATTCCTGTTCGGTTTATTGGCCTGGGTGAAGGAATAGAAGATTTACGCGTGTTTGATAAAGAGGCCTTTGTCGATGCCCTTTTTGAGGAATAGAAGCTATGAGAACCAAATCACTTAAATCGAAGACTATAAATGTGGTCACCCTAGGGTGCAGCAAAAACCTGTACGATTCAGAGGTGCTGAGCGGGCAGTTAAAGGCATCTGGCAAAGAAGTTGTTCATGAAGGTAGTGGGGAGGTTGTTGTGATCAACACCTGTGGGTTTATCGCCAACGCCAAGCAAGAAAGCATTGATACTATTCTACATTTTGTCGATCAAAAGCAAAAGGGTTTAGTAGAGAAGGTCTACGTTACTGGTTGTCTCAGTGAGCGCTATCAAGCAGATTTAGAGCACGAGATACCTGATGTTGATCGTTATTTCGGAACACAGCACCTCACGCATTTATTAAAAGAGTTAGGTGCCGACTACAAGCACGAACTGCTAGGGGAGCGTGTCATGAGCACACCCACGCATTACGCCTATTTGAAAATTTCTGAAGGATGTGATAGGCCGTGCTCGTTTTGTGCCATTCCGCTCATGCGCGGTAAACACCGCTCAAAACCTATTGAGGAGCTGGTGAGGGAGGCCGAAATTTTGGCTTCGAAAGGAGTAAAAGAGCTTATTTTAATCGCTCAAGACCTTACTTATTACGGCCTAGATATCTACAAAAAAAGAGAATTGGCTGCCCTGCTAAAGGCCTTGGTGGCCGTCGATGGTATAGAGTGGATTCGGTTGCATTATGCGTTTCCGACCGGATTTCCTGAGAACGTACTAGACGTCATTAGAGAGGAACCTAAAGTGTGTAACTATATCGATATCCCCTTACAGCACATTTCGGATCGGATTTTAAAAAGCATGCGTCGAGGGACCACGCACGCCAAAACAGACGCCCTAATTGCTCAATTCAGAGAAAAAGTGCCTGGTATGGCCATTCGCACCACCTTGATTGTAGGCTATCCTGGAGAAGATCTGGCCGTCTTCGAAGAATTAAAAGATTGGGTTAAGGCATCTAGATTTGACCGATTGGGTTGCTTTACCTATTCACACGAAGAGAATACACATGCCTATGCCCTAATAGACGATGTGGATCAAGAAGAAAAGGAGCGCCGGGCAGCCGAAATCATGGAATTACAGTCTCAGATTTCATGGGAACTCAATCAAGAAAAAGTAGGTAAGCGCTTCAGGTGCTTGATCGATCGTTATGAAGACGGCTATTTTGTTGCGCGCACTGAATTTGACTCTCCTGACGTGGACAACACGGTGCTCATTGATGCCTCCAAAACCTATCTAACCATAGGTTCATTCGTGTGGGTTGAAATTATGGAGGCTAGTGATTTTGACCTTTACGCACGCGTAGTAGAAAACTTATAGGTAAACACCTCTGTGGGGCTTTAAGCTATTTTTGAGTGTTTCTAGTTGAGTTTCGTCTATGCTCAGCGTGCAACTATACCAGAATTCTTGGTTTTGAATGACACCCACTTGATTGTGGGCTGTTCTATCTAAATAGGAAGCCAAAAATTCTTCTAAGTGCTTTTGATAGTGCTGAGCCGTATGTGAGGCTTCTGGTCCCCTAAAATCCCAAATCAATTGAATAGCTCTTGAATCACTCATGGCGTATTAGTCGGTTTGCGAAAATTCTGTTAACTGCAGATCCAAAGGTAAGCAGAACCCTTAGTTTGTGCTATTTTTGAGCCATGCGTGTCAAAGCATATATACGTTATTTGGTGGTCTGTATAGCCCTTTTTGGGCTGCATTCTTGCCAGCTGTTTGTGTCAACAGAGCCTAACAAAGAGGCTGTGGCTCGTGTGGGACGGTCTTTTCTTTATGCCGCTGACTTGCCCGATTTTAGCTATCTTTCAGAAAGTCAAGCAATTAAAGAGGCTAAAGATCGCTATATTGAAGACTGGGCCATAAAGCAGCTCATGTTTCAAAACGCCCTTACCAATTTACCCGAAGATGTGCAGTGGCAGCTCAATCAGCTGGTTGATAACTACCGTACTGACCTCTACACTAAGTCGTACTTTGATCTAATTTCTTTTGATCCGACCGACACGGTGATTGGTGAAGAAGAGCTTCAGTTGCTGTACGAGCGCGAGCAGCAGAGTCTGTTATTGGATCAAGATCTTGTGAAGCTGAGGTATATTGCGCTTAACCAATCGTATAGTAAGCCCGATGAGGTGATGAATCGATTTAAGCGATATAACGAAGAGGATCAGCGCTTTATAGATTCACTAGGCCGACACAATTATCTGAAAGACGTGCAGCTCAACGATTCTGTTTGGCTGAAGAGCTCAGCGATCGCCAAAAGAATCAACCCCATAACCTACCAAAATGTGACTGATTACCTGCAGGCCTATCAGTTTTTTGACATACGCGACAGTACCGGGTTTTACTTCGGACAGGTCCTGGATACGCGAAAAAAAGGCGATATTGCACCTTACTCTTTCGCCCTTATTGAACTCAAACAAATTGTACAAAACCGAAAGCGATTCGAGCGTCTAGAGCGCCAAAAACAAGGTATGGTCAGTGAGGCCATCCGCAAAAACACCTATGAAACCTATGAATAGATTTATAACCCTTGCAATTGCCGTGCTGTTGTCTAACCAGTTCTTCTTTGCACAAGGAACCTCAACGTCTAAACGGATTAAAATAGACGGAGTTGTTTCGGTAATCGGAGACTTCGTTATTCTAGAATCGGATGTTGAAAAGCTCAAGGCTGACATCGAGAATCAAGGTGGAGATTTGGGAGAGATCTCTGAATGTCAGTTGCTCGGTAAATTAATGGAAGACCGACTTTTTGCGCACCACGCCATTCAAGACAGTTTATTAGTATCTGATGCTGAAGTGAATCAAATGGGCGATATGCAGATTCAGCAGCTCTCTCGTCAGATAGGCTCCGTTGAAAAGGTACTCGATTTCTACAACAAGGCTGATCTTCAAACCTTTAAAGACGAGCTCTACGAGATCAACCGATTGCGTATGCTGGCCGATAAAATGCGCAGTGATATCGTTGATGAGATTGAAATTACCCCTGAAGAGGTGAGACAGTTTTTTTACAGTATTCCTATCACTAAACGTCCTGTATTTGGAGCGGAATTGGAGATTGCCCAAATCGTAAAACAACCCAAGCCCTCTGAATCAGAAAAACTGCGTATTGTGCAGCGCCTTGAGCAGATGAAGCAAGATGTCGAAGAGAATGGCGCGAGTTTCAGCGTGAAAGCCATGTTGTATTCACAAGATCCGGGTTCAAAGCCCAATGGAGGGTTTTACACCATGAATCGGGAGACCCCTTTTGTTAAGGAGTTTAAAGATGTTGCCTTTTCGCTGCGAGAGGGAGAGATATCGGACCCTTTTGAGACCGACTTTGGCTATCATATCATATTGGTAGAGAAGATACGTGGTCAAGAGGTTGACTTGAGACACATCTTACTAACTCCCGAAATATCTAACGACCAAGTTGAGTTGGCCAAGCAGCAATTAGACAGTATACGAACCGAAATATTAGCAGGCTCAATCACCTTCGAGGAGGCCGCTCGTCAGTTTTCAGATGAGAGAGAAACCAAGTTTGACGGAGGGGTTTTGCGCAATCCGCAAGATTACAGCGCACGCTTTGAGCTTACCAATATGGATCCGGTGCTTTACAACCAAGTTGCCTCGCTAAGAGATGGGCAAATATCGCAGCCCCTTAAAGAAGACGATCAGCGCGGAGGTCCGCCAAAATTTAAGATCATGCGCGTGAGCAATCGCTACAACGAACACATGGCTGACTTCGCTAGAGACTATGTCAAGATTAAAGATCTAGCACTTTCAGACAAAGAACGCCGTACCATTGAGAAGTGGATCGCCAAGCAGATTGAATCTACCTTTATTCAGATCAATGATGCCCGTAAAGACTGTGACTTTGCGAGTAATTGGCTAAAGAATTAATACGCTTCTTCCTAAATTTGAACCCTAACTAATCGATACTATGGCATTTGATTTTGAAATGATTCAGCAGGTATACGATCGCATGGAGGCGAACGTTTCGGCTGCACGAAAATTGATCGGAAGACCCTTAACACTTACCGAAAAAATACTATACAATCACCTTTGGGAAAATAGCGCAAGCGAACCCTTCAAGCGCGGAGTAGACTACGTTGATTTTGCTCCAGACCGCGTGGCCTGTCAGGATGCCACGGCTCAAATGGCCTTGTTGCAGTTTATGCATGCAGGTAAGCCTAAAGTGGCTGTGCCCACTACGGTACATTGTGATCACCTTATTCAAGCAAAACAAGGTGCTAGCGCCGACCTTAAACGGGCAAATGAGACCTCAAATGAGGTATTTGATTTCTTAGGCTCGGTGTCGAACAAATACGGGATAGGTTTTTGGAATCCAGGCGCATGTATCATTCACCAGGTGGTATTAGAGAACTACGCCTTTCCGGGCGGAATGATGATCGGAACCGATTCGCACACCGTCAATGCTGGTGGCCTTGGAATGATTGCCGTTGGTGTAGGTGGAGCCGATGCAGTTGACGTTATGGCCGGAATGGCCTGGGAGCTTAAGTTTCCAAAACTGATCGGGGTGAAACTTACGGGAAAATTATCGGGGTGGACGGCTCCCAAAGATGTGATTCTCAAGGTAGCAGATATTTTAACCGTTAAAGGCGGAACGGGCGCCATTATCGAGTATTTCGGTGAGGGAGCTATTTCTATGTCGTGCACCGGAAAGGGTACCATCTGTAACATGGGTGCAGAGGTTGGGGCTACGACCTCGACCTTTGGTTACGACGAGTCTATGGATCGCTACCTGCGAGCCACTGGCCGAGCCGATGTGGCCGATGCGGCCAATAAAGTAAAGGCACACCTCACTGGAGATCCTGAGGTATATGCTAATCCTGAAGCTTATTTTGACCAAGTTATCGAGATCGATTTGTCTGCGCTTGAGCCTCATTTAAACGGACCATTTACGCCAGATCTAGCCACACCGATTTCAAAAATGGCAGAGATTGCTAAGAAAAACGATTGGCCCCTTCAGGTTGAAGTGGGGCTTATCGGTTCGTGCACCAACTCATCGTATGAAGACATTTCACGCGCTGCCTCTTTGGCTAAGCAAGTGTCTGAGAAAAACTTGAAGACTAAGTCTAAGTTTACTATTACTCCGGGTTCTGAGCAAGTACGCTATACCATAGAGCGAGACGGTTTAATTGACACTTTTGATAGAATTGGTGCCACCGTTTTTGCCAATGCCTGCGGACCGTGCATCGGAATGTGGGATCGTTACGGAGACAAGGCCGCAGATGGGCCAAGAAATACCATCGTACACTCGTTTAACCGAAACTTCGCCAAGCGTGCTGACGGTAATCCGAATACGTTGGCCTTCGTAGGTTCACCTGAATTAGTTACAGCCATTGCTATTGCAGGACGATTAGACTTCAACCCGCTTACCGACACGCTTATCAACGAAGATGGGGAAGAGGTAAGACTTGATGAACCAAGAGGATACGAATTGCCACCAGAAGGCTTTGCTGTTGAAGATTCGGGTTACGTGGCCCCCGCTGCTGACGCTAGTCAGGTCGCGGTCAAGGTCGATCCTGAGTCTCAGCGCTTGCAGTTGCTCGATCCGTTCGTTGCGATTGACGTGGCCAAAATGAAGAATATTCCACTGCTCATAAAGGCACAGGGTAAATGTACCACTGACCACATATCTATGGCAGGCCCTTGGTTGCGCTACAGAGGGCACCTTGATAATATTGCCAACAACACACTAATCGGGGCGGTCAACGCCTTCAATGAGAAGACAAATTTTGCCAAGAATCAGCTAAATGGAGAATACGGAGCGGTTCCTGAAACCCAGCGCGCGTACAAAAAAGAGGGCCTCTACTCTATCGTTGTGGGAGACCACAACTACGGTGAAGGTTCGTCTAGAGAGCACGCGGCTATGCAGCCCCGACATTTAGGTGTGGCCGCCGTTTTAGTGAAGTCGTTTGCGCGAATTCACGAGACTAATCTGAAGAAACAGGGTATGCTCGCGCTTACCTTTGCCAATGAAGCCGATTACGACTTGATTCAGGAAGACGATCGTTTTGATTTTATTGATCTCGACCAATTCGCTCCAGGAAAACCGTTGACTTTGGTGTTGAGCCACCGAGACGGGTCGTCTGATCGTATTCAAGTGAATCACAGTTACAACGCATCGCAGATTTCATGGTTCAATGCCGGGTCTGCATTAAATGTTATCAAACGTGAAAGCGCAGCCTAAATTGAGCACATGAGCAAACAGATCACCTCGCTTACCTTTTTTAGGTTTGAAACGCGTTGGTCTAGGCTTTGGGCTTTTTTTATGATGCAGTTCGCTCGAGCCCCTCTCAAGAAAGTTGAGGGCCTCGAGCGTTTTTTTTTGATGGGTACGGGTAAGCCAGGATTCAATCCCAGCCCCGATTGGAAAACCTACGCCCTATTGCAGGTCTGGCGCGATCAACAGGCCGCCGACTATTTTTTTAGCAGTCATCCGACCTATTCGGCCTATGTGCGTCAAAGTGCCGAAGTGCTGAGAGTGATGATGCGAAACCTCAGGGCCCACGGGGAGTGGAACGCTGAGAACCCGTTTAGACGCAGCAGCGAAATAGAACCCCAGATTCCCTATATCGCAGCGATTACTAGGGCCACCATTAAGACGCATTTACAGCTAAAATTTTGGCGAGCGGTACCCGATTCGCAGCGCTATCTCATTGATAACCCCGGATTGCTAATGACCAAGGGGATAGGGGAGGTTCCGTTTAGAAATATGGCTACTTTTTCGATTTGGCGTTCAGAGGAGGCACTCAAAGACTTTGCTTATTCCAATGCGCATCACAAAAAGGCCATCGAGCAGACGCGAAAATTGAAATGGTATAAAGAAGAACTGTTTAGCCGTTTTCAGCCCTATCAGGTCTATGGCACGTATCAAGGCATATCACTTGATCTGAATTTAGCGCATGAGCGCCAAACTTCCAAAGAATAAGGCCTGCGCCAAGTAGATGTGAAGGGCGATTACCCATGAGGTTTTCTGCGGCTGTTGCTGCTTGTGCTCTACACCGAAATACAGTAGTTGAAATAAAAATCCGAATCCAAACCAACTGAGGTAATTTTCGATCGGCGGAGCCGGTAAAAAGGTCCAGTAATCAAAATGAGGAGCTAAGAGCTCGAGCAGCGCGTCAAGCCCTACCATGAGGCCTGAGCCTATGAGTGCCGAACTAACTGCATAGTGGTATCGGCCGGTTAGGGTCTGAGCCATCTTGGCAGTAATCATGGTCAGTACCGCCCAAAAAATACCAATAATAAAAGGGATGCCGTCGAGTTTGGGGCCCAAGTTTTCGCCGTAGCTGTAAGTGCCAAAAAACCATCCGTAGTGTACACCAAGCCACTCTACGAGCATTCCGGCCGAAAAGAAGACGCCGAGTAGTATCCATTGGTAGCGTTGGGTGATCGGAAAGTAAAGCACGAAAAACCCAAACGAGGCGAGCAGATTCAGTACGGTTTTGGTTACAAACCAGTCTTGAAATCCGGCCGCTATGCCAATGGCCCCGGCTAGATGCGGAAGCCAAATGAACAGCAGCACTTCTTTAGTGACGATCTTAGGCGTTTCGGTCATGGGCAATGAGCTCACTCACAATTTTACCCGATTGCAGGCAGAGCGGAATTCCTCCACCCGGATGTGCAGAGCCTCCACAAAAATAAACGTTTGAGAGTGTGCTTCGATGATTTGGGTGTCTTAAAAAAGCGGCTAATTGAGAGTTGCTGGCCGCTCCGTAGAGCGCCCCCCTATAGGATTGTGTATTGCTTTCGATTCCCCTAGGGTCGAGCACGTGTTCAACGGTAATGAGGCAGGTAATATCTTCGCCTAGTAGACGACTCAGCTTAGCCGTGATACGCTTTCGGCTGAGTTCGATCAGCGCTGGCCAATCTTGATTGAAGTTTCCTGGAGCATTGATCATTACAAACCAATTCTCGCAGCCGTTGGGGGCGTCTTCGGGTGTATGCTTTGAAGTGATATTCACATAAACCGTAGGGTCTTCGTGCAGGGTCTTCTCTTTAAAAATCGCATTGAATTCTTCGCGGTAGTGCTCTGAGAAAAAGATATTGTGCAGGTCAAGCTGCTCAAAGTGCTTTCGTATGCCCCAATAGAAAATAAGGGCACTGCTAGATCGCTCTTGGCGCAGCGTGCGTTCGGGAGCCTTAGTATGGGGTAGCAACTTGCGGTAGGTAGGTACCACATCCATGTTGCTCACGATGAGGTCGAAAGTGTAGCTTTCTTTGGCCGTTCTGAGCCCAGAGGCTTTGTTGTATTTGCTTAGCAAAATTTCTTGCACAGGCTCACCTAGATGAAAGTGTACTCCATGGCGCTGGGCTAAACGGAAAAGAGACTGCGAGATCTCGTGCATGCCTTTTTCGGGATAAAAGGTGCCGTAGTGCATCTCGAGATGCGGAATAAGCGACATGATACCTGGAGTTTTGTAAGGTGAACTGCCGTTGTAGGTCGCATGTCTAGAGAAAAACTGAATGCTCTTAGGGTTTTTAAAGTAGCCCTTTAGGGTGCGGTATAAGCTCTTGTGTAAATCGAGTTGCGGCAGATGGGCAATGGCCTTGAATGTTTTTAAAGAGGTATACGTGCTTAAACGGTGTAGCGATTGCTCAATGAAAAGCGGATTGGTCAGGTTGTATTTTTTGGCATTACGCCTTAAAAAATAGTCGATCTTTTTGGGATCTTCACCAAATAGTTCACTCATCTGCTGCACAAAGGCTGAGCGGTCGGCCGGAGCGTTAAAGCGACTACCGTCTTCCCAAAAGTAATGGCAGACCGTTTCTTTTTTGAGGTAGTTGAAGTGGTCTCTGGGGTTTTCCCCGAACAGCTCGAAGAGCGCGTCTACATACTGCGGCATAGTAAACAGTGAAGGGCCTAAATCGAATCGGTATCCGTTTAGGCTAATGGCGTGTAGCTTTCCGCCCACATAATCATTGGCCTCAAAGACGGTGACCTGGTGACCCTGTGCACGTAGCCTTATGGCTGCCGATAACCCGGCTATTCCGGCACCTATAATGCCGATACGTTGGGTCATGGATTATTTAAAGTATTTTTTGGGAACAAAGAGCATCCCAAAGTTTTCACCCTTTTCTTTTCCCAGGTGCTTGTGGTGTATTTTATGGGCCCTTCTAACGCCTCTGGCGTAGGCGTTATCTATGTTTCTAAGCCACTTAAAGCGCTGGTGAATAAAGATGTCGTGCACTACAAAATAGGCGACTCCGTAGGCTAGTATGCCGAATCCGATCGGAAAGCCGATCCAGAAGGCCTCGTTGGCCGTCATCAAAAAGCTCATGCTCAGCACGGCGAAAAATAAGAAGAAGGCGTCGTTACGCTCAAACCACGATTCGTGGTCTTTTTGGTGGTGATCTTTGTGCAATACCCAAAGAAGCCCGTGCATAATGTACTTGTGAATAAACCAGGCCATAAATTCCATGACCAAGAAGGTGAGCAGAAAAACAGCGATCCAGAGTAAGGTGTACATAGTTTAGACGCGTTGTAATTTAATATCAATATACGACTGAGCGAGCAGTTGAGCCTTTTCGTAGTTTGGTACACGAATGCGCTTGTTTTTGATTTCCATCGGAGGCGTCTTTTTCAGTCGATCCAGTAATCTTTTGTAATAACGGTAGGCGGTGTATACCCCAAAGCGTGCGTTCATCGGAAGCTGTTTGATGCCGTTAAATCCGACCTCAAAATCGGCCTCTATTTCGGTTATAATGGCCTCTTTAGATTGCTCGTCAAGGGCCTCTAGATTGGCATCAGGAAAGTAGGTGCGCCCAAGTGCTTCGTAATCGGCTTTCAGGTCGCGTAAGAAATTCACTTTTTGAAAGGCAGAACCTAGAGCCATTGCTGACTGTTTAAGCCCTTCGTATGCAGGCTGATCGCCCCCTAGAAAAACTTTTAGGCACATGAGTCCAACCACGTCGGCAGATCCGTAGATGTAGGCCTTATATTCTTCGGTGGTTAGGTACTCAGTCTTGTGCAGATCGAGGCGCATGCTATTCATAAAGGCATCGACGAGATCTTTTGAAATACCGAAGCGGTGATAGGTGTATTGAAAGGCGTTGAGTATGGGGTTAAGGCTGATCTGGTCTTCTAATGCCGCCTCGAGGTCTTCGGTAAAGCGATTGAAGAGCTTCTCCTTTGGGTAATCGTGAAAGCTGTCTACAATTTCATCGGCGAACCGCACGAATCCGTATATGTTGTAAATATGGGCACGTATATCTTTTGAAAGCATTCGGGTGGCCAGCGAAAACGAAGTGCTGTAGCGCTTAGTCACCAGTTCGCTGCATTCATAACACACCTGATCGTAAAGGGCTTTCATGAGGCAACTTCTTTGATTAATTGGGCAACCAATTTACCGGAAATTAAGGCCGGAGGAACTCCGGGCCCCGGCACGGTCAATTGTCCTGTGAAATATAGGTTTTTTACTTTCTTCGACTGTAATTTAGGGCGTAAAAAAGCGGTTTGTCTCAGCGTATTGGCCAGTCCGTAGGCGTTACCCTTGTATGAGTTGTAGGCCTCTTTGAAGTCGTTTACGCAAAAGCTCTCTACGAATTCAATATGGGGCTCGAGTGTGTCATTGGTATAGGCCTCTAAGCGTTCGATGAGTCGCTTAAAGTAATGGTCGCGCAGCTCCTGGGTGTCTTCTATGCCTGGAGCGATAGGTATCAAAAAGAAACCCGCTTCTTTGCCCTTTGGCGCCATGCTTGGGTCGGTGGCTGATGGAAAGTTGGCGTAAAACAAGGGGTCTTTGGGCCAGGCTGGATCGTCATATATGTTTTTGGCGTGTTCTTTAAAGTCGGTGTCAAAAAATAGGTTGTGGTGTAAGAGTTTTTGATCGAGCTTTTTGTTGAATCCGACATAAAAGAGCAACGATGAAGGGGCAAAGGTACGCTTGCTCCAATACGATTCGCTGTACTGTCTGTAGGTTTGATCTAGTAGGGTTTCACTGTGGTGGTAGTCAGCTCCTGAAACCACGTAGTCAGCCTCAATAGTGCTGCCGTCGTGTAGTCGAATACCCGTGGTTTGACCACTTGGACTTACGGCAATTTTCTCCACAGGGCTTGAGGTGTGAATGCGCACGCCAAGGTCTTCAGCTACCTTTTTCATAGCTTTTACAATTTCGTACATACCTCCCTTTGGGTGCCAAGTGCCCAGTCCGTAATCGGCGTGATTCATGAAGATGTAAAATGAAGGAGTGTTTTCGGGCTTAGCCCCTAAAAAGAGCACCGGAAATGCTAAAGCCGAACGCAATTGAGGCGACTTAAAGCTTTTCTTAACTTCATCACTTACCGATCTTAAAAATTGGCCAACGCGCACAGCTGTCTCTGGAGTAATCAGCTCAAGCGGAGACTTCCCGGGCCTAAGCACGATTTTCTTGATGGCAATTTCGTAGTTGGTTGCGGCCTTTTTTAAGAATGCTTTTAGTTTGCTGCCGCTATTAGGCTCAATGGCTTCAAACTCTCGGGCAATGGCCTCAACTGATGCGCCAATGGATAAGCTGCGGTCTTCAAAGACAATTTGATAGCCCGGATCGAGACGGTCTAGTTCGTAAAATTCTGATGTTTTGCGGCCGAAATCGGCGAAATAATCATCGAAAATATCAGGCATCCAATACCATGAGGGGCCCATGTCAAAGGTGAATCCGTCTTTGGTGAATTGGCGGCAACGACCACCCACAGTGTTGTTTTTTTCGTAGATGCTTACATCGAATCCTGCTTGCGCCAAATAGGTGGCCGCCGAGAGTGATGAAAAGCCCGATCCGATTACAACTACTTTTTTCATGCCTCTAATATCGAAGAGAAATGGGCAATAGATTCGTAGGCCTGCACGTAATCGAATGGTGGTTTTTTGGGCATTCGTTGTGTTTGATATCCTAAAATCGAAAGCTTGCAACCCGGTCGGTATAGGGTGTTATTAAAGTCGTGTATGTATTTTTCAATCTCGTCGTTCTGAGGGCTAATCGTGAAATAAGAAACAAAATGAACCTTGTTGTAATAGCCCAGTAATTCTTTCAAACTTTCTATTGAATTGGCTTGACCCAAATAGATAGAGCGATAACCTTTTGAGACAATTTCGTAATTTAAAAACAGCAAGCCCACCTCGTGAATCTCGCCTTCAGGAAGGTACAGCACAAAAACCTCCTCTTCTCTTGTCGGCGGAAGCTTTTGAAATTTCTCGGTATGTATATAGATCTTTTGTTTAATCAAACTCGTGATAAAGTGTTCATGCGCCGGACTTATCGCTTTGGCTTGCCAAAGTAGCCCGAGCTCGTTCATGAGTGGCACGAGTACGTCGTTGAACATTTCTTTAAAGCTTCGCTCTGCAACCAGGCTATTGTAGGTGTTGTAAAACTGAGCCGTATCGAAATTAACCATGGCTAGCTTGAAAGCGTTCACCGCGTGGTGCTTTTCACTATTCTTGGCTATGATTTCATTGACCATAGTAGGAATCTGGACTTCCTGAATCTTGGCAATCTTTGAAATCTTGTAACCGTTGTTGTAAAGTAGCGTTATGTTTAAGAGTTTCTGAAGGCTATCGAGGGAGTAGGTGCGTATATTGGTCTCGGTTCGCTCTGGACTTAGGAGGTGGTATCTTTTCTCCCATATGCGTATGGTGTGGGCCTTTATGCCGGAGAGATTTTCAAGATCTCGTATACTGAAATACTTCTTGCTACTGTTCATTCTTCATTCAAAAATCTTAAACAAAAGTAGCTAAAATAAATGAAGCGTGAAGGGGGCTCTTAATTAATAAATTAAAATCATTAACCAGGTATAGCGCTAGGTCTAATTGATGATTATGCGCTCACGACATGGAGTCGCCTTCGGCAGCTCAAGTCTTGCCCGTAGTCTAAATCAAAAATTAACGCATGTTCGCACATGCGTGTTTGTTCTCACCCAACTGGCCTCAAAAATGTTTTGGGCCAGTTTAGCTCAATAAAAAAGCACCGCCTTTCGGTGGTGCTTTAATTTTTGATCCTTAAGTGCTCACGACTGGAGTCGAACCAGCACATCCAATCGGACACCACCCCCTCAAGATGGCGTGTCTACCAATTCCACCACGTGAGCTAAGACAAAAAAGAGCTAAGACAATAGCCTTAACTCTTTGTGACTTGGCTGGGGCTCGAACCCAGGACCCATACATTAAAAGTGTATTGCTCTACCAGCTGAGCTACCAAGTCGTTTAGCGGCTGCAAATATAAGGGCTATATTTGATAATCCAACACTGAATTCGATGAAAATAGTCCTTTTGGGTTATATGGGATCAGGCAAGTCAACAGTAGGCCGAGAGTTAGCGAAGGCTCTAAAACTGCCGTTCAAAGACTTAGACCAAGAGATTGAGGCACAGATGGGGGTTTCGGTGAGTGAAATTTTTGACCAAAAGGGAGAGCTGTTCTTTAGAAAAAAAGAGACAGGGGTGCTGGAGCAATTACTTGCTACTAACACTGGTTTTGTGCTCGCCTTGGGCGGAGGTACGCCTTGCTATGGAAATAACATGGGGCTTATTGAAGCCGCAAATACGGCAACATCCGTCTACTTAAAGGCGAAGGTGGCTGAGCTTGCGCTTCGCCTTAAAAAAGGGCAAGAGCAGCGTCCACTGCTTGCGGGTCGCTCGGAGGCCGATTTAATGGAGTTTATTGGAAAGCACCTTTTTGAGCGCATGCCCTTTTACGAGCGTGCCGATCACGTAGTCGATATCGCTTCAAAATCGGTAGATCAGCTCGTTGAGGAACTAAAGAGTCTACTGCAAGTAGGCTGAATAAGCACCATCTTCAAGGGTGACCTCTATGTGCGTTTGCGTAGAGGTAGAAAGCGAAATACCTTTAAAGTCTGCCTTTACTGGATAGCGTTTGTGGTTTCGGTTCACCAGAACGGCCGTTTTTAACTTTCGCACGCCTTGTTTGAGAAAGGGAAGGCATCCGTACATTAAGGTGGCACCCGAATTGAGTACATCATCTACGAGCACTACGGATTTGTCACTTAACGATTTTTGATGATCAAGGGCTATTTCTTCGGCTTTATGCGCCTTTTTATTCAGGCTTACTTTGATGACCAGCAGCTGTATGTCGCTCACTTTTTCCAGCTCTGCGGCTATTTTTTGGGCGAGAAGGTATCCGCTTCCGTCGATTCCGGCAATCGTTAATTCAGT
>Ga0222714_10003481_pt1 | contig 15994 bp, 12 predicted proteins | sample C33_3DmetaG_FD_165048 | JGI IMG/M metagenome (GOLD analysis project Ga0222714, IMG submission 165048) | Estuarine water microbial communities from San Francisco Bay, California, United States - C33_3D | ecosystem: Environmental > Aquatic > Marine > Unclassified | place: USA: California...
GGGCGTTTCAGCGCCATTTGCGCAGAGAACGACAGCCTTGGCGCGCTGAGCATGTTCCTCGCCCTCCGCATTCCAGTACACAACCTCGTCAGCTTTGCCGTCGTCACGGGTTGACACCCGAGAGACTGTGCAACCTGTGCGCAGTTCGCAGTACCCGCTCGCGAGCGCGAGGGGAATCATGGTCGCCATTGATGATGACTTTGCGTTTACCTCGCAGCCAAAACCGTTACAGAAGCCGCAGTGAATGCAGGCGGGACGACCATTGTGTGGCTGCGAGAGTATCGCCACGGGCGCGGGATAGGGATTGAGACCGAGTTTCTTACCCGCGCGCTCGAGCAGTACGTCCGAACCTTTGATGGGCATCGGCTCACAGGGATAGGGGCGTGTTCGGGGCGGGTCCCATGGCCCCTGCAGGCCCGACACACCGACCTCCCAATCGACTTTTGTATAGTAAGGCTCTAACTCTTCGTAGGTGATTGGCCAGTCGGCGAAGTTAGTCCCTGAGATGGATCCACGTACGCTCGCTTCTTTAAAGTCGATAGGCCTAAAGCGCCAGAAATTACCCGAGAAATGAACGCTGCTGCCCCCAACATTATGCGCATAGCCCAGCGCGGCCTCAGCCGGCCTCGTAGGCTGGTTAGCAGCCTTTCTAAAGGTCTGAGGATGCCCCTGTTTACTCCCCCAGATGAGACCGCCGTTGTAATCATAACTCCATTCGTCGTGTTTAAAATCGTTCGCCTTAAGATGCGGTCCCTGTTCCAAAACGACTACCGAGAAGCCTGCGACTGAGAGTTCCTTCGCAATCACGCCGCCGGCTGCGCCGGAGCCGACGATGACAAAGTCGACGGCTTCGCGAGTAGGATAAGTGACCGATGATTGCTGTTGAGCCATGCGGGTTACTCTCCTTTCTCTAGGTAATCTGAATCGTAGAAGCCATAGGGCTGTGCCCATGCATGGCGATCTTCGAAACCAATAAGCTGCCAACCGAGCTTGTTTTTATTGCCGCCGTATTCAGGTAACGAAAACATGGCGGCAATGACGAGAAAGCGAATCGTTGCGAAAAATTCAGTGCCCTCGCTTTGTGTGAGGAGGCTATCCTGTTGGACTGGGCTAAGGTCAGCGAACTGGGCCTTCCCGTAGAGATTAGCGGTGTTAGCTTGAAGGTCTGCGAGGCCCGAGCGCAGTGCCTGCCTTTGCCTCTCGAAGGCGTCGCTAATCACGTTGTCAATAAAATAGACAGCGCCTGCCTCTCGCGCACCGGGCGTGTCGTCGGAAGGGATGATGCGGGTAGCAATTGCATCATATTCCCTCGCTTCATCAGCGCTTAACGAGGTGAAATCGTCACCCGCAAGGTGCGCCTGTCGCGCGCGACCGCAGGCCGTTAAAACCGCAGGGAAGGAGAGGGCGATGCAGGAGGCCTTCATTGCATCGCCGCCGGCTCTTAGGAAAGCCCGTCTGTTAAGCTCGGCATTGGTCATTCTCGGCTCCTTAGCGCCGGATAAACATCGATTAGCCTACTAGCGGAATCGTCTCTGAGGCATTACTCGTAGAGTGTTTAGGCTGGTAGGCGTCCTCTAGTCGAGCAGGCCGAAACCCATTCTACCGCGTTCGACTCTGTGTCCGACGTCGTGCACATAATCGGGGCCAATAGAGGCGATGGTCGGCGTGCCGCAGCCCATCATGGCAATCGTGAGTTCGCGGTTGAGAAGGTTTAGCACGCGCTCGACACCGGCCTGGCCGAAGGCGCCAAGTCCCCAGCAGTAGGGGCGACCGATACCCACTGCTGTCGCTCCTAGCGAAAGAGCTTTATAAATATCCGTTCCACGGCGGAAGCCGCCGTCAACAATGATAGGGATTCGGCCGTTCACGGCGGCTACGATTTCTGGCAGGCATTCGATAGTCGCGCGCTCTGTTTCTACTGCGCGGCCACCGTGATTAGACACGACGATTCCGTCGGCGCCGTGTTGTACGGCAAGCGCCGCGTCAGCGCCTACTTCGATCCCTTTGATCAGTACTTTCATGTTGGTGACTTCTTTCATACGGCCAATGACGCTCCACGTGAGAGAGGAGTCATTGAGCATGACACCCTTCATGTCGAGCCCCTTAAAAATAGGTTTAGCCTGTCCTTTATGGCACACGCTGCAGTCGCGGTCGTCTTCGCGCATGAGCAGTGACTGAGTCTCCGTATTACGCCCGCCTGGTAAATCGATTGTTAAGCAAACTGCGGTACAGCCTGCGGCTTCGGCACGCTGCAGCATTGCGACGGTATTCGCCCAGCGGTTAGTTGGATAGAGTTGAAACCAGATTGGTTCATCACGTGCCTCTGCGACCGCCTCAATAGCCGTCGACGACTGCGTGGAGAGAATCATGTGGTGGCCGACGGCCTTCGCAGCGCGCGCGGTACCAAGCTCTGCCTCAGCATGATAAGCGCCTTGGCTGCCTACAGGGCAGATAATGATGGGCGACTTCGCCTGTGCGCCCAAAATATCGATGCTTAGATCGGGGGAGCTGACATCAACGAGCCTACGTGGGCGGATTTGAAAGCGAGTAAAACCGGCACGGTTGGCACGCAGGGTTGCGTCGCTATCAACGCCCGTTTGAAGGTAGCCAAAGTGAGCGGGCGGTATTTTCTCTCGCGCGAGCGCTTCCATCTCGAACACGTTTATTACTTCGGAGGGGTTGGTCAGACGCGCACCGAGCGTTTCTTCGACTTCCTGTGCGAAGGCTGAGTATTCGGTTAGGAGTGGGCTTGCGGCTAAGTACTTTAGAAATTCTCGTCTGCTGTTCATGGACTCTTTGCTCTCTTCATTATCTTGTTATTGACTTTTCATCAACTTGGTTTTCTTTCCTCGCGATTGGGTCTCTGTCTAACGCAGATTGCGATATCTAGTGCATTTTGCTGGCGTAACGTTACTTGACCTTGCTCTCGAAAATAGTAGGTTTGACGATGATTGTCTACCCATTGCCTCGAGTTGATTCGATTCATTGATCCCCGTGTCCGAAAGTTCTGGCTTCGCAATAGGCCAGCCTTTGGGTACACTTTGCAGACAAAACGAGCATAACTTATTCCGAAGAGGACACACTTTTGCTTTACAACCTTGATAGCATTTCACCCCAAACCCACGGCGACGATTTCTACGTCGCTGATTCAGCAACAGTGCTTGGCAATGTGATCCTTGAGAAAGACGCAAGCGTGTGGTTCGGCGCGGTAGTGCGTGGTGATACTGAGACGATAACGATAGGCGAGCGGAGCAATGTGCAGGACTGCTCGGTGCTCCATGCAGACAAGGGTTTTCCGCTTGTCATAGGCAGCGATGTCACTATTGGGCATAAAGTCATGCTGCATGGCTGTACGATTGGTGCTGGTAGCCTCATCGGTATTAACGCGGTTGTGTTGAATGGCGCCGTGATAGGTAAGGGCTGTCTAATCGCTGCCAATGCGCTAATCACAGAGGGTATGGTCGTGCCCGACGGCGCCGTCGTGATGGGAGCGCCGGGGAAAATCCGCGGCGAATTAGATGAGGCGCGCAAGCAGGCGCTCATCGATTCGGCGACACATTATGTCGAGAACGCCAAGCGCTTCAAGACTGGGCTCAAAGCGCTTTCCTAAGAAGGCGGGCCTACTGGGGGTTGAGCACCGAATAGCCCTGAACAGAATAGGGCTTGTTGCTGTAACTCTCAGTAATGGCTTGTACTGCGGTTACGCCGACATCCTGCCGCACGTTGAGATGCGAATAAGAGCTGATCTGCGTCATCATTATCCCGATCATATTCTCGATTGGGTCGACCCAAAATATTGTTCCCCAGGCGCCACCCCAAGTAAAAGAACCCGGCGTAATCGGGTCTCTAGCAATGCCTGCGTCATTTAATATTCCGAAGCCTAGTCCGAAATTATAGCCGGGTCCGCGAATGTAAATATCATGATCCTTGCTGTGATTAGAGATCATCAGGTTTATCGTTTTAGGACTCAGCAGTTGAGTCCGGCCTAGCTTGCCGCCGTTAAGCAGCATCTGACTAAATCGCCAGTAGTCGCTGGCTGTCGAAAATATACCCGCCACGCCGCCGTAATAATCACTGCCGAAGAATGGCACGCTGCTGTAGTCGGGTGTGCGGTATACCTCGATTGTCTTATTGGGTCCCGTTGGCGAATACACGGTTGCTACGCGATCTCGCTTCTCTGGCGGAACCACATAGGACGTGTCATTCATCTCAAGAGGGTCAAAAATCCGTTCCTGCAAAAATTTCTGAAGCGGCTCGCCTGAGATTCGCTCGACTAACAGCGCGACATAATCGGTGGAGCTGCCGTATTGCCAGTCTTCGCTTGGGTGAAAGGCAAGTGGGAGCGGCGCGCGCTTAATCAAAGTCGCCTCAAGACTGCTTTCGCGACCGAGGAGTTTTTGTTCGTCTTCGGTTAATAATTCGCGTGCCGGATCTAGCCCAGTGGTGTGTGCCAACACATCGCGCACAGTGATTGGCTGTCGTGGCGTCATCCGATGAACCCCTGCATCGTCCTGAATGAGCACTTGCTTGTCGGCAATTTCGGGTATCCATTTGCTCACCGGGTCGGTTAGCAAAAACAACCCCTCTTCGTAGAGCATCATAAGCGCGGTAGAAACGATAGGCTTGGTCATCGACATGATGAAGAAGATAGTGTCTTCGCTCATGGGGGTGTCGCTATCTTTATCGCGCCAGCCACGGGATTCGAAATGAACAACTTTGCCATCGCGGGCGATAAGCGTGACAGTACCGGCGAGTTGGTTGGCGTCGATGTAGCGCTGCATGGCGGCGGGTAAGCGCTCGAGCCGTTCACTCGACATGCCTACGCTGGCAGGGCTCGATCGGGGTAAAGTCTGTGCCACCGCGCTGGCGCTAATCGCCAAACTGGCAATTAAACAGAGAACAGCCAATAGCCTTGCTTTTAGTTTGCTCGGAGCCAGTGTCCGCAGTTCGTCGTTTAGCATTGATACTCCTCCATGGAAAAAACCGCTTGCCGAATGATTTATGCTCGAGAATAAGCGAAGGCCGAGATGTCGCGGACCGTAGCGAAATAGACATCAGGAATAACGTCTACAAACGAACAGTCAGCCGCATGACATGTGCCGTGCACAGTGCGCCCAACGGTCGATACACCGGCTTTGAGCAGTTTGCGGTAATGCGCTAGCCCTTCGTCTCTCAACGGATCTAGTTCATTGACCGAAATCACATGTGGAGGTAATCCTGCGAGGTCTTCGAGGCTCGCATGATAAGGCCAAGCGAGTGGGTTGCTCGCGTTCTCGCCAGTTGGATCGTAGGGTTTGACCATCGCACCCATGGTCTTCATGTCGAGAAAATAGGCGTCATTTTCAAGCAGCGAAGGAAGCTCTTCGGGCTTGGATGCATAGAGTCCAGAGATATAGGGGCACTGCGCATAGACGCCCGCGATTTCCTCGAGCCAGCCTTCTTTCTTCGCGAGCATCGTTGTCGCTAGCGACAGGTTTCCGCCACCCGATTCGCCACTCATGATCAATGTTGAGATGCCGAGTGCTTCGCGGTTAGAGGCAGCCCATTTAGCTGCGTCTGCACAATCGTGTAGCCCTGCGGGAAAGGGATGATTCCCGAGCGCGCCAGCAGCATTGCGAAATTCGACACCTACGACGACTAAGCCAGTTGCGGCGAGTTCGCTGCGCCAGCGGCTGTAGTTCGCATCAGCCGCAGTCAGGATGACCATGCCGCCACCATGTGTGTGAACGACACAGGGAAGCGGGTCGCTGTCGGAGGTATGACCCGCCGGACTATGAATGTAGAGTTTAATCTCATTGCCCCCACGGCCTTTGATGGTTTCTTCGCGCATATCGACGGGATTTGACGGTTCGCCTTGACTGCCGAGCATCGCGAACAGCGTTTGCCACGCTTGTTCTGCTGCTGTGGAGTAGGCGATACAGTCTGCCACCTCGCTGTTAGCGTTGACCGGAGGCTCGGCAGCTTGACCCGCTAGCCCTAACTGCGTTAACGCCGCGGCGAGTCGCGGGTCGGTGCGAGGATCGGTTCCAAGGCTCTTAGATGGGTCACCGAGACGGCCCGGCAGTTGGTTTAGTGTTGCGTTGCTCATGCTAATACTCTCGCTCTCTTGGTTCTTGTTTAAAATCAATGGTTGTTTTTTGGCTACTCTGCAGCGAGTGCAATATCGTCTCGAATGGTTTTGGTAGCCCAATAGTAGTGGAGGGCGCACCAGATATTCACCAGGACAGTCAATGACATCGCATAGCGAAGCGCATCAGTGCCGAAGGTGGGAGTCAGCCAGTCGCTCACAAAGCCGGTAACCATCGGGCCGAGCCCGAGACCTATCAGGTTTAAGACAAACAGAAGGATTGCCGACGCCATTGCGCGCATTCGTATGCCGACGAGGAAATGCGTTGCCGCGATGCAGGGTGCAAGATAAAAGCCGCCGCAGAACACGGGTAAAAAATAGAAGAATACCGCACTGTAGCCATCGGGCATGACGATGAAAGTAATGAGTGCTAGCGGAATAGCAGCCACCGTTGAGATGAATGGAATCCACAAATACCACCGCATATCGTTGTGCTTGTTGGACTTTCTGTCTGAATACCAGCCTCCGAAGAACGTGCCGGCGAGCCCGCCAATGCCGGCAATGAGTCCGTAGTAAAGGCCAATATCGATGATAGGCATCTCGTGTATGCGCCCGAGAAACAGCGGCATGAAATTGCCCATGCCATAGGTGACAAAGGCGTGCAATGCACAGGCGAAGCTCAGATGTCTGAACGATCTGCGCGAGGCGAGGATTTTCATTACTCGAAAGAATCCTGGGGGCGCAATGTCGCGTCGCTTCTCTGACATACCGCGCGGTGGCTCTTTAATCACGAAGCGGACAATCAGGGCGAGAAAGAGTCCTGGCAGCCCCACCACGATAAACGCCGTGCGCCAATCGAAATACTGAACTAAATAGGCGCCTCCCACGGTGCCGACAAGAATGCCGCCGTAGACGCCGAGGGAGTAAATTGAGAGCGCCGTGGCGCGCTGAGCCGCGGGAAAGATGTCCGACACGATTGAGTGTGCCGGAGGAGAGCCACCGGCTTCGCCGATTCCGACCCCCACACGCGCCAAGAACAGCTGGCCAAAATTTTGCGCGAAGCCACAGGCGGCTGTCATCAGGCTCCATGTCGCGACCGAGATAGCGATGACATTGCGGCGATTGCTGAGGTCTGCCAGGCGAGCGATGGGAATTCCTAAGACAGTGTAGATAAGGGCAAAGGCGATACCTGAGAGCGCGCCGAATTGACCATCACTTAACTGCAGATCCTCGATGATGTAGGCAGCTAAGACATTGATAACCTGCCTGTCTACGAAGTTGGAAATATAGACCGTTGTGAGGATGCCAAGAACGAGGTAGCGGTAGAAGGGTTTTGAATAGGAGGCAATAATGCTTTCGCGACGTAACTCTTTGGCTTGATCGATTGTGCTTGCAGCTTCAGTCATGCGGGTATGCTCCCTTGTTTTTAGACAGACGCGAAAAGTCAGTATCACATAAGCTCTGAGAATGACCAACTACGAACTACAGCATTGCTCGTGAGAGGGTGCGGGCTAGATTCCTTGCGCCTTAGTGTAATTAGAGCGACGTCAGGTCTTCTGACAGTTTACTGAAACCGTGCTATCTTTTGCCGCCTGATAAAAAGGATTAGCCATGCAAGATCCCGTCTGGACATCTGTCATACCGCCGCTTTTGGCGATTGGGCTCGCGATAGCGACGCGGCAGGTGATTCTTTCCTTAAGCGTTGGGCTATGGATTGGCGCGTGGCTACTCGGTTCGGGTAATCCGCTTGCTGCGGTCGCTCCGGCTATCGACTCTGTTATCACCGTATTCACAGACCCCGGCGATACTCGCGTCTTGGTGTTTACATTGGTCATTGGCGGTCTTATTGCGACAATCGAAAAACTGGGCGGAGTGAGGGGATTTATCGCTCTGCTGCAGGAAAAAAAGTGGGTTACGGGCCCCGAAAGAGCGCAGTGGCTCGCCTTTGTCACCGGCGTTGTCGTGTTTATTGAATCTAACATTACGCTTTTGATTGCCGGTGCTATCTCAAGACCACTTTTCGATCGGTATCGCGTTTCGAGAGAGAAACTCGCCTATATTATCGATGCGACCTCTGCGCCGATTTGTGTATTAATTCCGCTCAATGCTTGGGGCGCGGTGATCGTCAGCCTGCTTGCGTCTAGCGGCGTCGATAGTCCGATTGATGTTTTTATCGGAGCGATATTCCTTAACTTTTACGCAATTTCTGCCGTACTGGTCTGTGCGGTTGTTATCTTCTTTGGGCTTGACATTGGTCCAATGCGAAGCGCGCAGCAGCGTACCGCGAAGGGTGTTTTGCTTTGGCCTAATGCCACCCCTATGGTGGATCCAAGTCTGATTGATGCGGAGCAGGGCAGGCAACCAGGGGACTCGGCGATGCTGATGCTACTCCCTGTGCTCGCGCTCGTGTTAAGTATGCCGCTAGGACTTTTTATTACCGGCGGTGGCGATCTGACCGCGGGTTCTGGGTCTACTTCGGTTCTTTGGGCTATCCTCGTTGCCTTAGCTGTCGCTTGGACAATCGCCTTGGCTAGCGGCCGCGCAACGCTCGAAACTCTGATGCAGCTTTTTCTAAAGGGCGCTGGTGGCTTGTTGCCTGTGGCGATGATCCTACTTTTCTCCCTCGCGCTTGGCGATGTTGCGAATGCGCTCGGCACGGGCGTTTACGTTGCTCAATTAGCCCAAGAAACTATTCCGAGTGCGGCTCTGTTGCCGCTCTTGTTTTTGCTATCAGCGTTTATCGCTTTCTCTATTGGCTCAAGTTGGGGCACCTTCGCCATCATGATACCCCTAGCTATGCAGATCGTCGGAGCCTTAGACTTCAACGCATCCGTGTTTCTTGCCGCGGTGCTTTCCGGCGCGGTTTTTGGGGATCACGCATCTCCAATTAGTGACACTACGGTGGTCGCTTCGATGGCAGCGGCTACGGATCATATCGATCATGTGCGCACGCAGCTTCCGTATGCACTATTGAGTGCGGGTCTGGCAGCGGTAGCCTTTTTTGCAAGCGGATTGGTCTTGCTCTGAGGAAGGTAAGGGATTCAACTATGATGAATTTTAATCGCATCGGCTGGCATGAGTTCCAAGCCATGCTTTGTGAGTACGGTGTCGACGGCGTGCATATTGTTGATGTGCGCGATGAGCAGTCCTACGAGGCTGGTCATGTTGAGAACGCGGTACATCTCAGCGGCAGTAACGTAGGCGAATTCGTGCAGAACGCTGATCAAACTAAACCTGTGCTCGTGTATTGCTACCACGGGAACTCGAGTCAGAGTGCCGCTGCCTATTTAGCAGAGCAGGGATTCGAAGCGACTTTCAGTATAGATGGAGGATACGAGACCTACCACGACAAGGTTACTGTCTAGGAAGATTGGTCTGCTTTTTCGAACGCGCGTTTGGCGGTCAGTGCGGTAACCATGTAAAGCAAATTTAAAAGCGACCAAGCGAAGAGCTCAAACGACCAAAGCGTGTGCGCCTCCGAGTCAATTGTTCGGGCGCCAACAATCCAGCCACTCCACAATACGAGCAAGGCGATGGGGAAGGCGGCGACTAGTCGCCAACCATTGCGCCATTGGCGCCAGGCTGCGAGTGACAATGCCGCACTCGAGGTGAGTGTGAGAAAGACTATGATGAGCATGACTGTATCCCAGAGTGGGATCGGGGTTTGTTCGGCGCCGAACGCCGGTAGGGAAACGAGTGCAGTAGCTAGTCCGACCATTGGTAATGAAGAGCCGATCTTGAGCATATAAGGTCTCTTGACAGAAAATAGATGCAGTAACATTGAGATGGATGAAGCGTACCCCAGCAGAGGCTGCGAACGCAAAGTCTCTATCGGCTGTGCTTGAATATTAAAATACGAAAGAAGTAATGGAGCAGTATGAGCAGTAACGAAGGATTGAGTTTGCCAGCCAAGATACCGAGTAATAAAGACTACGAGAATCTTGTTGATCTTAATTATCAGCTATACAACGGGCTTTTCTTGACGCTTCCTCTCGATGAGATCGAACAAACAGGAATGCTGCTGCCACTGCTCGAAGCGCGGGCGCAGAAGGGGTTGAGTCAAGGCGAGGACCCAGCGCAAATTCTTGAAGATTTTTTTACCACGCACCGGTCGCATCTTGACGAAAAAGGCAGGATTCACTTTCTTTTTAGGGTCATTAAGTATGTCGAGAGACAGGTTGTTTTGGTCGATGCGCTTGAAGATGCTGCTTATCCGATCGTCCATAAAACCGAAACTAAAAATGTGCTCAGACAATTAATAGAACGCGTGAAGGCGGATGGTCTCCAAGAGCAGTTCGATAAGGTGCTTGAGAATTTTGGCAGTAAAGTCATTCTTACTGCTCATCCAACGCAATTTTATCCGGGACAGGTGCTGGCTATTATTACCGACCTTGCCGCGGCCATTAAGAAGCAGGATATCGCTACCTCACGCGATCTGTTGCAGCAGCTTGGTAATACACCTTTTTTCAATAGCGAAAAACCAACGCCTTTTGATGAGGCAACTAACCTGAGTTGGTATCTGGTTAATATTTTCTACGATGCGATTGGCGGCATCATGGACAGTATCGGTCCGCAGCTTTCCGATCGAATAGATTCGCCAAATAAGCTGCTAAGCGTCGGTTTCTGGCCGGGCGGCGACCGAGATGGTAATCCTTTCGTCAATGTGAATGTGACACTTCAAGTCGCCGATAAACTTCGCTCATTGATTATGAGCTGCTACCACAGCGGTGTGCGCGAGTTGAAGCGTAGACTTAGTTTTAAGGGAGTCTATAAGTGCTTAGATGAGTTAGAGAGAAAGCTTTATCGCGAAATTACTAAGCCTTGTACAACCGACTTGACTCTAACTGGCATGATCGAGGTGATAGATACAATTGAACAAACGGTTAAAGAGTCTTACCAAGGCCTTTACGTAGAGCAGCTTGAATCGTTCAAGCACAAAGTTAGCGCCTTCGGATTTCATTTTGCCAATCTCGACATTCGGCAGGATTCCCGAGTAATCCACCGCAGTTTTAACACTGCACGCTCTCTCTACCCGGATTATTTTCCGGCCGATTTCGATACGCTAGACGAAGCTTCTCAAATTACTGCCTTGCTCGCGACGAAGACGCCTGAAACTCCGCTGGAGTTTAATGAATCCCTGGTGCCCGATGCTCTCGAACTCGATACCTTGGAATCCCTGCGCGCTATAGCGACTATACAACAGCGCAATGGCGAAACTGGATGTCACCGTTACATTATTAGTAATTGCCGTGGTGCAATTGATATCGCACGTGTAAAGGCTTTGTCGCATTTAGTGGGCTGGAAGGCAGAGAGTCATACGGTTGATATCGCGCCCTTGTTCGAAACTATCGACGATCTCGCACAGGCCGGACCTAGCATGACTAGCCTGTATTCTTTCGCTGAGTATCGCGCACATCTGGCGCGGCGTAGCGATCGACAAACTGTGATGTTGGGTTTTTCAGATGGCACGAAGGACGGTGGTTATCTTATGGCCAACTGGGCCATCTATCGCGCGAAAGAAGATCTGACAGCCGTCTCTCGCGCAGTAGGAGTCGAAGTCGCCTTCTTTGATGGTCGCGGTGGTCCGCCCGCAAGAGGCGGTGGCAGCACATACGAATTTTATGCCGCTCTTGGTAAGAATATCGAAAGTAATCAGATTCAATTAACCGTGCAGGGGCAGACGGTCAGCTCTTACTATGGGAATTCCGAAGCTGCGACGCACAATCTCCGGCAGCTTCTCGCAGCGGGCCTTGAGAACAATCTCTACGACAGACCCGAACGCGAACTGAATGAAGCGCAGCGGAACTTGATGCAGGAGCTTGCGAGCATCAGTTACGATCGTTATAAGGCCTTCAAAACACATCCACTCTTTATTCCCTACCTCGAGGAGATGAGTACGCTCAAATACTACGGGCGTACCAACATTGGCAGTCGTCCAACGAAACGAGGCGGAGCAGAGGGGCTTAAGTTTGAGGATCTCCGTGCTATTCCTTTCGTTGGCGCTTGGGCGCAATTAAAACAGAATGTCCCCGGCTACTATGGTCTCGGCACAGCCTTACGTGAGCTTGAAAAAGCGGGTCGATTAGATGAATGCAAAGCGCTTTATCAGAATTCGAAATTCTTTAAAGCGCTCGTAGACAACAGTATGCAGAGCATGAGCAAATCAAATTTTGAACTCACCGCGTACATGGGAAGGCATCCTCGGTTCGGGGAGTTTTGGCAACAGGTTCACGCAGAATTCGAATTGAGCGTTGAGATGGCGCTTAAGATTTCGAATCAGTCCATTCTTCTCGAGGATAACCCTACGAGCAGGCTGAGTATCGCACTGCGGCAAAAACTGGTTCTGCCATTGCTCGTTATTCAGCAATATGCATTAACCCGTGCGCAGGAGCTCGAGGGCGTTGTTGCAGAGAGCGCTTCGGACGAATCGGAGGAGGCGAGACTCCATACGCTTTACGAGAAGATGGTCATGCGTAGCCTGTTTGGCAACGTGAATGCTTCCCGTAACTCTGCCTAGCGCATCAAAGGCGTTGAGTCATCTGCCGCGTTAGTCACGTGGCAGATGATTCTTTACGGGCGAGGCGCGTCTACAAGCGAGAGTCGAGTAGCCAAACATCTGCAAATTCCATTGCTGACTGCAGCGCCTTGTCTACCTCGGAGGTGTCCCTACCTAAATAGTCTAACGCCGTCGCCGCACCATGAAGCGACCATACATTGTTTGGATGGTCATCCATATCGAGTTCGTATTCCACGAGAGCTGCGTCATAGGCACCAAGTGCAATATAGGCAGCGCCTAGCCAATGTCGCGGAGAGAAGGGTAGCGGCTCTGGTTCATCGTAATTCAGGCTGTCGTAGTAACGCGTTGCTCGCCGAAAGGCTTCGGCAGCGCCTTCTAGGTTGCCTGCGTCCCACTCCAGTTGACCCTCGAGAATGCCCGCCAGTGCGCCAATAATATTTTTGCCGTCGTGAAATCGAAAGCGCGCGGTGGTAGTTTCAGTGAGGTCAAGCAGTTCGGCGAGCGTTTCGCGCGCTCGCGCGGTATCCCCCTGTTTGAGTGCCGAATAGCCTTGCGAGAACGAATACATACTGCGATTTACATCGCCACTAGGCTCGTTATCTAACGCGAGCGCTTCCTCATAGCGACCGAAACGCACCAGACTCATCGCATACATCGCGCTATTCCCGTTAAGCTTAGCAAGGTCTTTCGCAGCCTGAATCGAGGAAGCGCTCGCGCCGCCCATTGCTGCTGCATAGTAGAGCATCGTGAGGTTATGCGTCGGATAGATCGCCACGCCGCGTCCGATAGCGGCCTTCTGGTCAGAATGCCATGCGATAGTATTGGCCCTAACTGCCTTCTCCCAGAGCCCCATCTCGTTCCATGTATGGCTCGGCATATGGTTGATATGACTTGCACCGGGGATGGCGGTACCTAGTAGCTCAGCGCAGGGCGCTGCGAGCTCGGGGGTTGGGGTCGATTCGGTAGCATGGACATAGAGGTGGCAGGCCCCGGGATGCGTGATGTCGCGCGCGAGAACGCTTTCTAGTATGCCATGGAGTCTGATGACATTCGGGTCCTCCAACCTGCGGTAACCCCGTCGTTCTTCGAGCAGAAACAATGCGTCTGCAAAGAGCGTGGCAATGTTTAAGTCGTCAGGATATTTGCGCGCCAATCCTGCCAGGGTATCCGCGTAGGCTTGATCCTGTACGCGTCTTGCCGCGGGGTCATAATTCTCGACATAGCGCGATTGCAATGCATGGATTAGGTCAGCTTCTTTGTCGCTTGCGTTATCAATCAGGGCGAGCGCTTTGTTAAGAGCGGCAAGCGCACGAGGCGCCTCGGCTGTAGTCATTGCCCCATTGAGATAGCTGCCCCAACTCCACGCTTCTCCCCAAAAGCAAATTGCACAATTCGGGTCAGCGATTTGCGCTTCACGAAACGAGCGCGCGGATTCTAACTTTGCGAAGGCATACATCATTTGCATGCCCTGATCGAAAAACGCCTGAGCGAGCTCCGAATTCGAGGAGATTGGGAAATGGAAGTCGCCGAGTATTTCTTCCATAAGCGGGATTGGCGCGGCAAACTCCTCAGGATAATCAATTTCCTGCGAGTAGAGAGACTGAGATAAGGCTAACAGCGTGAATAGGCTTAGAGCTAGGGTGATTGCCTTTGGCATGGTTCGTATGTTCTTTTTCATGGCCATGGTGTTCATTAAATTCTTGTCTCCTTCCTCAGAATTTATTGACGCGAACATTGTCTAGCGTTCGTAATATCGCATCAGTTTTTTTTCAATTACAAGCTAAATTCAACCCCGGCGCCGGGGCCGAGTGGTAAGCCAAGCACTACCCATAAAACGGTTAATATAATGCCTGAAAGCAGCAGCAGTGCTGAGTAGGGCAGCATAGTCGCAGCGAGGCTTCCTAGCCCAAACTCGCGTTGCCAGCGCTGGCAGAAAATAAGTATTAGCGGGAAATAAGGCATAAGCGGGGTGATTATATTGGTTGCCCCATCGCCAACGCGATAGGCGGCTGTACTCATCTCGGGGCTGATTCCAACCAGCATCAGCATGGGCACCACGACAGGGGCAAGCAAGGCCCATTTAGCGCTAGCCGAGCCAACAAAGAGGTTAATGAATGCGCACAAAACAATGATTAGTGTAAGCAATAACGGATCTGGCAGATTCGAACTTTCGAGGAACTCTGCGCCATTGATGGCGAAAATCAGTCCTAGGTTCGACCAATTGAACATTGCAACAAAATGCGCCGCTGCGAAGGCAAGGACCAAGTAGTAACCTAAATCAGCCATCGCTTCGCTCATCATCTTAACGATATCGCGGTGGTCTTTAACCACGCCGGCGCCTTTGCCGTAGGCCCAGCCTGCCGCAAGGAAGAGGATGAAAAAGCCGGCAACGAGCGATTGGAAAAAAGGTGTAAGTCTCGCCTCAGCAGTCGCAGAGTCATCTATGAGCGGAGTTCCCGGCCCTACTGTTAAGAATAGCCAGACCGCGATCACCGCGAGGCACGCGTAGCCTGCATAAGCGAGACCTCGCCGCTCCTGCGCTGTGAGTTCGGTGTTAGGGTCTTTGAGGTTTATAGACAGCGTGCCGCCGCCGGACACCACCGGAATCAGTCTGGGTTCAACAATACGGTCGGTTACATACCAAATGACAGGCAGAAAGACGAAGGTCATCGCGATGATGAAAAAGGCGTTGCCTGCGATATTGGCATCCCAAGTGGGGAGAATTGTTTCGGCTGCAGCCTCTGTAATGCCGAACAAAAGCGCATCGAGTTGTCCTGGGAACAGGTTTGCCGAGAAGCCGCCAGAGACGCCGGCGAAGGCTGCTGCAATGCCGGCGATGGGATGACGGCCGGCCGCGGCGAACACGACCCCTGCAAGAGGGATAAGCACGACATAGGCCGCGTCGGTTGCTAGATTGCCAAGCATGCCAATGAGCGCAACGGCAGGTGTTAGCAGAAAGGTAGGCGCTTGAGACATCGCACCGCTCATGGCCGCACCAAAAAATCCCGAGCGCTCAGCGACGCCCGCGCCAAGCATGACCACTAGCACATAACCCAGAGGATGGAAGGAGGTAAATGTCGTTGGCATGCTCACTAGCAGTCGGCGAATATTTTCTCCCGAAAGAAGCGATTCGGCGCTTACAATAAGAGCGTTGCCCTCGGCATCAACGGACACAGGGTGTTCTGCAGAAACACCGAACAGCGCGGCGATCACGCTTGCGGCTATCACGCCAAGAATACAATAAACGAAAATGAACACGGGGTCGGGGAGTTTGTTACCCGATCGTTCAATCCAGCCCAACAGGCCGTCTGTGCGTGATATGCTTGTGTTCATCTTTGTGTACCTCTTCTGTGGCTTACCATTCTAGGTGCTGGCTTCTGCGTCTCACTCACTAGCTAACTTACCAGCTC
>Ga0222714_10003483_pt1 | contig 15990 bp, 29 predicted proteins | sample C33_3DmetaG_FD_165048 | JGI IMG/M metagenome (GOLD analysis project Ga0222714, IMG submission 165048) | Estuarine water microbial communities from San Francisco Bay, California, United States - C33_3D | ecosystem: Environmental > Aquatic > Marine > Unclassified | place: USA: California...
CGGAACATAGAACTCACCCCCGCTAGTGAAGACCTGCAGATCCCGGCCACTAATGATGTCAATAATCACATTCAGACTGTTGGTGTCCAGGGTGGCCTCGACAGCATCATCGTCATATGCCTGGTCAGGCATGAAGTCAAAGAATTGGGCAACCTTGCTGCCCCACACCGTGCTTGGCCTGCTCTTGCTGCCACCAAAGTACAGCCTGCCTTCATGGAAGGTGGCCGTTCTGGGCCAGCCTCTGCCGGAAGACCACACATCCTCGTACCCAGACTCCAGTTCCCAGTTGCCATTGGCAATGGCGGTGGTATCAAAAAATGGTATCTCGGTCACCGCACTGACCACTGTGGCACTTGTATACGCCACGATCCTGGCCCTGCCCTGGGGGCTGGCATTGATGTACTGGCCGACAGACCCGGCACTGAATACGCCAGAACTGGCCGTCAGTGTGACCTCGCCAGACTTTGCACTAGGTGTCAGGGTGCCTGCAGGATTGGACAGGGAAATGGTGAATGCATACTTTGGTACGCTGACAAACGATATGTTGCTGACTGTCCAGCTTGCGTCTGTGCCACCGCGCACAATCTTGATCGGGTTGATGTCCTTGTGAGTGATGATCAGGGTATCCGCGCTCTGAGTCCAGCACATGGTGGACAGGATAGAACTGGTTACCGCAGACACCGCCAGGTAAGGGTTTCCACTACCATTGATGTTTGTGATCAGCACCTTGTCCTTGAACACATACATCCGCTGGTTAGTGAAGATCAGCATATAGCTGTCATCAACCGAGAACTCAAATGGGACACACCGGGTACCATTCTGCGGGCTGGCCGCACTGGGCAACTCGTACAGGTATCTCAGGCCGCCCCGGCGCCTTACCCCACCCTGGGGCTGCACCACCACATTGGTAAGTGTCTCAGCCCCATTCTGGTATTGATTTAGATCAACCCTGGCTCGAAGCAAGGGATCCAATTCCCCGCTGCTGAAGTTGGTCTGGAACAGGACAAGCCGGGTCATTAGTACCTCACCGCAACCAGGCTGAAGTCTTCAAAGCTGGGGGTCACATTGCCCTGCCCATCAATGACCATGGCGGTGCGGAAAAACCCGCCCCGGTTGTTCTCGGCCGGCGCACCAACGGCCACGCCCTGCCAATACTGAGTCTTGGTCACCTGGTCTGTGATCGGGTCTGCCAGGTGCCATGCCATCATGTACTTCAGCAATTGGACAAAGTAGCTGGGCATCTCAGCCTCGGTGGGCAGGAACTGGTAGTCAATGACCACAGTCTCCTCATTGGTCAGCAATTTGTCGCCCTGGATTGTCCAGTCGGCAAATGTCCTGGCGCCTACCGCGGTGCTGTTGTAGGCCCGGCGAATCGTACCCAATCGGTCTGATGGGAGTTGGTATTCGTATCTGTACTGATTGACTGGCGTATTGATAGTCTGAGCCAGCGCAATCTTCTTGAATGTAAAACTCCAGGGGTATGCCTGGAGCGTGGCCTTCTTCAGATCTGGGTAGATCCGGTCACAGATGTTGGATGCATCGGTTCCCTCATTGAATGAGGTGATCGACTTGGCGCCCAGCATCAATAGTGCATCTGAGCAAACCTTTAGATCTGTATCACCGCTGGCCATTCGGTATTCTCCATGTAAGAAAGGCCAACCCCTAGTTAACTAAGAGTTGGCCCATTAGCTGACTACTTTTTAATCGCTGTCAGTTGCAGAGAGAGTGGTGCCATCAGCCACATCAACCACAGATCCTGTGTTAGACAGAACCTGGGTCAGGGTGCAAACAGCAGTAGAACCAGTGCTGGTCACACAGTAGATCAGATCGCCAACCTTGAGCGTTGCAGCCAAGGTGTCGAAATAACCCTGCGTATTGACAGTCGCAATGGTGTCAGTGGTTGAGTAAGCATAAATGCTGGGAGCATTTCCAGACTTGGAAGCACCAACAGTTGCCCATCCAGTTGCAGAAAAAGCCATGATGGTTACTCCTTATTCGCGGCAGGTGATAGCAACAACGCCACCGGCATCAATTGCAGTTGCGCCAGCAGAGAACATGGACGACACCAACCAAGAGGTCTTCTCAGGGATGTAGTTGATTTCACTGCGGATGCCCATGCCCTCGGCCATGCCAATAGCATTCTTGTGGTAAGCGTACACAACGCGATCCTGGCCAGATCCGCCACCAGTCAGACCACCCTCGGAGCGGTCACCAATGGTGATGAACTTGAAGCCCAGGAAGGTGTCCAGTTCGCCCTGCACCAGTGCCTTCACGGTATTGAAGTCGCTGGAGGTTACCGAAGTCTCGGACAGCAGGTTGGACAGGTTGGAAGCGTGGATCAGAATGTAGCGGTCTTCCATCGGCACATTGCCTGCATTGAGCAGACGCTGTGCTTCACGCAGCTTGGCCACATTCATGTTGGTGTCAGTGCCACCAATATCGTTGCTCACAGTCAGGCTAGTGCTGGAAGCAGCAAGCGCATCAATAACAAGCTGGTCAGCACGGCGGCCAATGGCTTTAGAAACCACTTGCACCAGTTCTTGACGCTCGTCAAAGTTGACTTTGGCCTGGTTGAAGATGTCGCTGTATTCAGCAGCAATCCAGTCACTAAGGGTGACGGTAGCTTGCGAATAGGTGACATTCAGCGGAGTCACATCGGTTTGCGGGATGCGAACCTGGGCAACGCCAGAACCAATCTTGGGGAACTTATGAGTAGATGCCGTTACACCAGTACGCAACCGGACGGTGTTACGCAAGACCGCATCGGCTTGATAGGCTTGCTTAACCTCGGTATCGAACAGGGTGACAAAGGCATTCGAAATCGAAATAGCCATTTGTTTCTCCTAGAAACAGTTGATAAAAAAAGTATTTCGTCAACGGTTGTCCAGAATACTCTGGGCCTAGACTTGTGCCTTACAGCGCACCCCTGGGCTGATTACAGCCGTCATGGGCCTTGCGGTTGTCCATGCCCCATTATAGGCAAATTCAGGATGTGTCAAGTACTTTTTTTTAGACATAGGTTCCCCAAGGGTGGATAGCTTGGTATCCCGCCCCTCCCGAAGGGACTGATCTATAGTCCCACCCAGAGTACCCATGAGGCAGCTATTCATCCGACATTGGCTTGGTCTACCACCCGTGTACCAATGTCTACCCTAGTCCCTAGCTGACAGGCTAGTCGAGTTCCTGGGGGTGTACCAGTCCCGGTGTTTACTGGGTGCGGCCCATGCAGGCCCATTAGCTGACGCGCCCTGACGGCTGCCGTAGAAACAAAAAAACCACTTACTGCTGTATCTCGGTGGCAACCCGCTGGACTAGACATCCTTTGGGCGAGATACATGAGTAAGTGGTCTATCTTTGTTACTTGCCACAGCAACGCCAACATTATAAACACAAAAAAAAGCCAGGCACAAGTCCTGGCTTAACTAAGGGTTTACCCTTAGATGGAGAATAGCAACTGCCCCCTAACCATACATCTTTTCAAACAACTTCTCTACCTTAGCCCGGTAGGCCGGATTCTTCCGGTATTCTGGGTTTGCCACCATGGCGTCCAGTTCTTCCTTGCTCATAGACCCTTCAGGATCCTGTTTGAGCGTTTCAGTGGGTACCCTGCCCTCATAGGTCTCCCGCAGCTTTTGGAGCGCTTTAATGCCCTTGGCGGTGTCTCCCCACCGAGTGAACTCATTGAACTCATCCTGGCCCCAGATGCCCTTCTGAACCATGCCCCTGCCCCACCTGGCCATGTCAGTGACTATGGCCTTGGCATTGGGGCCAAGTGCTTCCAGTTCCTGTTGGACACTTTGCTTGGCCTCGGCCACGGTATTGACGCCTATCCCGGTCACCTCCTTGGCCAGTTCCTCAAAGGCGGTCTGGCTGATGCCGTACCTCTGCGCCCAGCCCACATAGCTTTTGACTACGGGGTCATCTTCCTTGAGTCCAAGGCTGCCAATGTCGTACTGGCCATTTTCTGGGGGCTTGTGGCCACCGGCTCTGAACTTCTTCTCCAGTTCAATGTAGGACTTGGATATGCCCTCTAGGTCTGGGGCTGCTTCTTCTTTCTTCCAGAATTTCTCTGGCCAGAAGTCAGGGCGCTCAAGCGGGGCATCATCCTGTTCTGTTCCTGCAACATGGTTGATTGATTGCTCTTGGCCCTCGGTTGTCTGCTCGGCAGGCGCTTCCTCATCGGCAGCAGTAGCCAGCAGGCCTGGGTTGTCATTTGCATCACTCATCTTTGTTTAGCCTTTCTGATACGGTTTTCAATATCGCGGACAACACTGTTCTGTCCCTCTCGGAACATTCCCATTGAACTGTCCGCGCCTGGTTGCCAGCACGGTTGCTCCAGATAAAACTGTCGCAGCCACGCCAACACTTTTTGACCCTCATCTGTGCCAAATGTCTTGGCCATCTGAAGGTTCAAATCGACTCCCTCTTGCCCAGGCTCAAAGGTAAAGGGGTCTTGTTCTAGGTCTTCCCATCCGCTCATGCCATGGCCCCTGCAGGCGCGGCTTCAGGCGCCGGCAATGCCTGCTGCTGTTGCTGTGCCATGGCCGCTGCTTGCGCCATTTGCTGCATCAGACCGCGGCGCTCCTCTCCGGTGGTACGCACCTGGATCGGCACACCCAGCTTGTCGGCAATGTAGTCGATGGCGGTGCCTGCCTTGATGGCCATTTGGCCCTCTGGCCCCATGCCTGCAGCAATCTGCATGAACTGCAGAATGTTGTTGATCTCGTCCATGTTCTGAGCCATGGCCAGCGGTGACACCGGGCTGACCTTGACCTCCAGCCCATTGACCTGGATTGGCAGCACAATCATGCCGTCCTGATCCATGACCTCCAGAATCTTGGTGACCAGGGGAATCATGGTTTCGTTGATGAGTCGTCCAAAGGCTGATCCCAGGTTCTGGGCCAGTTCCTTCATCCGCTCCACCACCTCGGTAGCAGACCTGGCAGACATATTGTCTGGGGGCAGACTCTCGTCCAGCAGGGTGCGCTTGATGGATGCCACCAGATCGTTGATCACAATCTGACTGACATTGAAGTCGCCAGCACGGGGCAGTGGCTTGAGTGCCTCGCCCTGGGGGCCGCCGTTCCTGGCCACCGGGATGATGGCGCCGGGAGTGATTTTCACATTGGCTGGGTTCAGCACACCGTCATCGGCCGCGGTGTACACGCCAGTGATGGCCAGGGACGCATTCTTGAGCAGCAGTTCCTTGACCTTGTTCAGCGTCTTGATGTCCGGCAGTGCGGTCAGCACCGGGCCGCGGCCATAGATCTCGCCGGCCACCTTCATGTACCTGCTGACCACCCATGGGCTGGACTTCAGCTTGCGGTAAACAATCTCTGACTTGGACTTCTCGTGAATAACATAGTAGCCATAGTCGCCCCGATCCAGGTTCAGCACCGTTGCCTCGATCAGATCCACCTCCTCGGTGGGCTTGTCGGAGATCAGTTTCTGCAGGTCTGGCGGGATGTTGGCATCCTTCCACTGCATCTGGATTGACTCGCCCTTGAGCCGCATCTTGCGGTACACATTGTCCACCTGGCCATTGGCGCCTTCCTCGAAGCTGACCAGGTACTGTGGCACCGGAATGAAGTTGATGGGGTTGACCGCATCACCCTTCTGCACCAGCATGACGGCCGTGCCTACAGACAGATCCAGCAGGAACTCACCCATGGCAATGTCAAAGTTGGACTGCTTTAGCAGCGCAAACATCTTGTCTGCGTACATATCCAGCATCATCTGAACCTGGCTACGCCGATCCATGGGGATGTCTGAGCCTGGTTCGAGGCGGCACCACTTGCGCTGGGGCGGGAATATGCCAGACTGCAGACGGTTGGCAAACCTCTGAGTGCTGTTGATGGCCGTTGAGTCAAAGACCCTGGTCATCTTGCGCTTGCCGCCCACCTTGCCTTCGTACTCGCCACCGTACAGATTGCGCTGGGGCAGGGCAAATTCCATCGCATCCTCATACAGGCTGCGGAAATCGTCCTTCTTGGTCTGCGCTATCTTGTGACGCTGCAGTATTTGCTCAACCGTCATCTTTGCCATATCAGTCCCTTTTCTTGCTTGCTTGGTATCTCTTCAAAATGGCCCTGCCCTTGGCCGCCAATCTAGCGGCAGCATCTGCGGTTTTGGGAACCGGCTCACCCCAAGCATGGGCAGACAGTGCCAGCCTAGTGGGCTTGCCATCTTTGACCAATGGGCCGCTGGGATTTGTGAAAAATCTAGTAAGAAAAGATCCTTTGCGCCTGGCATCCTGGCCCTTTGGATTAGATGCCTTCACGCCTGGTTGCAGATTCTTGCTTTCACCAGATCGCTCGAACTTGCGTCTGCCAGCCTCTGTCAGGCCGCCTTCAGGATCTTTGTACTTGCTCATTCCTCGTCATCCTCCTGCTCGTCTTTTATCGGGCCGCCCACTAGCCAGGCATCGCAGGTTCTGGTGCCAGCGCACTTGAAATGGAACAACTCGCAAAACCCAAGCTGGGCGGCCTCGATGACATCCTCGTCATATCCAGACTCCTCCGCTGGATTCTTGGCCTCAATGCCTGCCTTGATGCATTCCAGCATTTGCTCGGTCTGGATAAATGCAGCGCAGTTACCGCACCTCATGCCCATGGCCTCATCCAGCAAGGTGTTCCAGATCACACTCTTGCGAAGCCAGAATGTCTCGTTGTTTTTGTTGTCATTTGGATTGGCTGGGCCATACCCAACATTGGCAAATGCCCAGTCTCTGTTCTTTAGATTGGTCTTGATGTCTCTTGTGGCCAATGGACACTGGTACTCTTCCTCGGCCTCGACTTCTTCAATCATATTTGTTGCCATTATTCGTACCACTCCAGTTCAATCAATGCGGTATGTGCCGCGCCATTGACATTGGTTAGTCTGAATAAATAATTAGTCAATGGCTTTAGAACATATTCCAGACTTCCAGACGAACCACCAGACGACTTTTTTCCAGTGCCACCAGTAATAAACTGATGGTTGATTTGTGTGCCAAGACTTGTCACTGTTGGATTTAGCACCATGGCCACATTGCTGGTTGACGCAATGTTTCTGTTTCTGCGCACTGGTGTGAATGATGTGCCACCAGTGCTGACCGTATTCTCATAAATAAAGAAGTCAGCATCACCGCTAGACTCCATTGCAATGGTTAGGTGTGGCGTAACACCAGGCGCGGCTGCCAGCACAATGTCTGCGCTGGCGCCTGATGCAAGTTTTGCAGAATTTGGATAAATGTTCCAAGCAATAAATGCCCGGCCCTCATGCAGTCGCTGATGGTTTACAGCAACAATGATGACGGGCGCGTCAGACCCATTCAGAAGTTGGTTGCCGTCCTTATCTTTCTGGGTTAGGGCGACAAGTTGTGTCTTCTGATTCTCTGACTCTCTTTGAACATAGATGATGGCCATTATTTCTTCTTGACTGCCTGCCTGGCCTCACTCATTCCGATTGCAATTGCTTGCTCACGGGACTTGACCTTCTGTCCACTAGATGACTTGAGTTTGCCGGCGGCATACTCCTTCATCACCTTGTGAACCTTGGCCTGCATCTTGTCTTTTGTGTCGGCCATTACGCGCCACCACCAAGTTTGGTGCTATTGCCAAGTCCCAACTCGGAGTCGGTGCGCTCTGCAGACAACAGTGACCGCAGACCACCGCCGCGGCGAGCCTTCATGCCAGCCTGGGTTTTCTTTGCAAAATCTGTCTCTTGTTTGGCAAGCTGAGTTTCTTGTTGCTCAATCTGCTTTCTTTGCATTTCAATCTGCTTCTCTGCTGCAGCAGAACCGCCACCGCCACCACCACCAAATAGTCCACCCATGTTCAACTCCTTTAAAAAAATCAATCTTTAGGAATAGCAAAGTACCTGTTGCCAAATTTTTTAATGACTGAACCCCGTTCTTTTTCAGCAGCAACTGCTTTTTCCCAGGTTTCGTGCTTGCGCCCTTTTAAAATTAAATAACTATCGTCTGGCAAATTGTATTTTTTTTTGTCTTCATCGCTGGCCATGGTTACAGATCCCCAGTGACCAGCATTTTCTCCGGTTCCATCTGGCCCCATACCAGACTTCTTGGCGGCGGCATAGTCGTATCCGCTTCCTTCTGGATCAAATTTCTGATCCTTGTTTATGCCACCGACTACACCACTCATATCAACTCCTGGCCATCATGTAAAAATCTGCCATGTCAGGGCCATACTTTTTCATCAGGCCTTCTATCTCAAACCCAATTGCCTGGCCCCACCTGACAGCGCGAGTGTCCCTGCATCTTACAGTTATTTGAATTCGATGTAAATTGTTGGATATCACTCTGAAATCACGATAACCAATTGCTGCCTTGGTCATGATTACCGGGAATTTCCTGGCCCTCTCCTCCATAAAGCACCACATCTCCTCCACGCCTGTCCAGATCTTGACCGATCCGAAGCAGGCAACGGGTTTGCCGTGCAATATCGCGGTGATAGCATGGCCAGACCTGGCCTGAATCTCCAGCATCTTGCCAATATCGAGTGCTTTACTGATGGCCTGGTAGTTTTGTGCCTTGATGTCCATGACTGCTACATGACCTGGGTTGAATGGCACCCAGGTGACACCCGGCATGGTGGGCAATTCAGGCAAAGACATCGAATTCGTCAGTCACAATGGTGGTTGCCAGGAAAGTCTGGCTGGAAGTGCGGTTGGTGCCGCGGGTTAGCTGTCGATATTCGCCGCCGCCAGTGAGCAAATAGCCAAATGCATCGCCCACATGGGAGTGTTCGTTCTTGCTGGGCGCATCTTTGAACCGTTCCTGACCGGCACCCACCGCAATCCGCTTGAAATGGTAGCCACCAGACAGGGATTTGCGTAGCAACTTGCACTGCTTGTGTACCAGTAGGCCTGGTTTGCCCATGACCATGCGGTTCATGGGGGCTGCAGCCGCCTCGCGCCTGGCCTTGAAGTCATTGGTGGCCGTTGGCTCGGCCTTCAGGCCCAGGCTTTTCAGGTACTCGAAGGCCGTAGTCTCATAAATGGCGTCCCGCTGCAGGCCTGCAGGGTCACCCCAAATCCGGCATTCGTACTTTGGAAACCTGACCTGCAGTTCACTGAGCAATTGCTGTCCAAAACGCTCCAGCCCCATGTCAAAGGTGACGATCTCATGCAGCACACGCCACTGGCCGGAGGGATGCCGCTGGCCAAAGACGGCTGCAGGTGTCAATCCGAAGTCCAGACCAACCTGAATCGGCAAGGTAGGGTCTGCTTCCAGTTCGGCAGACATGATGCCATCGTCATACTCTGGCCAGACAGGCCTGCCCTCCTGCACATAGGTGTACAGCCCACCGGCATAGCACCGAATCCAATCCAGATTCTTGCCTAGCAACATCTGCTGGTAATAGCCTGTGGGCAGATTGTTGATATTCTCGGCATTGGGATTGATCTTCCACCACTTGCCGGACGCAAACACATGGTCTTGTGCCTCTGGATTTTCCGGCAAATCATCAGACGCCACCTCCAGAATACCCGCCGGTTGCTTCCAGAACTTCCAGGCATACGGGCCAGACATCTTCTCCTTCTCGGCCATGTTATGCCACCAATGGTCATCGTCCATCGGGTTGGTGTCCATCCAGATCCCGTGCCAAGTGGCCCCGCCATCCCTCTTTGTGGGGTATCGGCCAACCCGGTGAGTCAGCCCATCAATCACTGCCTTGGGCAATTCCCTGGCCTCATTCACCCAGGCGCCGGTCAGTTCCAGCGAAAGCAGTTTCCTGACATCCTTGGGCTGATCAAGGGCCAGGAAAATGACCTCGCAGTCAATGCCAGCAGCACCGTCCCTGGCCGGCAGCCGGATGTGGTGGGTAATTGGTGGCGTCCAAAGCATGGGGCCAAAGGTGGCCTCCGGGAACAGATCCAGCCAGGTCTTGATGGTGGTGGTCTTCAGCATTGGATAGCTGTTTCTAACCACCGCCCACCGGGTATAGCGGATATTGTCGTGAGGACTGGGTTTCTGCTGGATAGCTTTCTTGAATATCTTGGCAGCACAGCCATAAGACTTGCCAGACCCCACCGGCCCCATAATGCCCTGCACAAATGCATTGCTTTGGAAGAAGTCATATATCACCGGAGACTTGCTGAAATCAAATCTCAGACCACCGGCATTGACTTCTTTGGTGCTTCTTTCTTTGGTTTTCATACTATTCCCTTGAGTCTGGCGCCACCACATTGACATCGATCACACTGGGCTTGTCATTGTCATCTGGATTGTCCAGCAAGCCACTGGCCTTGGCCGCCAGCCGCAAGACACCCACCTTGTCAAACAACTCAATTTCCAGCGAAGTATTCCCATCGCGGTCAGTCCTGACTTTGATATTCTTAATGCTTTGCAATGCGTGTTCAGGTATCTGATGACTGGGTTTTATCTTGACCTTGCCATCCTCATCCCAGGACATAATGTCTGTCAGCTTGGTATTCATCATGGCCAATATCTGATACGCAATGGCCTCCTTATTCCCAAGCATGGTGCCAGACCTCTCCATCCGGCGCTGGATAGATCTGATACCACCCCAGTTTTTCAGACTGGGTATTTGCTCACCAATGCGAGATTTAGTCATTGCTTGTCAGGATAGAACGCCGGAACTTCCGTTCTTTCCCCATTTTCATCAAAAAGGATAAACATAATATGAAGTGCATCTTCAATATCCTCTTTATCAACCCATGTTTTCTGGGTCAGGTGCTGATGCCAACGGTCATAAACCTCAATCGGTTTTAACCCTTTATCCCAAAACTGCCTTCCAGCCTTTATGTGATATTGGCCATTTTTGCATTCCAACCCATAGGTTGTAATTGCCCATTGTTTTCCCATCCAAAGTACCGGATGAAGTGCTTCACCTTCTAGCGGAGCAAGTTCGAAATTCATAACATCTCCTCAGAATGGAATGTCACTGTCTTGCTGCGGCTGATATCCATTAGCCTTGGCCTGATTATGATTATTGATAACCGGCTGAGCAGCAGGCGCATTCTGAACCTTATTGCCAACCTTTACAGCCACCCAGGTATCACCATTGGCAGTCTTCTTTGGAGTCACATCCAGCCAATGCACTGAGCCATCCGGCAGCATCACCTTGCCTTTGTAGGCAGGATGCCAGTCCTCAGTCTTCTTGTCGTTCTTGAAGGCAGATCCCTGCCCAGGTTTCATTTCGTATGCCATCTCAGCTTCCTTTCAAAGTTAATGAACACTAACACAATCACCGAAAAAGTAGGGAAAAGTTTTGGAAAAGCGGGGAAAAGTTTTGGGGGGTACCCCCATCGCTAGGGTGAGGGGTGGGGGGGCAAGGGGTCGTTTCCTGTACGCGCATACAGTATGGCCATGCCCTGCCCACCCCCGCCAGCCAGGCAGCATGACCACCCCCACCCCCTGGCTGCCGGTCTGTACAAAATCCATATGTTGGTCTGGGTATCGGTTGGTCTTGATTTAAACGGCCTACAAGGCGCTGGAAGACCATCTGGCTACCCTGGTACCAACCAGGTGCAGATCTCGCCTCCTGGCTCGATCTAGGCGCCTTCCTGAGCCTGTTCATCTTTGGGTGTCCCGGTGCAGTTGCAGGATCTCGGCCGGCAGTCTGTCAGGGTTCGGGGTCAGGCCTTCGATCCGGTAGGCTTCGATGATGCACTCCAAATGCTCTTCAAATTGTTGTCGACTTATGTAAAGTTCTTTTACAACCTGGTTGTACATAACAACCTTATCTATACCTTGTTCTTCTCGTTCGGCACAACCTCTGGAGGTTGTAGAAATTGCATCAAAAGGTTGTGCCTGGAGATCAATTGGTTGTACAACCTCTGGAGGTTGTGTGTGTGATGGGTTATCCACAGTATTAGATACAACCTCTGAAGGTTGTGTCTTAGACCGCCTTGACTTGACCTTGGCGATGTCTTCCTTCATCTTTTGTACCGTCCTTGACTGTCCTTTTGCTGGCATGGTTGGTTCCTTTCTGGGGGGTTGGTTGAGTGCTTTGGCCACCAGGTCAGCGATCCTTCGCTGGCCTGCTGGGTCTGGTGCTGAGGCCTGTTCCTCCTTCATCCAGGGCGGTCTGGTGTCCTCGATGGTGCTGACCAGGCTGATGGCATCCTCGCCTGAGATGTTGGGGTCAAAGATCACCCGCCAGGTGGTTGTGCGCTCGCCTGGCCTGGGCTTACGCATGACCTCCAGGTAGCCCGCCTTGACCAGCTTGATCAGGTGCTTGCTGATGCCTTGCTGGCTGATACCCAGCTTGGATGCCAATGTGTTCTGGCTCACCCAGGTGATTCCTGAGCGGTTCATGTAGCTGCAGATCAGCACAAAGGTACGCATCATGCCAAGCGTGATCTGCTTGTCAATGCAGGCGCGTATTGGCACCACGCAGAGTCTGCGCTGGTCTGGTGGCGATTCGTGCAGCTTGATCCGGGGTTTCTTGGGGATCTTCAGCGGCACCACATTGTCAAGCGTCACGGTCATGCCTGATCATCCTCATGTACCGTCTGACAACCTCTTCGCAGCCCTTGGCATACCGCTTGTCCACCGTGGCCAGCCTGGCGTCCACGAATGCCTTGTCCTTGGTCAGTTCCCAGTGAGTCAGCAGTTCCCGTGCCTCTGCCTTGAGCAGCACAGGCATATCGGGGCTGGGCCGGTTTGAGGGCGGCCTGTAGGGGCGCAGTGGCTTCATTTACGCTTGCTGTAGCACTGGCCGCAGATCCAGGTTCTGGCGCCCAGCCAGAAGACTATTCTGCAGCCCAGCCTGTTCTTGGTTCGGCCGCACATCGGGCAGAGGATTGTGGTCATGCTCTGTTCTCCAGCCCAAGCATCATGGCTCGCATCCTGTCTAGCAGTTCCTTCAGATCCTTGACATGGCCGCGCTCAATGTGCAACTGCTCCATCAAGGCGTCCAGTTCCTCCTGCAGCCGGTGCAGCTTGCTACTGCTGTGCAGGGTGGCCAGTTGGTAGCCGTCTCTGAACTCATCGCTCATATGCTCAAGATCCATCTTGCTCCTCCAGCGCCCAGTACAGCAGGGCGATTGCATCTGCCTCATTGTCATTGGTCACCGGGTGGCCGCGGTCACGCATGGCCTGCACCATCTCCGGCTTGCCTGCATTGCCCTTGCCTGTCGCGTGCTTCTTGATCGAGCCAACAGGCACTCCCTGGTAGGCAATGTTTCGGGCCTCGCACCAGGCAGTCAGTGTGGCCATCAGGCCGCCGTACACATGAGCCGCATCAGTGCTGCTGTGCCGGCGCACCTCCTCGAAATAGATCTCGTTGATCTCGCCTACGGTGGCACTGATCTCGCCCAGCCACTTCTTGAAGCGCAGGTAGCGCATCCCGCCACCCTCGTAGCGGTTAGGCTTAAATGATGCCCAACCGTGCACTACAGGCCCGTTTAGAGGCCTTGCTGCCCATCCTGTCGTGGTGCCAAGGTCCAGGGCAAGGATCGCCGCGGTCACAGTAGGCCTTCCCTACGCATGGCATCCACAAAGATCTCAATGTCCAGCTTGGCAGCCCAGTTACTCTGCAGCAGGTCGCCAGTGACTGTCAACGCCCAGGAGATCACTTCGGTTGGCACTGCCAGTCCTGCCCTGGCCATATCCAGCAGTGTGTTTGCTTCCTGGGGGTTCATTGCTGCGCTCCTACCAAGCTGTTCAGCCTGGCGCTCAAATCAGCGTACTGGCGGGTGAGTGTCTCCTGCAGGATGACATCCACCATCATGCTGCGGCTGCGGGTCTGCGCCTTGCAGGCACGGTCAAGCATTTCGAGGGTGTCCTGTCGCAGTCGGATGAAGATTGCTTTCTTGGGCGGTGTTTTCATGGCTGTGTGTGTGGGTGATTGCGAGTGGCAAGCATTCTAGGCAAATGATTCTGGGAAAGTAAAGCCCTCACAGTTTAGTCGGGAATGTGTTGACAGGTCAAAACCATGTTGTGCTACAATCCTTCCAACGATAGCACGGTGCTATCGTACAACCACCGAGAAACAGGAGTTGATCATGTACCTTATCACTGACTCATACGGCACTCGCCAACGCGCATGGACACGCGCCAATGCCTTAGACTGGCTGCGCTACTGCAGCCCCGAGGCTGAAGTCCGCAACATCTGGGGCCGCCTGGTCGCCACTCGCAAACAGGGGGTGTGATCATGACCACCAAACTGATTCAAACAAAGACAAACAAACGCGGCATTCAATACGCGCTTGGCACAGACGGCAACACTTTCAGCGTATGGAAACTGTGCGAGAACTACGCATCCCACCGCAAGGGTGGTATGTCCTACACCTGGCGCTATGTCCAAAAAGACATGGTTCAAGACGCCGCAAAAGCGCTTTTTAACCGTCGCGGAGCCTGATCATGACCAAGTTTGTTGCCTACTACCGCGTCAGCACAGACCGCCAGGGCCAGTCAGGCCTTGGCCTTGAGGCCCAGCGTGATGCCGTGGCCCATCACATTGGCCAGGCTGAGTTGGTGGCCGAGTACACAGAGGTGGAGTCTGGCCGCAAGAATGACCGGGTGCAGCTTGCTGCAGCACTGGCCAAGGCCAAGTCCACCAAGTCCACCCTGGTGATTGCCAAGCTGGATCGGCTGGCCCGCAATGTCCACTTCATCACCGGCCTGCTGGAGTCTGGCGTCAACTTTGTCTGCGCCGATATGCCAGAGGCAGACCGCACCTTCCTGCAGATGGCCGCAGTGTTTGCTGAGTGGGAGGCCCGCAAGATCTCTGACCGCACCAAGGCCGCCCTGGCTGCAGCCAAGGCCCGTGGCCAGGTCTTGGGCAGCCCGAAGCTGGCCGAGGCAGGCGCACTGGGCATCCAGTCCATCAAGGCCAGGGCCGCGGCCTATGCCGAGCGCGTTGGCCCGGTGGTGCGCGACATCATTGAGAAGTCTGGCGCCAAGACCATGCGCGACATCGCCCAGGTGCTGACTGCCCGTTGCGTTGAGACACCCCGCGGTGGCCAGGTATGGCACCCTAGCCAGGTGTCCAATCTGCTTGCCCGTATTTAACCAGGAGAACTAGCATGAAAAAACAAGTCCCATACAACACAGGAAAAGTCGAGATCGGCAAGGAATACATACCGCCGCAGCGTATTGAGATGAGCGACTCCATGCTGCTGCTGCAGCGGGCCTTACTGGAGGACAAGACTAAGCGCCGTGCCGAGGCCGCGGCTGACTTTGCCTTGTACATTGTGGCCTGCATTGCAGTCATCGTGATGGTGCTGACATGGAGATGACCGGCCAGCACATTCGGGACACGCAACTGTCCCTGTTCGAGGCCAGAGATGCAGTCTTTCTGGCCAGGTGCAGGGCCATTGCCGCCGACATCTGCCGGCAGCAGGGATCGGTTAGCATCAATGAGGTTCGCCAGCGGGTTGAGATACCTGCAGGTATGCATCCCTCAGTGCTGGGCGCCGTCTTCAAGTCAAAAAAATTCAAGGCCATCGGATTCACCGAGGCCACCCATCCCCAGGCCCACGCCCGTGTGGTCAGGGTTTATCAACTGACCGGAGAAGGAGAAACCAATGGTCAATAAAGTAACGCCGGACACCATGCTGTCGGCATCCCGTCTGCCCAGTGTCATGGGCATCAGCAAGTACCGCACACCCAATGATGAGTTGGAGTTGAGCATCGCCGCGGAGAAGGGCATTGAGTCCGACTTTGAGGGCAATGAGGCCATGGGCTGGGGCAATCAGTTAGAACCGCTGATCTTGCGCGAGGCCGCCGCCAGGCTCGAACTGGCAGACCTGGTGACCGAGCATCCAGATGCCCGGTTCCACGCCACCCTGCCCATTTGCTGCAGCCTGGATGGCACCGGCAATGGGCTGGGGCGGGTCTACACCACAGACCCGGAGAAGGGCATCTATGTGATCGGCCAGGACAGCATCACGCTGGAAGGCGTGGGCGCCATCGAGGCCAAGCTGACAGGCATGGATGTGGAGGATGTGCCGCCTCTGTGGCGCGGCCCAATCCAACTGCAGGCACAGATGGACATCATCGGTGCCAAGTGGGGTGCC
>Ga0222714_10003485_pt1 | contig 15980 bp, 14 predicted proteins | sample C33_3DmetaG_FD_165048 | JGI IMG/M metagenome (GOLD analysis project Ga0222714, IMG submission 165048) | Estuarine water microbial communities from San Francisco Bay, California, United States - C33_3D | ecosystem: Environmental > Aquatic > Marine > Unclassified | place: USA: California...
AGCCGTGGAACCCAGATCACCCCTTCAACAGGCGAACAGCGCCGGATCGAGGATCTTCGGATCGGCGACCGGGTGCTGACCCGCGACGACGGAGGCCGGCCGGTTCGCTGGATCGGGCAATCGACGATCCGTGCCGCCGGCACGGAGGCTCCCGTGGTGATCACCAAGGGGACGCTTCACAACGCCGAGGATCTTGTGGTAAGCCCCGATCACCGCGTCTTTGTCTACCAGCGGCAAGATGCTCTTGGCCTCGGGCGTTCGGAGGTCTTCGTCAAGGTCCGGCATCTAATCAACGGAGACACGATCTATCAGCGCGAGAGCTGCTTCATGGAATATTTCCAGCTGCTCTTTGATGAACACCAGATCATTTATGCCGAAGGGATCGCCGCCGAGTCGCTCATGATCGACCCCCGAACAAAAGGTGTGCTTCCTGATTCCCTTGGCGCGACAATTGCGCCCGCCAGGCATGGGCACCGGCTGCGCGCGCATCATGATTTTGAAGTGACCGAAGACCTCGCACGAAATCCGGATGCCGCAGGTCTGCTCAGACGGGCTTCGTCCTCTTGAACTCGAACTTTCCGGCAACCAAATACCTCTTGGGATAACAAGGGGAGTCCGGAATGAAAAAGCCGCCAGAGACAGTTCTCGTCGGGTCTGACCTGTCCGCTCGGTCAGACCGTGCTGTTCAACGTGCCTTCATGTTGGCGCGAGAACATAGCGCGCAAGTCATCCTTGCCAGTGTCATCGACGACGCAATGCCAGAGTAGATCACGAAGGCGCTGGCGGCCCAGGCGGAAGAGATGCTAAGGCGCAGCGCCGGTTTTCTGGGTCGGGACACAAGCCATTCGGTCGTGGTTCGCGTTGGACATCCGGCCACGGAGATGATCGCGCTGGCCGCCGAACTTTCTCCTGACCTTGTTGTTCTGGGCACCCATCGGGACAGGTCCTTCCTTGCGGCCCTTCACGAAACCACCGCCCAAAGGATAGTTCGTCTGACTGATCGCTCTGTCCTTGTCGTCGCTGATCCGGCAGATCATCCCTACGATCAGATTGTCGCCGCAACCGATTTTTCCCCTGGCGCAATGACCGCCCTGAGGGCGGGCCACCGGCTGGCTCCCAAAGCCAAGATCACGCCCGTGCACATGCTGCAAATCCCCTATTCCGGGATGCTGGGAACGTCGTCCGACGCCAGTCGTTCGCTCGAGCAGTCATTCCGCAACGACGCATCCGAAGCCAACCTTCGCTGGCGGCAAGACCTCGATCTGCCGGCCTCCGACACTCGCTTCGTCGTCGGCGCCGCTTACGGGGGCTTGCAGCAGGCCGTGCGCGAAACCGGCGCAACCTTGCTCACAGTTGGGGCGCATAGCCGAGTCGCCGCCCCCCGAAGCCTGCTTGGATCCCTCGCTACAGACCTGATGCGTGCGCCAATCACCGACCTCCTTGTCGCCAGACCCTGACCCGATTGCCCTTTGTTCAAACGCCCCCTATAGGGGGCGCATGACCAACCGCCCTGCCCTTCCGCCCGAAATCGCCCGCCGCCGGACCTTTGCGATCATCTCGCACCCCGATGCCGGCAAGACGACTCTGACCGAGAAATTCCTTCTCTTCGGGGGCGCCATCCAGATGGCCGGTCAGGTGCGCGCCAAGGGCGAGGCGCGGCGCACGCGGTCGGACTTCATGCAGATGGAGAAAGACCGGGGAATTTCTGTCTCGGCCTCGGCCATGTCGTTCGACTACAAGAAGTTCCGCTTCAACCTCGTGGACACGCCAGGTCACTCGGACTTCTCCGAGGATACCTATCGCACGCTGACGGCGGTCGACGCCGCGGTCATGGTGATCGACGGCGCGAAGGGGGTGGAAAGCCAGACGCAAAAGCTTTTCGAGGTCTGCCGCCTGCGCGATCTGCCGATCCTGACCTTCTGCAACAAGATGGACCGCGAAAGCCGCGATACGTTCGAGATCATCGACGAGATCCAGGAAATGCTGGCGATCGACGTCACGCCCGCCTCATGGCCGATTGGCACGGGCCGCGAGTTCATCGGCTGCTACGACATCCTGCGCGACCGGCTCGAACTCATGGATCGGGCCGACCGGAACCGCGTGGCCGAAACCATCGAGATCAACGGGCTTGACGACCCCAAGCTGGCCCAGCACGTCCCCGCGCAGCTTCTGGAAAAACTGAAGGAAGAGCTGGAAATGGCGCGCGAGCTCTTGCCCCGGCTCGATCCTCAGGCCGTCCTTGAGGGGCACATGACGCCGATCTGGTTCGGCTCGGCCATCAACTCCTTCGGCGTGAAAGAGCTTATGGATGGCATCAGCACCTATGGCCCCGAGCCGCAGGTGCAAAGTGCCGAACCTCGCAGCATCGCGCCGGAAGAGACCAAGGTCACGGGCTTTGTCTTCAAGGTTCAAGCCAATATGGACCCCAAGCACCGTGACCGCGTGGCCTTTGTCCGGCTGGCATCCGGACACTTCACCCGTGGCATGAAACTCCTCCATGTGCGCTCGAAAAAGCCGATGGCGGTGTCGAACCCGGTCCTGTTCCTTGCCGCCGACCGCGAGCTGGCGGAAGAGGCATGGGCCGGCGATATCATCGGCATCCCCAACCATGGCCAGTTGCGAATTGGCGATACGCTGACCGAAGGCGAGGCGCTGCGCGTCACAGGCATCCCGTCGTTCGCGCCGGAGCTTTTGCAAAACTGCCGGGCGGGCGATCCGATGAAGGCCAAGCACCTTGAAAAGGCGTTGATGCAGTTCGCGGAAGAAGGGGCCGCCAAGGTCTTCAAGCCCACATTCGGTTCGGGCTTCATCGTCGGCGTCGTCGGCGCGCTCCAGTTCGAGGTTCTGGCAAGCCGGATCGAACTTGAATATGGCCTGCCCGTGCGATTCGAGCCCTCGCAATTCACCTCGGCCCGCTGGGTCGCGGGCGAGAAGCTGGCGGTCGAGAAATTCGTCGCCGCCAACAAGCAGCACATCGCCACCGACAACGACGGCGATCTGGTCTACCTCACGCGTCTGCAGTGGGACATCGACCGCGTGGGCAGGGATTACCCCGATGTGCGGCTGACCGCGACCAAGGAAATGATGGTCTGACAAAAGCGCTGAAGGATTATGCCTCGCCGCCAGCGAGCTCTTGCTGAAGCATTTCAGTGATTTCCGACGGGACAGGATCCATCAACTCGTCTGGATCGCGCCAGCGGGCGGTCATGATGCATTTTTGCACGAAGCCGGCATTGTTCTCGATTGCGGCAGAGACCGCCAGAACTGTCGCGACCCGGCTGAGGGGGATGCGGAGCGTGGCATCGCAGATTTCCCAACGCTCGGTCGAAAAATCCGACATCGACACATCCGCCGAACACAAGATCGTGGGCAAGTCGGGTTTGGATTGGCGCAGAGCCATGCAGTAGCCGACGACGTCAGAACTATCGCCCAAAGCCGCCGCGCTGATGAAGCACAGATCGGCCGCGTCCCTGATCGTCTTGCTCATCAGTGCTTTTCCAGAGCTGATAGAAAGTGATTCAAAATTGAATTCTTCGGTCAGATGGCTGTCGATCATGCTGAAAAGCAGCTCGTCGGGACCAATATACAATACACGACCCAAGTTCTCGTCCGCTTTCAGGACATTACTTGTCTGTTCCATTTTTTGCCTGCTTCTTAGGCCACCAAGCGTGGGTTAGCTTGATCTCGGGAGGCAAAACAAAACATTTCGGCGATGGAAATACCAAAGTATGTAGGCAAATGGCCTAACGATAATCGCCTCAATTTCGTCGGCCGACGATTTCAGAATGGTCGAAGCCGAGGATGGTTTCAGGCGACACTCTAAGCGCCCGCGCAATGCTGAAAACAGCACATAGCTTAGCTGCCCTTTTTCTGGGTTCAAGAACGTCGAGGACATCTTGCATCGGCATTCTGGCTAGTTCTGCAAGGGATTGTGGCGTCTGATTTCTAAGTCGACAAACAACCGAGGTATTGTGCACGACAATTTCTGAAATGGAGGAAAGGCGATTGGGAAATCGGATCAGATCATTTTCCATATCGTCTTCCATGGCGTTCCACCTCCAATGACGTCCTGTGGAAACAGCTCTTCCTTCGGCCCGCCGAAGGAATCTTGGTACCGTGTAGCATTGTCACCACGGTGTTGCAGTCTGCAATCACTTGAGTTGCTTTCTAGAGATACGGCACTGGCGATCGGGCGGATCAGTGTTGAAGATTGACCCTCCGCACCTTTACCGCTAAGGAAAGCGCGGCCCAGACCGGGCCGACGACGCGGGGCGCCCGGATATTGCGTCCCATAACCAGCCAGACCGGAACGCCGGTCGGCCATGAATGGACGCATATGACCAAATTTTCCGATCTGAACCTTGACCCCAAGGTTCTGAAAGCCATCGCCGAAGCCGGCTATGAAACCCCTACACCGATCCAGGCCGGCGCGATACCGCCTGCGCTTGAAGGCAAGGACGTTCTGGGCATTGCCCAGACCGGAACCGGCAAGACCGCCTCGTTCACCCTGCCGATGATCACGCTTCTGGGCCGTGGCCGCGCCCGCGCCCGGATGCCGCGCAGCCTGGTTCTCTGCCCCACGCGCGAGCTTGCGGCGCAGGTCGCCGAGAACTTCGACGTTTACGCCAAACACACCAAGCTCACCAAAGCTCTGCTGATCGGCGGCGTCAGCTTCAAAGATCAAGACGCGCTGATTGATCGCGGCGTCGACGTCTTGATCGCCACGCCCGGCCGCCTTCTCGATCATTTCGAGCGCGGCAAGCTTCTGCTGACCGGCGTTCAGATCATGGTCGTCGACGAGGCCGACCGGATGCTCGACATGGGCTTCATCCCCGATATCGAACGCATCTTCAACCTCACGCCCTTCACCCGCCAGACCTTGTTCTTTTCGGCCACCATGGCGCCCGAGATCGAGCGGATCACAAACACCTTCCTGCATGGGCCCGCCCGGATCGAAGTGGCCCGAGCCGCCACGACCGGCGAGAATATTTCGCAAGGTGTGGTGATGTTCAAAGCCTCGCGTCGGGAGAACGCCGACCGCGAAAAGCGCGAGCTCTTGCGGGCCATGATCGACGCCGAGGGCGAGGCCTGCACCAATGCCATCATCTTCTGCAACCGCAAGGTCGATGTGGATATCGTGGCGAAATCGCTCAAGAAATACGGCTATAACGCCGAACCGATCCATGGCGATCTCGAACAGAGCCAACGCACGCGGACGCTTGACGGTTTCCGGAACGGCGATGTCCGGTTCCTGATCGCTTCTGATGTTGCCGCGCGCGGTCTCGATATTCCGGCCGTCAGCCATGTGTTCAACTTCGATGTGCCCAGCCACGCCGAGGACTATGTCCACCGGATCGGCCGAACCGGACGCGCGGGCCGCTCGGGCAAGGCGTTGATGATCTGCTCGACCCGCGACGCCAAGTATTTCGAAGCGGTTGAGAAACTCATCGAGAAAGAGGTTCCGCGCCTTGAGAACCCGCTTGGCAATGCGCCGGCCCCGACCGAAGGCGCGGATGAGGACAAGCCCGCGCCGAAATCTTCGCGCAGCCGCACGCGCGGACGCGGCAAGGGCGACAAGCCCGCCGAGGCTCAGGACACATCGGTGAAGGTCAAGGACGAGGCGCCGCGCGAAGAGGCGCCCAAGCGCGAGCCGAAACCGCAGGAGCGGCGCGAACCGAAGCCGCAGGAGCGGCGCGAACCGAAGCCGCAGGAGCGGCGCGAGCCACGCCCGGACCGCCGCGACAACAATCGAATTGTCGGCATGGGCGAGGATACGCCCAGCTTCATCCGCCTCAGCTTTGACGAGCGCCGCAGCTAGAACGAAAAGCCCGCCTCCCGGCGGGTTTTCTTTCAGGCCAGTCGGCTGGTGATGATCGTCACTTCCGGTTTCTTGCCGATCTCGGATTGAGAGACCTGCCGGACGATCCGTTTCAGCTCTTTCTCAAGCCGCTCATCATCGCGCAGGGTCTTGTCGTCGGCCCGCATCAGGAATTGCCCGAGGTCGGCCTCAAGAACATCCACCAGCACCACCTTCGAACGCCCCGTTTCGGAAAGGCCCATCGTCTCGCACCACGGATCGCCCAGGGGCTCGTCATTCTCGTCGATGATGATGTTGACGATCACATGGCCGTTCAACGCCATGCGGATTCGGTCGCGGACGATCCCGTCCATCGAGCCGATCTGGATCGAACCATCCAGATAGGTCCTGCCAGTTTCGACATACTCGGCCACCTTGGGCCGCTCGCCTGTCAGATCAACCATCATGCCGTTTACGGCCAGAAACCCGGTCCGGCCATTGTCCTCGGCCAGTCGCGTATGTTCGCGCAGGTGGCGGTGTTCGCCGTGCATCGGAATGACGACCTGCGGATTGACCAGCTCGTGCAGCTTGGCAAGGTCGGGCCGATTGGCGTGGCCGGACACATGATAGCGCCCCCCTTCGTCGTCGTGAATCTCGACGCCCAGTTCGGAAAGCTGGTTCATGATCCGAATGACGCCGCGCTCGTTTCCGGGGATGGTTTTGGACGAGAAGAGGAACGTATCCCCTTCCTTCAGCTTGAGCCCAAGGTAGCTCCCCTGCGCGAGCTGCGCACTGGCGGCGCGGCGCTCGCCTTGGCTGCCGGTGACAAGCAGCATGACCTCATGTCGCGGCAGGCTTATCGCATCCTCGGGGGAAATCGTCGGGGGGAAATCGCTCAGGATGCCGACCTCGGTCGCCACTTCGACCATCCGCCGCATGGCGCGACCCAGAAGGCAGACCTGACGCCCCGCCTTGCTCGCGGCAAAGGCGAGGGTATGCAGGCGGGCTATGTTGGAGGCAAAGGTCGTCGCCACGACCATACCGGTCGCGGCTTTCATAAAGGCTTCGATCTCGGTCGAGAGCCCCGCCTCGGATCGGCCGGGAGCAGGCGAGAAGACATTGGTCGAATCGCACATCAACGCCTTGACGCCGGGTTTTGCAACCTCGGCCCAGAGCGCCTCGCTGAAGGGCTCGCCCACCACGGGGGTATGATCAATCTTGAAGTCGCCGCTGTGAACGATCCGGCCAGCGGGCGTGTCGATCACAAGGCCGGCGCTTTCGGGGATCGAATGGCTCACCGGCACGAAGCCAACCCTGAAGGGCCCGGCTTGGGTCATCTCGGGCCAGGGCTGCACGGTCTCGACCTTGCGCGAATCCTGCCCGCCCTCGTCCATCTTCAGCCGCGCGAGTGTGGCCGTGAAGGCGCGGGCATAGACCGGCGCGCGCAGGTGGCCCCAGAGGTGGCCGATCGCGCCCACATGGTCTTCGTGCGCGTGGGTGATGAAGATCGCCTCGATCTGATCGCGCCGTGCCTCGAGCCAGCTGATATCGGCCATGATCAGGTCGACACCGGGCGATGTGTCCATGTCAGGAAAGGTCACGCCAAGATCAACGACGATCAGCCGCTCTGACCCCGGTTTGCCATAGCCATAGACATAGGCGTTCATGCCGATCTCGCCGGCGCCTCCCAGCGGGAGGTAGATCAGGCGGTCTTTGCTCATCCGTTTTCCTTGTTGAAACGGTGGATGACCGTCAGGCCATGCATCGTCAGGTCGTCTTCGATCCAGTCGAACAAGACTTCGCCTTGTTCGAAAAGCCGCGCGAGGCCGCCGGTGCCGATGATCTTCATCGGCCTGTCATACTCGGCGCGGATCCGTGCACATAGCTCGCGCACGAGGCCGATGTAACCCCAATAAACACCAGACTGCATACAGTGGACCGTATTGGTGCCGATCACTGACTGCGGTTTTGAGATGTCGACGTGCGGCAAGGCGGCGGCAGCGTGGTGCAGCGCCTCAAGGCTGAGGTTGACGCCCGGCGCGATCACACCGCCGACATAGGCGCCATCATGGGCCACCACGTCAAAGGTCGTCGCTGTTCCGAAATCGACGACGATCAGATCGCCGCCATGCCGGTCAAAGGCACCCGCGGCATTCACGAGCCGGTCGGGGCCGACCGTGGTTCCGGCGTCGACACGCGGTTGCTGCGGCAAGAGGCACTCGGGCTTGCCAACAACTAGCGGGCGGCAATTGAAGTACCGGTCGCACAGGACGCGCAGGTTGAACACCACGCGCGGCACGGTCGAGGAGATGATCACCTCGTCGATCTCGATGTCGAGCTTGCGGGCGTTCATCAGCGTGGTCAGCCAGACGAAATACTGGTCGGCCGTGCGTTGCCACTCGGTCGAGGTGCGCCATGTGGCAAGGAACTCTTGCCCGTCCCAGATGGAAAAGACGGTGTTGGAGTTGCCGCAGTCGATGGTCAGAAGCATGGAACGCCCCTTTCAGAAATAGACATCCGCCGCCGAGATGACGCGCTGGCCCTTGGCGGTAATGAGCACGAGGTTGCCCTCGCTGTCGATGGTGTCGAACACGCCGGTGATATCTTCGCGCCCCGTGCGGGCGGTGATTTCCTCGCCGATCCGCGCCGCATGGCGCAGCCAGTCTTGCCGGATGCGGGCAAAGCCCATGGCCGCGAGCTTGGCCTCTTGCGTGGCGAAATTCGAAGCGAGGACGCTCAGGAATGTCTCGGGGGTGACCGTCTCGCCCCCCTCGCCCACAAGCGAGACCGGCGGAAATGCGGCCCCTTCGATGGCGGGCGGGACAGCGGCCAGATTGACGCCGATGCCGATCGACAGCCAATCGACAGCTGCGCTGGTGCCGCTGGATTCAAGAAGGATGCCCGCGACCTTGCCACCATTCAGCAGCACGTCATTCGGCCATTTGAGGGAAAGCTTGTCGCGGCTGACAAAGATAGCCAACGCTTCAAAGAGCGCGTTGGCCGCAAGAAAAGACCGCAACGCCGCTTCGGCGGGGCTCGCATGAGGTTTGTAGACCAGGGTCGCAGCAAGATTGCCCGACGATGCCAGCCACGACCGCCCCCTCCGCCCGCGCCCCGCCGTTTGCCGGCGGGCCATGATCCATGTGGGGCGGCGCAGGGTCGGCGCGCGCCGGGCCGCTTCGGCCATGGTGCTGTCGATCTCGTCAAGGATCACGCAGGCAAATCCCGCGGGCCAGTGCGGCCCCGGTGTCGCCTCAGTTGACAAGTGTCGCCGCCGCAGCCGCGGCCAGCGGCTCGATGCCGAAGAGGTTGACCACGCCAACCACCATCACCGCCGCCGACGCCATCAGCGAGACCCACAGAACCGGGCTCATCTTGCCGTCAAGCGCTTCGGTCTCTTCGCCGAAATACATGAAATAGACAATGCGGAGATAGTAGAAGGCGCCGATCACCGAGGCGACAACGCCCGCCACCGCAAGCCAGGCAAGGCCCGCGTCATAGGCCGCGCGCAGCACATAGAACTTGCCGAAGAAACCGACCATCGGCGGCACGCCGGCAAGGCTGAAGAGAAGGACCAGCATGGCAAGCGCCCGCAGCGGCTCGCGTTTTGAATACATCTTCAGCGAGGCGATGGTCGTGACCGGAACGCCGTCTTTCTCCATCCCGAGGATGAAGGCGAAGGTGCCGATGTTCATGGTCACATAGATCGCCATGTAGATCAGCATCGCCTGGACGCCGAGCGCGCTGCCGGCAGCGAGGCCCATCAGCGCAAAGCCCATATGGGCGATCGAGGAATAGGCCATCAGGCGCTTGATGTTGGTCTGGCCGATGGCGGCGATGGCACCGACAAACATCGACAGAACCGACAAGAAGGCGACGATCTGCTGCCACTGGTCCGTCACCTCTCCAAAGGCGTCAAAGACCACGCGGGCAAAAAGGGCCATCGCGGCTACCTTCGGGGCTGTGGCGAAGAAGGCGGTCACCGGGGTTGGCGATCCTTCATAAACGTCCGGGGTCCACATATGGAAGGGCGCGGCCGAGACCTTGAAGGCAAAACCCGAGATCAGGAACACGAGGCCAAACAGAAGGCCGATGGAAGCGCCGCCCTCGACCGCTTCGACGATGCCCGAGAAGAGCGTCGTGCCGGCAAAGCCGTAGGTCAGCGAGGCCCCATAGAGAAGAAGGCCCGACGACAGTGCGCCAAGGACAAAGTATTTCAGGCCCGCCTCGGTCGACTTGATGCTGTCGCGGCGCAGCGATGCCACCACGTAAAGCGCAAGCGACTGCAACTCGAGGCCCATGTAGAGCGACATCAAATCGCCCGCGCTTACCATCACCATCATGCCGACAACGGCCAAAGCAACGAGGATCGGATATTCGAAGCGCAGCAGGCCACGTCGGCTCATATATTCCTGGCTCATCACCAGAACTGCGGCGGCTGACAAAAGGATCACAACCTTTGCAAACCGGCCGAACCCGTCGTCCACATAGGCGCCGTCGAAGGCCACGTTCACGCCATCGCCGTTATAGCCGATCCAGCCGGCGATCAGGACGAAGAGACCACCGGTGAGCCAAGTCAGAAGCGGCGCTGTCTCGTCCTTGCCGGTGTAAACGGCGGCAAGGAGCGCGCCCATCGCGTAAACGGCGATGATGATTTCCGGCAGGACGGTCTGAATATCGGCAGAGATCATCGTGCCACTCCTCAGTGCGTAACGGCGTCAGCGGCGGCAGAGAGGAACTCTGCCGGTGTGCTGGCATGAACATGGTCGATCAGCGCGCCAACCGAGGGGCCGATCAGATCGGTAACAAGGCTTGGGGCGACGCCGAGAAGAAGGGTCATGACCACGAGCGGCGCAAAGATCATCTTCTCGCGACGGGTCATGTCGGTGATGGATTTGAGGCTTTCCTTGATCAACTCGCCCATCACGACCCGGCGATAGAGCCAAAGAGCGTATCCAGCCGACAGGATGACACCGCTGGCTGCAATCGCTGCAATCCAGGTATTGACCTGGAAGATACCGATCAGAACAAGGAATTCCCCGACAAAGCCCGACGTGCCCGGCAAGCCAACATTGGCCATCGTGAAGAACATGAAGATCAGCGCATAGGCTGGCATCCGGTTCACAAGGCCGCCATAGGCGTCGATTTCGCGGGTGTGTATCCGGTCGTAGATCACGCCGACACAAAGAAACAGAGCGCCCGAGATGAATCCGTGGCTGAGCATCTGAAAGATCGCGCCGTCGATGCCTTGCTGGTTCACCGCGAAGATACCCATGGTCACATAGCCCATGTGGGCGACCGACGAATAGGCGATCAGCTTCTTCATGTCTTCCTGAACGAGGGCGACAAGCGAGGTGTAGACGATGGCTATGGCACTGAGCCACAAGACGAAATCGCCCATCACGGCCGAGCCCACGGGGAACATCGGCAACGAAAAGCGCAAGAAGCCGTAGCCGCCCATTTTCAACAAGATCGCCGCCAGAACGACCGAACCGGCCGTCGGCGCCTGAACGTGTGCGTCAGGAAGCCAGGTGTGCACCGGCCACATCGGCATCTTCACCGCGAAAGAGGCGAAAAAGGCAATCCACAGGATCGTTTGCATACCGCCGACAACGTGGATGCCCAGCACCGTCATGTCGGCAAAGGCAAACTCGTGGGTCATCAGCGTCGGGATGTCGGTGGTGCCTGCGTCCGCAAACATCCCCACCATCGCCACCAGCATCAGAACCGAGCCGAGGAAGGTATAGAGGAAGAACTTGAAAGCCGCATAAATGCGGTCCTTGCCGCCCCATATTCCGATGATCAGGAACATCGGAATAAGGCCTGCCTCGAAGAAGAGGTAGAAGAGCACAAGATCGAGCGCCATGAAGACGCCGAGCATCAAGGTCTCGAGGATCAGGAAGGCGATCATGTATTCCTTGACCCGCACCTTCACGTCCCAGGCCGACCAGATGACCAGCGGCATGAGGAAGGTGGTCAGCATCACGAAAAGGATCGAGATGCCGTCGACGCCCATCTTGTAGGTCAGGCCAGCCAACCATGTGCGCTCTTCGACGAACTGGAAGCCGGTGTCGGCGGGGTCAAAGCCGAAGAGGATGAAAAGCGAGACGAGGAAGGTCGCCAGCGTCGCCAGCATGGCGACCCATTTGGCATTGGCCCGCGCCTGTTCGTTGTCACCGCGCAGAAAGACCGCGAGGATCGCCGCCGCCAGAAGCGGGATGAAGGTGGTGATCGAGAGAAGGTTTTCCATTATTGCGCCCCCCCCGAGATCGTCACCCAGGTCAGAAGTAGGGCGATGCCGATGACCATCGCGAAGGCATAGGTAAAGACATAGCCCGACTGCGCCCGACCGGCGAGCCGGGTCAGAGTGGGCACGATGCCCATGGCGATGCCGTTGATCGTCCCGTCGATGACCTTGCCATCACCCTTTTTCCACAAGAGCCGTCCAAGCGCCTTGGCCGGGCGAACGAAAACAACATCGTAGATCTCGTCGAAATACCACTTGTTGAGCAGGAAGAGGTAGAGCGGCTTCTGGTTTTCCGCCAGCTTCGCCGGCCAGTCGGGGCGGCGGATATACATCTGGAAGGCCATGAGGAAGCCCAGAAGCATGGCGACGAAGGGGCTCACCTTGACCCATTTCGGGGCGTGGTGGGCATCGTCAATCACATGGTTGTCGGCCGCCATATAGATCGCGCCAAGAGGTGCTGCATGGTCCTCGGCAATTGCCTCCGGGCCATGATCCGCGACCGGAGCAGCTTCTGTCGTCGCGGCATGGTCGGTCGTTGCGGCGGCCTCGGTGGTCGTCGCGTGATCGGTCGCGACGGCGGCATCGCCGTGGCCTGCGTCCGCGGCCTCGGCATGGGCCGGGATGCCGAAGAAGCTGTTGACCTTGTCATGGTCGCCGAAGAACGGGCCATACCAGACCATACCGGCAAAGATCGCGCCAATGGCGAGAACGCCAAGCGGAACGGTCATGACGGCAGGGCTTTCGTGGGCATGGTCATGCGTGTGACGATCGCCGCGCGGCTTGCCCCAGAAGGTCAGAAACATCAGGCGCCAGCTGTAGAAGCTGGTAAAGGCGGCCGCGACCACGAGCGCCCAGAAGGCAAAGGGCGTGCCGCCGGCATAGGCGCTTTCGATGATCGCGTCTTTCGAAAGGAACCCGGCAAAGCCGATGGTCGTCAGCGGAATGCCCACACCGGTGATGGCAAGCGTGCCAACCAGCATGGCCCAGAAGGTCAGCGGCAGCTTCTTCCGCAGCCCACCATAATTGCGCATGTCCTGCTCGTGGTGCATCCCGTGGATGATCGAACCGGCCCCAAGAAACAGCATGGCCTTGAAGAAGGCATGGGTCAGAAGGTGGAACATCGCCACCGAATAGACGCCGACACCCGCGGCCACGAACATATAGCCCAGCTGCGACATGGTCGAATAGGCGATCACGCGCTTGATGTCGTTTTGCACAAGGCCGATCGTCGCCGCGACAAAGGCGGTCGAGGCGCCGATAAAGACGACGAACTGCTTGGCTTCGGGGGCGTATTCAAAGAGCGGCGACATCCGGCATACAAGGAACACGCCCGCCGTCACCATCGTTGCCGCATGGATCAGCGCCGACACCGGGGTCGGGCCTTCCATCGCGTCAGGAAGCCAGGTGTGCAGCAACAACTGCGCCGATTTGCCCATCGCGCCGACGAAGAGAAGGAAGGCGATAAGGTTGGCGGCGTTCCAGTCTTTCCACAGGAAGGTGATCGAGGTCTCGGCCAGATGCGGCGCGGCGGCGAATACCTCGGTGAAGTTGATCGAGCCGGTCAGCATGAAAAGGCCAAAGATGCCAAGTGCGAAGCCGAAATCGCCTACACGGTTGACGACGAAAGCCTTGATCGCGGCGGCGTTGGCCGAGGGTTTCTTGTAGTAGAAACCGATCAGAAGGTAGGACGCGACGCCGACGCCTTCCCAGCCAAAGAACATCTGAACGAGGTTGTCGGCGGTCACCAGCATCAGCATGGCGAAGGTGAAGAACGACAGATAGGCGAAGAACCGTGCCTTGTAGTGGCCGTGTTCGCCGAAATGATCGTCGTGCGCCATGTAGCCAATGGAATAGAGATGCACGAGCGAGGAGACCGTGGTGATCACGATCAGCATGATCGTCGTCAGCCGGTCGATACGGATCGCCCAGTCGGTCGACAATTCGCCCGAGGAGATCCAGCGCATCAGCGAGACGGTATAGCCCTCGCCGTCGAACCCAAGGAACATCACCCACGACAGGAACGCGGCCAGAAATAGAAGGCCCGTCGTCAGATACTGGGCGGCCGTCTCGCCGATCACCCGCCAGCCGAAGCCGCCGATGATGGCGCCCACGAGCGGCGCGAAGAGGATAATGGATTCCATGGGTCCTTAGCCTTTCATCACGTTGACGTCTTCAACGTCGATGGTCCCGCGGTTGCGGAAGAAACAAACCAGAATGGCAAGGCCGATCGCAGCCTCGGCGGCGGCGACGGTCAGCACGAAAAGGGTAAACACCTGCCCGACCAGATCCCCGAGGAAGGACGAGAAGGCGACAAAATTGATGTTCACCGACAATAGCATCAACTCGATGCTCATCAGCAGGATGATGACGTTCTTGCGGTTGAGAAAGAGCCCGAAAATACCGATCACGAACAGCGCGGCCGCGACGGCGAGGTAATGTTCAAGTCCGATCATCTTTGCCGTCCTTCTTGTTCTGCGTCGTATACACTGCGGCCACCAGGGCCACGACAATCGCAATCCATCCCCACCAGGCCATTACAAACCCTGCCCCGGTTTGACGTCCTTCAGCTCCATCGCCTTGGCTGGATCGCGATACATCTGGGCGAGGATGTCTTGCCGTTTGATGTTGGTGCGGTGGCGCAGGGTCAGAACGATCGCACCGATCATGGCGACGAGCAGGATCAGACCCGCAAGCTGGAAGAGCATGATGTATTTGTCATAGATAAGCTGGCCGAGTGCTGCGGTGTTCTGCACATCGCCGGCCGGTGCGGCCAGTCGTTCCGCGACGCCTTCGGAATAATCCCAAGCGCCAAAGGCCATGCCAAGCTGCATCAGGATCACAACACCGATCAGCAAGGCAAGCGGCATATAGCGCGCCATTTCGGCCTTGAGCTCGGCGAAATCGATATCGAGCATCATCACGACGAAAAGGAACAGAACCGCGACAGCGCCGACATAGACGATCATCAACAGCATCGCGACAAACTCGGCCCCGAGAAGGACGAAAAGCCCCGCCGACGAGATGAACGCAAGGATAAGCCACAAGACCGAATGGACCGGGTTGCGGCTCATCACGGTCATCAGCCCGCCAAGAAGCGTGGTGACCGCGAAAGCGTAGAAGGTGAAAGCGGCAACAGTCATTCCTTGTCCTCTTCCATCGCCCCGTTGGCGAGTTCCATCGCCCGGGTCATTGCAGGAACTCCGCCAAAGAACGCGGCCTGCGCGATCGTTTCGGCGATTTCTTGTTTGGTGGCGCCGGCGGTGCGGGCGTGTCGCACGGTCAGGCGGATCTGGGCATCGTTCTGGGCGCCAAGGACCGTCAGGCCCATCAGGGTCATGAGCAGACGGGTCTTGGCGTCAAGCCCTTCGGGATTGAAGGTGCGGCCCATCATGGCTTCCATCGCCTCGGCGGGCATGGTCGGCCAGAGCGTGTCAAACCCTTTGGGCACAAAGGAATCGAGCGCCGGATTGAGCGCCTTGGCCCAGTCCTGCCCGGCCTTCATCATGGCCGCAAAGGGATTGTTGTCGGTCATCTGTAGGGTGCGTCCATTTCAAGGTTGCGGGCGATTTCGGCCTCCCAACGATCGCCGTTGGCAAGGAGTTTTTCCTTGTCATAAAACAGCTCTTCGCGGGTTTCGGTCGAAAACTCGAAATTCGGCCCTTCGACGATGGCATCGACCGGGCAGGCCTCCTGGCAGAAGCCGCAGTAGATGCATTTCGTCATGTCGATGTCATAGCGCGTGGTGCGGCGCGATCCGTCCTCGCGCGGCTCGGCGTCGATGGTGATCGCCTGGGCCGGGCAGATCGCTTCGCACAGCTTGCAGGCGATGCACCGCTCTTCGCCATTGGGATAGCGGCGCAGCGCGTGCTCGCCGCGGAAACGAGGCGAAAGCGGCCCGCGCTCGTGCGGATAGTTCAGCGTCGCCTTGGGGGCGAA
>Ga0222714_10003488_pt1 | contig 15964 bp, 10 predicted proteins | sample C33_3DmetaG_FD_165048 | JGI IMG/M metagenome (GOLD analysis project Ga0222714, IMG submission 165048) | Estuarine water microbial communities from San Francisco Bay, California, United States - C33_3D | ecosystem: Environmental > Aquatic > Marine > Unclassified | place: USA: California...
CGTGATCGTAGTACGGCAAGTTTAAAAAGTTACCGACGTCGCCTCGATCCAGGTGTAATTTTACCTGCTTTGGAAAGATCTCGCTCTCTCCATAGCCGAGGGCCGCGGACATATTACGGAGAGCCTTCTGCATATCAGAAGCACTCACCCATTCGGTTGCGAAAAGAAAGCAATGCGCTCCACCGGATTTAGACCGGCAGACCACCAACGGTAGTTTCAAGCGACGGATCTTCTCAACCAAAAGTTTATGGTCGAGAGGATACTGGTCGATATCAATACAGCCCCATTTGCATTTGTTGTCTGCGTTAATGGGTATAATACCAATACCGGTTCCAGCCCCGTTTAGGTGGTCTTCCCAAACCTTCTTGGTCCGTGGTTCGCGGGAGATACCCGCTTTCCCCGTCGCCTTCCCGTTGGCGGCTTTACCGTTAATCGTGAAGTAACCGTGCGCTTCCTTCAGGCCATCAAAGATGGCCATGAATGTGTTCACTATCATATGTAACCCCAAAGAGATCGGCGGGACCTAAGCCCCGCCGTTAAGGATCAGAACGGAATGTCGTCGTTTAGTTCGACGTTAGCCGTTTCGTCGCTGTGCTTCACCTGCACATCACCAGCATTGATGCTGGCAGCGAAATCCTTTGCTCTTTGATAGATTGCCATATTACCGACAGGTTCTTCTACCGACATTTCCCAGCCATGCCAGGAGCCTTTGGAATTTTCTTCCAAAATAGTTTTGAGGCGGTAAATGTGGCTGAACCGTGGCGGGGTGAAAGGACCGTTTTTGCCCTGCATCGTGCGGCTGGCCATCATGCTATTCCATTTGCGGCTCTTCTTGAGCTGCGTGGACTTCATAGCAATAAGGGCGGTCTCGACCGTACCATCCTCGTTTAGGACCAGGACGAAATGCTGATGCGTTTCTTCGATGTATTCACCAGATCCGTCGGCAACGTAGTCTTTGTTGTCGTCGGATGAACGCTCGGTCCGTGGGCGTTGATCCCCTGGCTCATAGATAGCCGACGGAGCGCCCGTTCCAGAGCCTCTGGGTGCCCACTGGATGAAACGCCGTTGGTAGGCGCACGGAACGACACATACGCCTTCCTTGCCCTTGTAAACGGCTCCTGTGACGGTGTTGTAGATGTCACCCTTACGAGCATCGTCGCGCTCGTCTAAAACGGGATCATTACCGCTCAGAACTTTCAAAAATGGTAGGGCAAGATCTTCTTGGCCCATGTTGTCCATACCGAGACCGGCGTCGGCCTCGAACATGGATGCGTCGAAAACAACGACGTTGTTTTCTTCTACTTTAGCTACAGCTTTTGCCATTATATTTTCCCTCTCTTGATGACAGCGCGCTGACCAACGTAAGCGCCAAATAATTCCATTGGAAACTCATCCCCATTTTCCACACGCTCTTTGACAAAAGCGCGTAGCGTTTGCGGATGTATCTCGGTCTTTTGCTCAGGGATGTAACCCTCCTTGGCAGCAAGGGCCGCGAACGCCGATGCGGAATCATCCTCACCCCGTCCGAACTGAACATTGACCGTATTTTTGATTATGTCGTCATAGTTGTTATCGCGGAGCCATTCGTAAGCAGCTTCACGGTTAGCAACTAAGATGGAAGCACCATAAGTTTGTTTAACTTCGATGGTACTCCCGTCCGCAAGCTCAAACTTGTTGATACCGACTTCGTGTAGAAGTGCGGGTAGCTCCTCGTCTGTAAGCTTGTTGAGCGCCTTTTTCTCCTCCTTGAGGTTTTCCTCAAGCTCGGCAATCAGGTCTTCTTTTTCCCGGATATTACGAGCTATGCTCGCTACAGAGGCTAGACCGTCTTGGTCCACCCTTTCTACTGATTTAGAGCTTTCTTGCTCCATCAGATCTGCTAGACTACTCATTCGTTTTCCTTTTTCGTCGTTAAAGGTTGTATCCAACCTTGACAAACTGCGATATTATCTCATACATCCTTCGTGTCAACAATTTTTTTGGAGACGCTCGTGTCTGAGAAATATCAATTCAAAACAACGCCTTACGAGCATCAGAAAAAAGCTTTGGAGGCTTCGTGGGCCGCGGACTATTACGCGCTGTTTATGGAAATGGGGACAGGCAAAACGAAGGTCGCTATAGACAATATGGCCGTCCTTTATGAGAACGGCTCGATCACGGCAGCGCTCGTGATTGCACCAAAGGGTGTCTACGATAACTGGGTTAAGAACGAAATTCCGACCCACCTTCCAGACCGAATTGATAGACAAATCATGCGGTGGACGCCGGCCAAAACAAAGTCTTACGAAGAGGCTTTGATAGACTTCATCCTGTCTCCGGACAAAAAACTAAAGATATTTGTCATGAACGTCGAAGCGTTCAGCACCAAGCGCGGTGTCGAAGCGGCCGAGGCTTTTCTACACAGGAACCAGGATAACTTTGTTTTGGTGGACGAAAGCACGACCATTAAAAACAGAAAAGCTGCGCGCACCAAAAACATTATGCAGCTACGCCATATGTCCAAGTACCGACGCATCCTGACAGGATCGCCGATCACGAAAAGCCCTATGGACCTGTTTAGTCAAAGCCTTTTCTTAGACACTAAAGCGTTGAATTATAACAGTTATTTCTCTTTCCAAGCGAGGTATGCCGTGGTCCGTCAGCGGACGATGGGGCATCGCAGCTTCCAAGAGATTGTCGGTTACAGGCGTTTAGACGAGCTATCGGAAAAGCTCGATAGGTTTAGCTACCGCGTATTGAAACAGGATTGCCTGGATCTGCCGGAAAAGGTTTTCGTCAAACGCGAAATCGAGATGACGCCCGAACAACAGCGGGCTTACGACCAGATGGCCAAACTAGCCCTGGCTGTTTTGGATGACGGCGAAGTGGCAACGACCGCTAGTGTTTTGACGCAGATCATGCGCTGTCAGCAGATTTGCTGCGGGCATCTGACCACCGACGACGGGAAGATCCAGGAGCTGCCAAGCAATCGCCTGTCTTCTCTTTTAGAACTGGCCGACGAGATAAACGGCAAAGCTATTATCTGGGCCACGTATACGCACGACATCAGGAAGATTGCGGACGCTTTGAGCGATAAGTTTGGTCCGAGTGCCGTGGCTACATATTATGGCGAAACGCCTCAAGATGAACGGCAACAGATCGTGAATTGGTTCCAAGAACCAGACAATGCGTTACGGTTCTTTGTAGGTCAGCCTAAGACCGGCGGCTATGGTATTACGCTCACGGCTGCTAACACGGTTATATATTATAGCAACAGTTACGATTTGGAGATCAGGCTACAATCTGAAGATCGGGCTCACCGTATTGGCCAGACTAATAAAGTTACTTACGTGGACCTGGTGTCGCCAGATACGGTCGATGAAAAGGTTATAGACGCTCTTCGCGAAAAGCTTATCCTGGCGGGCGAAGTGCTTCGCGAGGAAGTGCGCTCCTGGCTTACCTAAGAAAACCTGATGTTTTCTTCATCAAATTGGCAAACAGATTACCGACCCCTTCATCGTCATTTTGTGACAAAGTTTGTATTGGAGCGCCAATAGATTTTACGGTCAAACTTTCTACTACAGGCGCTGCTACCGGAGGAGGAGCAGGTACAGGCGCCGTGTTTGCCGCCTGTTGTTCCGCTTGCAGCTTTCTGAGGCGAGCAGCTTTAAGGGCTCGGCCCAAACCAAACAAACCCCCGCTTATTTTTATAGGTTGATTCATAGTAATTTCAGGTGCAGTCGTTGCTGACATAGTAGAACCAGGCGCAGGTGCTGAGGCCGCAGGAGCCGAGGGCGACGAAATGGCTTTTGTAATCGAAGGTATTATTTTCTTAATAAACCCACCAAACCCATAATATGCTTCGGGCAAAGAACCGATGCCCTGGTCTACAAAACCACCATCAGCATATGAGTAACCGGTGTAAGGCATATAAGCGCCTATACCTACCGCGCCGCCATCGGCAAATCCGGCCCCTGCAAAACTAAATTGGATATCGGTGCCTGTGTTTTGTCCAGGACTATAGGTGAGAGACGCGTTTGGGTTTCTGAACAAACCATAAGCCGTGTTTAAAGCATTGGCACCAGCTAATGCTCTTTTTTGGGCCGCTTCTTGAAAGGCCGTAACGTCTTCCTCAGTAAAAGGTAAGGGGTTTGGTTGTGTAGGCGCTACCCCGGTAAAAGGATCCGTCCGTGGGCCGGCATTCCAAGCTTCTGCTGCGGCGTTATATTCTTGCAATTGCCTGTTATAATCATCAATCGAAGTTTTATACGCGTCGTACTGACCTTGGTAATCGTCCATTTGTGCGCGATCTTCAGACCTGTATCTTCGCGGAGCGCTGGCTCCCAAGTTTAAAATGTCTGCTAATGCCATGTCGTTATCCCATCAACTTTAAAATAGGATCGTTGGGGAAGGCGGCAGCTAAACGAGCGCGGTCCATTGGATTGGAGGCTGGAGCGGGAGCTTGGGCCACGGGCGGAGGTGCCGGAGAAACACGTTGCTGAGTTTGTATTGGAGGTTTTGCCTGTGGTTGGACACGAACAGGAGGAGGAGAAACAGTAGGTGTTTCGGTAGAACGACGGATCGCAGGCCGTGTTCCTTCGGACTCAAACTTACGTGTTTCGGTCCGTTGTCCTTGTCTTCTTGCCTCGTCTTCACGAACATCGTCTTCACTTACAAAACCATTAGCCAACAACCACGCATTAAACCGACGTTTGGCACCTAAAGGTTCGGCGTCCACACCTTTTTGCAGCAATTGTTGGAAAAAATCCTTGTCTTCTATGGCTTTTAAAATCAAGTCTCGGTGAAACACTCGTGGAACTCTGGCCAGAATTTCAAATTCTTCCGAAATCATACCTGGTTCTGCAAGACCCTGGCCTTGTCCGGGCATTGCTCGTGTGACCTGTCTACCTGCTCGTAAACCCATCAACCGAACAAATTTATCAAACTGGCGTGTAACAAGATTGCCAGGTTCAGTCGGAACCGGAGTATCCGCCAGAGCTTTTGATGCTTGAGATTTTACACCCTCTTTAACAAACTCAAGGAAACGACCAACCTCTGCCTCCGAAAGAATACCTTCTTGTCGAAGTATTTCTACAGGGGAACGTCCTCCTCGAACTATTGGTCTTCTCAAATAGTCAGAAAAATGACCAAAGCTAAAATCGGTTGGTTTACCTGTTTGCTTATTGATTTGACCTTCAGCGTGTTTAAAAGCAGCATCAAAGATCATGTCTTTTAAACCCTGAACAGCGCCTGTTTCTTGACCGGCTGCGGCCCGTTGCTCATCAAAAACCTTAACCCGACGCGCCATTCTGCGTAAAAGGTTTTCGGGTTCGGAGCTATTTGCCGGATTACCAGGTTCACCTATTGTTGTAGAAATAAGTTTTTGAGGATTACCGGGATACCTGAGGGCTGTTTGTGTCAGGTCAGAGTTTCTAAGTTTAGTTTCAAAATAGGATTTACGATCTTGTATGACCCTTAAAGCATTATTAGCTGTTTCAGCGTTGGACAAATCAGCAACTAAATCAGGGAAACGAGCTTCTCCGGATTCGCTAAAAAAAATGTTTCGATTTTTTTGCATAAAATCACTGAGCTTTTTTGGATCAACCTTGTTATCGGCACCCATAATATCTTTTTGAGCCATAGCTCTGAGAATAGCGTCATATGCTGCCCGGGTTGTACCCACTCGTCCCGCTCTATCAAAAGCTTCAAGAACATCAGGCGTAAACGCTTCGTACAAAGGGTTTTCAATCATTTTACCTTGTGCTGCTGCAATCTGTTGTGCAGAGCCTACAGAAGTTTCACCTAATGTTTTTGCTGTAAAGTCCAACGCGCGTTCTAATTGGTCATATTTGAGTGCGGTTGCGTCCGATCCTCCCCTAAAAATAGCGGCTGAGTTTACTTCTGGCATAATTGCTCGCGCGCCTTGTCGGTTTCTTTTCAGTATTACGCTCGGTATAGCTCGGTCCACGACGTCGTGGTACGATTTACTAAAATCGGCAGCAGTACGCATAGCAACTTGGTTTGGCGTTAAAGTAGACAGGTCAGCGTCGCGGCCCCCAGCAGCAATACCTAAATCATCCACCAACGAGTCCGCAATATCGGAGATCATACGCGCCTCGTTAAATTTAGTACCATCAGAAACCAAACCTCTGGCCATGTTTAATGCAGTAGTACGCGCTGATCGCAAATCTTCGACCGTCAACATTTCCGGTTCTATGCCGGTCTCCAAAGGAGTTTGACTTAATCTTTGTTTTTCTAAAGTGGCGTCTAAAATTTGAGCTTCTTTTTCTAAAATAGTCTTGTATTTATTTTTTTTCAGACCAGGTATGTAACCACCCTCAATAATTTTGATTGCAGATTGTATTTGAGAAAGTCGGTCTTCTCCAACGGAATCTTCTGCAACTCTACCAAGAGACAAAGCCTCTTCTATTATTTTTGGACGAGATGCGCGCTCTTTTGATAACCATTCTTGCGCGTTTTGTATCCGTTGGTCTAAACGAGACATAGTTCTGTCACGTTGTTCAACTTGTTGTAAAGATTCACCTCTTGCTTTGTGATATAAATTTTTAAAAGCCTTTGGCATAGAAACGGTAAAGGAATCCATTTCTTTTAAGGTTTGTTCGTATTGCTTTATAAAAGACTGAAGCTGGACTGCCTCCGAGCCGTCAATAGCCTCGTACAATTTATTTTCGTGTTTTCGTAAATCTTTATTTGCTCGATCTAAGCTATTTTCTACCGCCTGGTTTGCCTTCATAGAGGCCCGAGGGTCATCTATTCTTAATATGGTACGTGCAACCTCGTTGGCTTCAGCATTAGCTTCATCTAAACGTCTTGCAATGACGCCTTCCATAAAGTTCTTTCTCATAATTATGGCCCGAGCAACAAGCTGGGGATCACCTGAGCCCATCATTAGGCCCAAAAGATTGGTCATACCGCCATAGTCTTGCTGTAAAAGCTGACGTATGCGGGCACCTTCTTTTTTGTCCTGAGCCATTCGCGATTGAAGGCCACGGATTAAAGGATCATCTAAATGAGCGGCAGTTAAAAGCTTTGGAATTTGGTCTTCAGGAATGCCCATTTTTAGGGCTAGTTGTGTAACATTATCTGGATTACTTAGTTTTTCTAACAAACCACGTACATATTGTTCGCCAGTTATTTCTTTGCCGTCTATTTTTATGTCTTTTGGTTTGTTTTCTAGCAACCAACTATGGAGAGCGCGTCCAGCTCGTCGTTCGCGAGCAGGCTTACTTACGATAGAAGCAATGCTATCAACACCCTTCATCGCCCAAGTGGTTGGGCTCAAAAACCCACCGGCAGTTTCTAAAGCTATACGAAAGCTTTCAGAGCCCGGTTTAAGTTGCTCTGCATAATATCCGCCCATTCCGGCAGTGGTAGCCGATCCGGCTTCCCCAAAAAGGTATCGTTTTGGCTTTTCAATGGCATTTAGGATTATTTGGTCTAGTGGGGTCTTATCTTGACGACCAATCAATTTGTTTATTTTTGAAGATATTGCAGCACCTGAATTTGCCGCCACACTTTCATAAAAGTACGGAAGATTAGCAAACAACATTCCATAACCGGCTGTTTCTGCCCCAGTTGCATACGGACTAACACTAGGCGGATAAGTCTCGTCTGGATAAAACAAACCAGATAGCCATTCACCAACAGGCATTGAAGCAAGAAGACTACCAGCGCCAAAAACCATCGCGCCAGGCGGTCCTGCTACTGAAAACCCAATAGCGGCCGCTGGACCAGCAGCAGCTACAGCCGGAATAGCTTTAACAGCCGATTTACTTAATACGGTTCCAATAGTCTCTGTCGGCCCTTTTTCAGATGTTCCCGCAAAACGAGAAATAATTTGCCTATCCGTAACGCCTGCTTTTTTTGCCGCCTCTAAGTCAAAGTTAGGGAAAGCTTCTGATATAGCAAGAACCATCTGATGATCGGTCATACCCGCTTTAGTGGCTCTTTTAACATCAAAACTACTTGCAAATTTAGCGCGATCTTCATCACTACTAGCGTCTAAATTACTCAACAAATTAACAGGCTCGCTCTCCACAAGAGGCGTGGTTCCTCCTGTTAGAGAAACAACCTCCGCGGCCTGAGCAGGGTATTCTAACTCGTCTAGCTGTTCATTAGCCATAATATAGCGTCCTGCTTATTGTTTAATAAATTGTTTCCAATCTACGTCCGAACTTGATCCATCATAAGCCTCAAGTTTTCCTAGCAATCTTTCGTAAATTCCTTTTAATTGTTGCAATTCATAAATTGCCGATAAGCGTGTTTTCTTATCAAAGGGTTGTTTGTCCGCCGCTTTCAACGCTAAATCAAGTTGCGCAATGGTGAATTTTGTCTGGTTTTTAACTGTCTCTCCACCACGTAACGATGCAACAGGTGGCAAATTATCCTCAATTTTCTTTCGTTCGTCTGCGGCGGATTTACCAGGCATAGCCCTAACTATGGATTGTACCGTCAAATTGTTTAAGCTCTTCACAAAATCTTGAGCCGCTTGAGATTGAGCCCAGGCAGGAGATCCGAATGCAAGCTCCCAGACCACGTTTGAACCTTTAATAAGTAAGGAGTTTCTTCCTGAAACATCGCTTGGGTCCAAATCTCCGAGATTGTCTAAAATAGTTTTAAATTGCGTGTATTGCTCTTCAAGGCCCGCATTTATTAAAGAATTTTCTATATTTTTTTCAACCTGTGGCAAAGAAGCGCCTTTTATCTTCTTCCGCTCTTTAAGCGCATTAGCCCAGACATCAACCAACGGTTGAGCAGGTTGTCTGATATAAGACTGACTTTCGTTGTCGTATATTGATTTATCCGAAGTCAGATAGTTTATTGAGCCTTCAATACGGTTGTTTTCATCAAGGCTTGTCTGACCAGCAGCATAACGTGCTGCCAACTCAGCCGATCCTTTACCTTCAAGGTATGATTTAACCTTACCCGTCAGAGACTTACCAAAGATATCAAGATCCGACGCAGTTTTCTTAAAGTCTAAGTCTTCCTGCTTGAGTCTAATTTCTTCATCCCGATAGCTGTTTAGCTGATCTTGGGCTTTTTCTGCCAAATCATATCGTTTCTGAGCTAACGCCGCTGCTTTTTCTGCTTCAGCAGTACGCGTTAATTCACGAAGCTTATCAAAAGCTAAACGATTATCGGCGATTTTTTCCTGAATAGCTAGACGGCTGTTTTGAAGCTCCGAGGTTTGCTCGTGCATTTTATCTAACTTACCAAGCTCGTAAGTGTTTGCTATACCCATTTCGTTAAGTTTAAGTTCGTGACTGATTTGTAAATTTTGTTTACGAAGATCATCCGCAAGAACAATATCAGCCTGACTACCCGATTGTTTTAGGGTTTCTATAGCTTCTCTGTTTCTTTGTTGGGCGGCTTCCAAGCCAAGACGGTTCGCCTGCTTGACGCCTTCTAAAGTTACGGAACCTCTTTGCTTCAATTGTTCAACATATGCTTCGCGATTTGTATCTAGCCTCGATTTCAAATTTAGTTTCGCTAAGTCTTGTGCCCCAATCAGCCGCTGTTTCGCTAAATCAGAAGCCGCCTTCTGTTCTGCGGTCAAACCAGCTTCGGCCGCGGTCAGAGCAGCAAGATCCATAGACCGTGCTTCTTTAGCTTGAGCCTGTTTGAATTTAGCTAGTTCACCCGCCCGTTGGCTGATGTTACCTAAAACAGGGCTTGCCGCAGCAGCAAGTTGCTCGGCAGGACTTCTTCCAGGCATACCTGAACCCGCAGCAAAGCCTAAAGCACCTTGAGCAATATCAAAAAGCATTTGAGCTTGTGTAAGATCTTTTTGCTCGTCATAAGCGGCTTGCTGATCTTCTTTGCCCATTATGGAGCGATATAAATCTCTCTTTTCCCCGTAAAGTTCGCCGAGACGTCCCCCCGGCATGGCACCGGCGACACGGTTCTCGTTTGCGGGCGCAAAATACTGCACCGCACCGCCTAAGTTAAAATTTACGGGGGGTACTCCTTCTTGGCCCATATTTACCGTTGACATGATGCCGCCGGCCATATCGCCGGTAACAGGAGCCGTCATTTCTTCTGAAGCTAGAGCGCCGATGCCCTGGTCTACACCGGCCATCATGATAACCGGTTGCAGCATGGTCAGGACGGACTCTGGTGTCCGCATGGCGTCTTCTTCACCAACAAAACCGGCCAGTTCTTTGTATCTAGCCTCTATCGGAGCATCCGCCTCTCGGATACCGTTGATAACATCCTCGTAGCTTTCGGCGTTCTCTAAATCGCCGAGTGTGCTATCCACTTCGCCGAGCATTTGCTGCACGACCGCTGGATCAAGTCCAACTTGCGTGGCTTCTTGTGCAACACCTTCTACAGGCATCGCTTCCATAGCAGCCTTGTTAGGAAGGCTTGCTATTCCTTCTGGCCCGGGAGCCGCGGGCATTGGAGCGGGCATCGCCATCCCTCCTTCTTGGAAATACTGCATAGGAACTTCGCCCATCATACCAGGTTGCTGGGGTGTCTGGGGTTGTGGGGGCGTGGTAGGTGTTTGCCTATATTCTTGAAAGAAAGTTTCAAGATTTATAGGTCGTTGTAGTGTTTCTCCCTTAAAAGGTCGCGGGTCCTTCATATAAGTACTTCCGCCTGGCGCAGGCACTTCTATCATACCCGTTTGAGGCATTTCAGACAGCCTTTGTGTTTCGGCAATAGCTGCGTCGGCATCGGCCGATTCCATTTTTTCTATAAGCTTAATCATATTGACCAAGCTTGGATTTCTGGTTCTGCGCGCCTCATCACGCAACTCGTCCTCGTTTTCAATAAAGAAATTTATAAAAGCGTTTGTATCGCCGCTGGCAAAAACAGCCGCAAATTCATCTACGACGCCGCCACCTGCCATATAGACAGGACCACCGTTTTGATACTTCTGCATTAAATCTTCCATTATGCCCGTTGATCTAGGCATACGCACACGTTCTACACGTCCGTCTTTATACGTTCGCACACGTATAGGCGGGTCGGACATAAGAAAAATTTCATCATATTCTTTTTCATCTGGTATGTACGGAAGGTTCTCTAAGCGAGGCTCGTCTTTCTCATACCCATACGGTCCAGGTAAACGACCGTCGTTCTGACGGATCATTTCCTTGATCCGTGCAATTTCCGCCTCTTCTTGCGAAGGAACCGGAGCAGCACCACCCTCTTCCATATAGACGACGCCGCCGTTCCGGAACATCTGCCGGCTCATGACTTCCCTATTCATTAAAATAACCCCGCTTTTGCTGCGCCTGCTGCTGCCGACAAAGCACCTACACCAAGACCAAGAATGGACTGGGCAGGTGAAACATTAGGTGTGCTAGTTGCCGTAGTAGTCATTTGAGACGATGGAGCGCCTTTGTAAATGTCCGACAAGAAGCCCAATCGTTGATACGGCTCGTAAAGCTGCTGCAAGTTTGTTGACCGCGCGGCTTCCAGCTCTGCTTGTTGTTGCGCTTGTTGCTGCTTGCCAAGATCGAACAAGAAACCAGCCTGCTGCTGACCAAGTTTTGCACCAAGTTCGCCAAGCGACGCCTGTTGCAGGCCAAGAGTACCAAGGGCCTGACCTTGTTGTAAACCAAGCTGACCGTATTGAGCGCCGAGGGCCCCGATCCCCTGACCAAGAGAGCCCGCCTGGCCTGCAAGCTGGCCTGCAAGCTGTTCGGCTGACATACCAAGGGCCGCGGCCCGGTTGGCGATGTCTGCCTGAGACATGGCACCGGTAAGACCAAGCTGCGCTGCGGCTTGAGCGTTAGCCGCGGCCTGTTGCTGTGCGGACAGACCAAGCTGACCACCTTGTAAAGCTTGTTGTGCTGCAAGCTGCTCGGCAGATAAACCAAGCTGACCTGCTGCTTGCGCTGCTGACATAGCCGACTGAGCGCCTTGCGATCCGAGAGCGCCAGTAAGTTGTGCTGCTTGCTGTCTGCGTGCTTGCTGTTGCTCAAAAGCTTGTTGTGCTTGCTGCGAAGCTTGCTGGAAACCAGCCGCCCGCATCTGAGCGGCAGTACGACCCTGCTGCTCTAAAATGTTACGAGCTAACTCTTGCTCGGCTACCGCCTGACGTGAACCACCAAAAGCACCTGCCCCAACAGCTTGAGCGCCAATCTGCTGGCGTTGTATATCACCAGCACGGGCCACATCCGCCAGCGCTTGCTGCACCGCAGCGTCTTCATAAGGACTGAAGAACGCTTGGGCACCTGTTGGATCATAAGCTCCGGTTGTGGCACCTAATTGTCCAATACCTTGTAAAGCCGTACCTTGGCCTAAGGCCCCTGCTTGTTGTAAAGCTTGTGCCGCTTGTCCGGTTATACCACGAGCGCCCTGTATTGCCGCTTGGCTTCCACCAAGAGCTTGTTGATACGCGCCGAGTCCACCCTGTGTAGCAGCTCCAATCCCCTGCTGACCGGCAAAAACTTGCCCCGGAATTTGACCAGCATAACCCATTTGTTGTTGTGAACCGAGACCAGCTACACCTCGCGCACGGCCCGCGGCTTCCCCGAGACCACCGATAGCGCTTTCTATTTGCCCTACCGCTGACTGGCGCTCGGCTTGAGATTGTTGGAGCGCGGTTCCTAAAGCACCCTGAGCGTCGCCAATCGTATATCCCGCTTCTTGGAGATAGGGCTGATATCCACCAATTCCGGCCGCGGCCAAATCCCCAGCCTTGATCTGAAGATCGGACATTGCCGCCACCATTTGTGGCGGAATTGTGATGCCTTGGTTAGAAAGCGTTTTAGCAGATTGAAGGAGGCCTAGTTTATAGGCCTCAATTTCTGGGGCTTCGCGGACAATTTGTTCGGTAGTATCAACAGGCATTATGCCATTCTCCGCCCGCGGCTCTCAAGGTTTCGCATGACTGTATACATATTGTTAATGCCTCGATTTAGGTTGCCGCCGCCAGCACCTCTTACCGCATCAGTGGTCATGACGAACTCACCAGGCATTAACATTGCTCGAACGCTATCCTTACCTGGTATACCTTCATCAGGCATTATACCGCCATTGCGGCGAGGGAAGATAGCACCGCCGTCTGCTGCTCTTACAAAAGGACCACCTGGGGCGCTTCTAGCATTAAAAATATCGTACCTGTATTGTGTTGGATCTACATAACTAGCGTAATCGGCGTAACGCGCGGTAGTGTCGCCAACCAGATATTTAGAGGGGTCTCTTTCAATGTAATATTCACCGCTGTCGATGATGTTGCCATCAGCATCGCGTCGAATAAGGCCGGGAGATTCTTGCTCGGGCACTTTTGTGAAATTCGTTAATCCTGTGGCTTCGGTAAGAGCAAGGCCTGCCGCCGCTGGAACAGCCAAACGAGCAGCTTGATTAAGTATTCCTGGTCCTAAGCTACTTGCTGTAATACCCTCAGCGGCTTTTCTCGCAGTTATAGCAGCTTGTTCACTCGTTGCCCCCGGCAACGACATAGCGTTTTTGTAAGCATCGTTGTAAGCGGTACGTTGAGCCAGTTGCACTTGTTCTGGGGTAGGTCCGGTTGGTAAGAAAGCTTCTGTTATGTTTCCTTGTTTCAGACTTTCTATCATGCTCTGACGTTGATATGGTTGAACCGGAGGATTGATATCAACCGTCTTCAGGTCTTGTATCATAAGATCGGCATCAGGAGCATACCCGGTTAAAGCACTGTCTGCTGCAAGTTTTGAACCCGCTCCTACGGTTGTACCGCCAGGTGGCATACCAACATAAGGTTGTTCAAAATTATAAGCTGAAGGAGCAAAATCAGAAGAGAAAGCGGGGTCCAATGTTTGTGCCGAAGCAGTTGTTGGAACACTCGACCCAGCAGCGGCGTCTAGTCTTACGCCCGTGGTGGTAGTGGGCGCACCAGCGCTTTGAAGCGCTTGTTGTGTGGCTGAAGACTGATTTATGATACTATCGATAGGTTTAACATAGTCACTAAAGAAACCTGGACCGTCAGCAGCACCACCTACTAAGCTGCTTAAACTGTTTTGCGCACCGGTCAGTGTTTGACCGATACGACCCATAGGGTTGCTGATAGCATCACCAATGCTTCCCATAAAACTACCACCGGGCGTCATCATACCCTTGACACCAACACCAACGGCACCTACTGCGCCGCTAATTAAAGCCTGCTTAAACGCGTCTTTAATCGATCCACCGTTAATTAACGAAGCGATGCCGCCACCAAGAGCCGCACCAAAGACCGGACCTAACGGTGTCGCTGCCAAAGCTAATGGAAGAACAATAGGCGCTGCTTTTTGAATTATTTTGACAACCGGTTTTGCTACCTTAGAAACCGTTTTAGCAACTTTTTTTGCCGCCTTCTTTAGCTTCTTAAAGAAAAACTCCGGCATACCTGTTTCAGGGTTAATGCTATTGGCTTTAGAACCAACTACATACCGCTCTGGATTTTCTATGCCATGATCTTCCAAGTATTTAAACAGAGACCGTTTTAGCTCTGGGTCGCGGTCCAAGAAGTCTTTTGGAATAACCAATTCGCCCGATTCAACGTGCGCCACCAGATCGTCGCCATAACGGCCTTTTGCGGCCATCTGATTAGCAACGTCGGTAAACTGTCCAAGCCCTTCTGTGCCGTATTCTTCAGCACCGTCATCATCCGGACCATATACGGTATCGATGTCCTCATCGGACATAACAAAATCGGCGATACCGCCGTTAGGGACTTGCATTTCTTCTACAAGGGCTGCTTCGGCCATCACGCGGCTCCCCCAGATAAATTCTCTGGCATTGTAACTTGGATCATTGTACTGCGTTTTTCACCGCCGGTCCACGGAGAACCGCAATCTGGGCAGTTTCCGTCAGGATACGACGCTATTTCCGCTGGAGTATCCACTTCGTTAGAACAATTCACACAGTGTACCACATCTCTACTAGATGATGGACGCCACCGGCTACCATCGCTCATCGTGATTATTGTTTCGTCGCTCATGGTGTACTCACAGTAACTGCGCCCACACCTCCGGTGGCCTGTTGGCCGCGGACGTTGGGCATGTTGGCCAGGGCGACTTTAACAAAGCCTTCCTGTTGAAAAAGCGCGCCGTTTTCCAGCCCGCTGTCATCTGTTTGAAGGTTGGTCAAAACCAAACCAGTATTCCGACCTTCGCCCGGATTTTGCATATTAACCAAATATACCGAAAAGGACCGCATAACCTCTTCAAAATAAGATTGGTTATAAGTAACCGGAGGAATAGGGAAGAACGGACGTACTAGATTACGTGACATCAGCGCCTCCCGTCTGGTCTTATGTCTACTCTAGGTGATCCTAAACGCCAGGCCACCCCTGTATCGTCGGACTCAATCTTAAATGCCATAGAGCGACCACGTAACCTCAAGAAAACATCGTCAGTGTACTGTTCCACCGGAACCGAAGCCGTCTTTTCGATAGAAGATCCAGTGCTGGACGTGTAATTACCGCCAGGATAATTACGAACTTTGACCGTCATTGTAGCCGTAGGGGCTATGTTGGTACTGTCTCGGAAGGTCATATCCGGAATTAAACGACTGACCAACATAAACCGGTCGCCCTCGCCAATATCCATCTGACTGCTCTCTATATACGCAGAAATAGCTGTCGGAGGGTTGTTGCTACCGTCATCTAAACCAAATTCGTGATAATACAGAGCATGATCGGTGCTGGCCACAATCGGATAGGCGTTCAAACCGCGATCCAACCAACAAGTACGATTCAGCGATCCGTAATACCAAAGCTGCTGTTGGTAGTTGTAAACAACGTAGCTATCGTTTTCGGTGCTATTGGCCGATGGATAGAACCACCAGATCTCAGAAAACGCCGTATTTGTAGCCGCCGTAACCTTTTCAAGCTGACCTTGGTTGATGTTCGAGAAAATATAATCCCGAACCGTACAAGGTAGCCTTTGAACGCCACCGGAATAAACGTAAAATTCCTCAGCGCCCATCCAGAAAACGCTGTCTTCAACAGCAATAGCGGAAAGAGGGCTGGCAATCGTGATGTTTTCCG
>Ga0222714_10003490_pt1 | contig 15955 bp, 16 predicted proteins | sample C33_3DmetaG_FD_165048 | JGI IMG/M metagenome (GOLD analysis project Ga0222714, IMG submission 165048) | Estuarine water microbial communities from San Francisco Bay, California, United States - C33_3D | ecosystem: Environmental > Aquatic > Marine > Unclassified | place: USA: California...
ATTTCTACCGCATGTGGCATGATGCAGAGAAAGGTAAAAACGAATATGTTTTCACGGATGTTCATTGGAGTGAAGTTCCTGGACGAGATGAAGAGTGGAAAAAACAAACGATTGCAAACACATCAGATCAACAATTTAAGGTTGAGTTTGAATGTGAGTTCTTAGGATCTGTAGATACTCTTATTGCGCCAAGTAAACTCAGAACCCTCGTATACGATGCTCCCAAGACTCGTAGCGCGGGTTTAGATGTTTATGAAGATCCTAGTGAGAATAATGACTATCTTATCACTGTAGACGTTGCTAGAGGCGTAGGAAATGATTATTCAGCGTTTACTGTAGTAGATATTACTCAGTTTCCGCATAAAGTTGTCGCAAAATATCGCAATAATGAAATTAAACCAATGCTTTTTCCAAGTGTTATTGAAGAAGTTGGTAAGAGTTATAATGAAGCGTATATTCTTTGTGAAGTTAATGATGTCGGAGATCAAGTAGCAAGTATTCTCCAATATGATTTGGAATATAAAAATTTACTCATGTGCTCAATGAGAGGAAGAGCTGGACAAATTGTAGGACAAGGATTTTCTGGAAAGAAAACTCAATTGGGAGTAAAGATGTCCAAGACTGTAAAAAAAGTTGGATGTTTAAATCTCAAAACAATGATTGAGGAAAATAAATTATTTTTAAATGATTATGAGATTATATCAGAGCTCACCACTTTTATTCAAAAACATAACTCATTTGAAGCAGAAGAAGGTTGCAATGATGACTTGGCAATGTGTTTGGTAATCTATGCATGGTTAGTTGCACAAGATTATTTCAAAGAACTTACAGATCAAGATGTAAGAAAAAGATTATATGAAGAACAAAAAAATCAAATTGAACAAGATATGGCACCTTTTGGGTTTGTATCGGACGGATTAGATAGTAATAGTTTTGTTGATTCTGAGGGAGATAGATGGTATACGGATGAATATGGAGATCGTTCTTACATGTGGGAGTATATGTAATGGAATTAGATGGACAGATAAGACTAGGACACTTATTACTATCAGATAGAAAGTGTAGAGTCTGCGGAGAAACAAAAAATTTAATCGAAAGTTTTTATAGAACAAGAAAAGATAGAGGTCCTGTTGCATCCTCGTATTCATATGAATGTAAAGAATGTACCATAAAAAGAGTAGTTATCAGCAAAATGACTTCATCTGTTTTTGATAAATGGGAATATCCAGACTGGTAAAAAAATCACGTCATGTTTCCCCTATCAAAAATGTCTTTTTAATAAATATTTTCAGATAAACTGAGACTTTCAGGAGAAAAACATGGCGACTCCTCAATTATCTCCCGGTGTAATTACGAGAGAAGTTGACCTTACTGTTGGGAGAGCTGACAATGTTCTAGCAAATATTGGCGCAATTGCTGGACCTTTTTCAATCGGTCCTGTTGAACAGGCGATTGATATCACAACAGAGCAAGATCTTATCAATACGTTCGGAAAACCAATTTCAACAGACACTCAGTATGAGTATTGGATGAGTGCTTCCTCATTCCTCTCATATGGTGGAGTTCTTAAGGTTGTTAGAGCAGACGGTTCAACCCTCAACGGAGCAAACGCTGGCGTTGGTGCCGCATCTACAACTAGTGCTAAAATCAAGAACTTTGACGACTATAACGCAAACTGGTCATCAGATTCAGTAGCATTCACTTATGCAGCAAAAAATCCAGGAACTTGGGCAAATAATTTAAAAGTTTGCTTTATTGATGATTTGGCAGATCAAATAATCGGTATTAATACAACCAGTCTATCAGATTTAGGCGCTCAAGTTGGTTATGGTATAACAACTGATTTAAATGGAAGTTTAGCTGGAACTGGAGTAGTATCAAACTTTAGTGGATACCTAAAGGGTATTATTACTGGAGTAACTACAGATTCAACTAATGGAAATAGCACAATTTCTGTAAAAATTACTTCAAGAGTTTCTGGAGCTGGAACTGAAACCGCTATTAATTATGTCGAACTAAATCCATTAGCATCTTTTGAAACCAACGATACCTTACATTTTGTCAATAATTCTGGAATTAATACTGGTTCCACTGGAACTGCAACAACTATAGCTGATTGGTATGATAGTCAAACTTTAGGACTCACAAATTCAACAATTTATTGGAAGCAAATTGCATCTAAACCAATATCCAACCAATATGTGGTTGAAAGAAATGGTAAGAATGATGCAATGCACGTTGTAATTGTTGATGATACTGGAAGCATTACTGGAGTCCAAGGAAACATTATTGAAAAGCACCTTAGTATTTCCAAAGCTGCTGATGCAGTATCTTCGGTAAATTCTCCTCAAAAGACTTGGTACAAGAATTATCTTGCCAATTTCTCAAACTACATTTATGCAGGAAGTAATCCTTCATCTGGTGCGGACAGTTATTGGGGAACAACTCCAGTCGCAACTGGATTCTCAGCATCATTTACTAAATATACCACTGCCCAAGGACTTTGGGGTCAAAACGCACAGGGTATAGTTTATAGTGCAATCGGCAATAAAACATATACTTTAGGTAGTGGAGTTGACTATTCTGCATCTGGCGGAATGTCAGCAGCATTGGGAGACTTGGTATCAGCATACAACCTATTCTCTAACAAAGATGAAATCTCTGTTAATTTCCTAATTAATGGACCTGGGCTTTCATCTGAATCTGAATCTCAGGCAAAGGCAAACCAATTGATTTCGATTGCAGAATCTAGAAAAGATTGTATTGCAGTTGTTTCTCCGCATAGAGGAAATGTTGTTGATATTACCAATACTTCAACACAAACTACAAATGTAGTCAGATTCTTTAGCGCACTGTCTAGTTCTTCTTATGCAGTTTTTGATAGTGGATATAAGTATACCTATGATAGATTTAATAATCTATTCAGATATATTCCATGTAATGGAGATATTGCTGGACTCATGGTTAGAACTGATATTCAACAGTTCCCATGGTACTCACCTGCTGGACAATCAAGAGGTGTTCTAAACAATGCAATTAAACTTGCATTCAATCCAAGCAAGTCGCAAAGAGATTCTCTGTATGAAGCAAGAGTTAACTCTATCATCAATCAACCTGGAACTGGTGTTCTCCTATTTGGAGATAAAACTGGATTAGCATATGCATCTGCATTTGATAGAATTAATGTCAGAAGACTGTTCTTGACAGTTGAGAAAGCATTAGAGAATGTTGCACAAGCACAACTCTTCGAATTTAACGATCAGATTACCAGATCCAACTTTATTAATATTGTTGAACCATATCTTAGAGATGTTCAGGCGAAGAGAGGTCTTTATGACTTTAGAGTTATTTGTGATGAGTCAAACAATACTCCTGATGTAATTGATAATAATGAGTTCAGAGCTGACATTTTCTTAAAACCAACCAAATCAATTAATTATGTCACATTGACTTTCGTTGCTACCAGAACTGGTATCAGTTTTGAAGAAGTAACTGGAAGAGTTTGATTCTTAAATTAATCACACAAGGAGGACTCTAAAATGTCTAATCTCAAAACTATTACCCAGTTCAGATCAAAACTAGCAGGTGGCGGCGCTAGACCTAATCTGTTTGAAGTTAATATTAACAACTTCAAATTTGCATCGCCAGGTTGGGACAACGATACCTTCCAGTTCCTTTGCAAAGGTGCTCAACTTCCAGCATCAAATGTTACCCCTATCGAAATTCCTTTTAGAGGAAGAACTTTAAAAGTTGCGGGAGACAGAACCTTTGATACTTGGACGATTAATGTTATTAATGATGAAGATTTCAAACTGAGAACTGCTTTTGAACAGTGGATGAACGGTATTAACAAATTGAGTGATGGTAGCGGAGCAACGCAACCTAACTCATATATGGCAAATGCTATTGTTCATCAACTTGGCAGAGGATATAATCAGGGTGCCAAATCTACACAAAATAGTGGAGCAGGAGATGCAAGTGCTGGACGTACTGGCGTTAAACCCCTAAGAACTTACTACTTTGATGGCATTTTCCCAACTAACATTGGGGCTATTGATTTGTCATATGATACAGGCGATGCTATTGAAGAGTATACAGTTGAATTCCAAGTTCAATACTGGATTGCTGGTTCAGATTCAACCACTGGTTCTCCAACTGATCAAACTAACATTTCAGTACTCTGATAAATAGACTATAACGCACAGTTAAACAAATAAATTATGGCAAAACTTTTTGGTTTTTCTATTGAAGATAACGAACCAATATCTCCATCTACAGTTTCCCCCGTTCCTCCTAATAATGAGGACGGGGTTGATCATTATCTAAGTAGTGGATTCTTTGGTTCTTATGTAGATATTGAGGGAGTATATAGAACAGAATTTGATTTAATTAAAAGATATCGTGAGATGGCACTTCACCCAGAATGTGATAGTGCTATTGAAGATATTGTTAATGAAGCAATTGTATCAGACACAAATGATAGTCCAGTAGAAATTGAACTTTCAAATCTTAATGCCAGTGACGGTATTAAGAAAAAAATAAGAAACGAATTCAAATATATCCTCTCACTTTTAGATTTTGATAAAAAGTCTCATGAAATTTATAGAAATTGGTATGTTGATGGGAGATTATTTTATCACAAAGTAATTGATCTTAAAAATCCCCAAGAAGGAATTCAAGAATTGAGATACATTGACGCAATGAAAATGCGTTATGTAAGGCAGGAAAAGAAAAAAGAAAGCGATAAATATCGTCTCTCTAATATGAATAGAGACAATCCAATGGATTATGAGTTTCCTGAAATTGAGGAATATTACATTTATAATCCAAAAATGACATATCCAACCAGCAACCCATCATCTTTAGGTGGACATGGTGGAATTAAGATGACAAAAGATTCTATCACTTATTGCACTTCTGGATTAGTTGATAGAAACAAGGGTTCAACGCTTTCATATCTCCACAAAGCAATCAAGTCACTCAATCAACTCCGAATGATTGAAGATAGTCTTGTTATCTATCGTTTGTCTCGTGCTCCAGAAAGAAGAATTTTCTATATTGATGTAGGAAACCTTCCTAAAGTAAAAGCAGAACAATATCTTCGTGATGTTATGATGCGTTATCGCAACAAACTTGTATATGATGCAAGCACTGGAGAAATCCGTGATGATAAAAAATTCATGGCAATGCTTGAAGATTTTTGGCTCCCTCGCCGTGAAGGTGGTAGAGGAACTGAAATCACCACACTCCCTGGTGGACAAAACCTTGGTGAAATTACCGATATTGAATACTTTAAAAAGAAGTTATATCGCTCACTCAATGTTCCACCATCAAGAATGGATGGGGAAGGTGGATTTAACCTTGGACGTTCTTCAGAAATTCTTCGTGATGAAGTTAAGTTCAGTAAGTTTGTTGCACGTTTAAGAAAAAGATTTTCTTACATGTTCCATGACATGTTAAGGACTCAATTGATTCTTAAAAATATTATTACCCCAGAAGACTGGGAGATTATGAGTGAGCATATTCAATATGATTTCCTCTATGATAATCACTTTGCAGAACTCAAAGACGCAGAACTTCTTAATGAAAGACTTAATATGGTTCAAGTAGCAGAACCATATGTTGGCAAATATTTCTCTCAAGATTATGTAAGACGCAAAATTTTACGTCAAACTGATATTGAGATTATCGAACAAGATGCCATTATCAAAAAAGAAATTAAAGATGGATTAATTCCAGATCCAAATGCTCCCGTAGATCCTACGACTGGAGTTCCACTAACACCTGGACAACAACCAGCAGGAATGGATTTAGGACAACCAGTAATGGAACCAAATCTTGATTCCCAAGGTGATGCAGCGGCAGAAGCAAGTGGCAAAATTGCAGAAATGCCCAAAGGGGGCGAGATATAAATAACAAAGATTACTTATAGGTATTAGAAAATGGATGATTTACTGGATATGATTATTGCTGACGAATCACCATCCCAAGTTAGTGATAAAATCAAAGAACTTCTCTTTGCAAAATCTGCAGAAAAAATTGATACTGTTCGTCCCGAAATAGCGACAACATTCTTTGGGGAACTGCCCGAAATAGAAGATTAATTAATTAATAAATAACTAAAAGTGTATTCAATAAAATAATGGCTCATAGACCAGTTGGGGCTGGATCCTCATTTGCATTTACTGCCGGTACTGCATCAACATCATCTCCATTTTCTGTTCAATCTAGTGTTCTGAGAGTGGTTGCTGTTGGTGGTGCTGCTCATATTTCTGTTGGGGGAGAACCTTCAGCAACTGCTACTGACTATTATGTTCCTTCTGGAGGAACTGCCACTCTTGCTCTTACAAAAGCATCAAACAGAGTTGTTGGTGTTACTACAGGAACAACAACTACAATTACAGTACCAGAAGGAACTCAAGTTCCATTTGGTGTCGGTGACTACGTATCTCTTATTGGTGCAAATGACTCTAATTATAATTTTGTTCACCAAGAAGTTTTATCTTTAAATACAACATCTAGCTTTGATGGATATCATCAAACTAAAGTTACAGTAAATTATAATTCAAGCGGAATTGTAACAGCATTTTCTTCATCCGACGCGACTATCATCAATTCAAACAAAGTTTCTGCATTTGGAGTAGGTGCAGGTGTAGTTTATCATCAGCAAGTTCAAATCGCAGGAGACGCTTAAAATGAAGCTTATCAGAGAAGAAATCGAAAAAGTAGAAGTCCTCACAGAAGGAACTGGAAAAAATCAAAAACTTTATATTCAAGGACCATTTCTTCAGTCAGAATGCGTAAATCGTAACGGTAGGATGTATCCCTATTCTATTATGGAAAGGGAAGTAAAGCGTTATACCGAACAATATGTAGATAAAGGTCGTGCTCTTGGTGAGTTAGGTCATCCAGATGGACCTACCGTAAATCTTGATAGAGTTTCTCATAAAATTGTTTCACTAACTTGTGAAGGAAATAATTGGATTGGTAAGGCTCAAATCTTATCAACACCAATGGGTAAGATTGCAGAATCTCTTCTTAAAGAAGGAGTTTGCCTTGGAGTTTCTTCTCGTGGTATTGGTTCTCTAAGAGAGAATAATAAAGGATATAAGGAAGTTGGTGAAGATTTCATGCTTGCAACTGCTGCTGATATTGTAGCAGATCCTTCAGCACCTGATGCTTTTGTTCAAGGTATTATGGAAGGAAAAGAATGGATTTGGGATGGTGGCATCTTAAGAGAAAAAGCAGCAGAAAAAACATATAAAAGAATCAATACCCTTGTAGACGAAAGACGTTTACAAGAACACAAAGTTGAATTGTTTAATCAATTCTTAAATTCACTATAGTACAAATGTAGTGTAATTTGTTAATTTATAAATAAATATAGATTTCATACAGGAAAATCGGAGAGTTCAAATGTCGCGTGACAAACAATTACAAGAAATGGAAGTAGGCACTAAGCAATCCAAAACTGCTGTAAATGCTAATGCAAAAGCAGCAGATGCGATGCCAAGTCTTTCAGGATCAACACCAGGACAAACTGGTAGTTGGGAAGATCTTGGTGGCCCTACACCAGAAAACTATAAGTCTGATGATGATTCCGCAAAGTTAAAGACTCCAGGCGGAACTCTTAAGCAAGTTAGAGATGTAGTTAATAAAGGTGCGGCTGCAGCTGACTCAATGAAGTCCGTTAAAGAAGAAGAGGACTTAGAAGACGAAAATCTTATCGATGAAGAAGAAATTGTTGAAGAAGAGGAAGTAGTAGCAGAAGCTAAGAAAAAAGAAAAAGAAGAAGACGAAGAAGATGAAGATGAAGATGAAGAGGAAATGGAAGAAGAGTTTAGCATCGAAGAAGATGTTAATGCTCTTCTAGAAGGTGAGGAACTTTCTGAGGAATTCCAAGAGAAAGCACGCATCGTCTTCGAAGCTGCTCTTCGTTCTAAGGTTTCTGAAATTAAAGAAACCATTGAAGAGCAGTATGCACAAGCACTCGCTGAGGAAGTTGAAGAAATTAAAGAAGCACTTGCTGAGCGTGTAGATGCATACTTAGAGTATGTTGCCGACGAGTGGATGCAAGAAAATGCACTCGTTATTGAAAAAGGTCTCAAGACCGAAATGACTGAATCCTTCCTTGCTGGAATGAAGGAACTTTTTGAAGCACATTATGTATCAATCCCTGAAGATAAATATGATGTTCTTGAGAGCATGGTAGAAAAACTTGATGACATGGAGACAAAACTCAACGAGCAAATTGAGAAAAATATCTCCCTCAACAAGCGTCTCGCAGAGTCGGTTGCTGATGGAATCTTTGAACAAGTTTCTGAGGGCTTAGCTGCAACTCAGAAAGACAAGCTCGCTTCACTTGCCGAAAGTGTTGAGTTTGAAAGTGAAGAAGAATATCGTGAAAAACTGGAGACTCTAAGGGAATCATATTTCCCTTCAAGAACAGTATCTCCTTCAGCTAAATCTGAGTCCCTCTCTGAGGGAGTAGATAATGCACCAGAATCTGTTTCAGGTTCAATGGCTGCTTATCTAAGCACTCTTTCAAAATTTAGCAAATAATTGAATTTAATATAATTCAAACGCAAACTGTCACACTACAAAGGTAAACGCAAATGTTCAATTCAGAGCAATTGCAGGAAAAGTGGGCACCTCTCCTCAACTATGAGGGTCTTGATACAATCAAAGATTCCCATCGTAGAGCGGTAACCGCCGTCCTGTTAGAAAACCAAGAAAGATTTTTAAGAGAGCAATCTGCTTTCGACAACGGTTCCATGGGAATGCTCATGGAAGCTCCAACCAACAGTGGTAACGCTGCTGGTGCTGGTGGCGGATTCGGTGGCGGCTCTGCTGCTGCAGGTCCTACCGCAGGTTTCGATCCTGTTCTAATCAGCCTAATCCGTCGTTCAATGCCAAACCTGATCGCTTACGATCTGGCTGGCGTTCAACCAATGAGTGGTCCTACTGGACTCATCTTTGCAATGCGTTCACGTTACCAGAATCAGTCTGGTGCAGAAACGTTCTTCAACGAAGTTGATTCGGCATTCTCTGGCGAGAACGCTGGACGCAACCTCACTGGTGGATTCAGCGATCCTGCTGTTGGTTTCGGTACTACTGCACAATCAGGTTCTAACCCATCAGTTCTGAACCCTGTTGGTACTGCAACTACTAACCCTTCACCATATAACGTTGGTCAGGGTATGGCAACTGGTGACGCTGAGGGCCTTGATGGTTCTGGCGATACCGGTTTCAACCAGATGGCATTCTCAATCGAGAAAGTCACTGTTACTGCAAAGTCAAGAGCTCTGAAAGCCGAGTACTCATTAGAACTCGCTCAGGACCTCAAGGCAATCCACGGTCTGAATGCTGAAGCGGAATTAGCAAACATTCTCTCCTCAGAGATTCTTGCTGAAATCAACCGCGAAGTCATCAGAACCATCTATAAGGTTGCTGAGCAAGGTGCTGTTCAGAACGTTGCAACTCCTGGTATCTTCGACCTCGACGTTGATTCAAACGGACGTTGGAGCGTTGAGAAGTTCAAGGGACTTCTGTTCCAGATTGAGCGTGATGCTAACGCAATCGCTCAGAGAACTCGTCGCGGGAAGGGCAACATGATTCTCTGCTCTGCTGACGTTGCTTCTGCACTCACCATGGCAGGTGTTCTTGATTACACCCCTGCACTTAATGCTAATCTGTCTGTTGATGACACCGGCAATACTTTTGCTGGTACTCTCATGGGCAAATTCCGCGTCTACATCGACCCATATGCTGCTAACCTGACTTCAGGTAATGCAACTCCTGGTAATCAGTACTATGTTGCTGGTTATAAAGGTTCTTCACCTTATGACGCTGGACTCTTCTATTGTCCTTATGTTCCTCTCCAAATGGTACGTGCCGTTGGTGAGAACAGCTTCCAGCCAAAAATCGGATTTAAGACCCGTTATGGTATGGTTGCTAACCCATTCGCGGAAGGAACCTACCAGGGTCTTGGCGCTCTTAACCTCAATAGCAACCGCTATTACAGAAGAGTTGCTGTTAAGAACCTCATGTGATTTAAATCACATAAATTCTTGGGAGTCCTTCGGGACTCCCTTTTTTTATCTAAATAATTAAAAAAATGGTTAGCAATCCTTTCGATAAACAGATAGAAAACCGAAATTTTCTATCTCCACTTGGATTCAAATTTACTTTGAATAGAGCACCAAAAGTTGCATTTTTTGGAAACAGTGCTAACATTCCATCAATGACTCTTGGTGTTGCAGTTCAAACTACTTATTTGAAAGATATCGACACACCCGGAGATAAAATAGTTTTTGAAGATTTTTCTTTAAGATTTTTAGTCGATGAGAATCTTGAAAATTATATGGAAATTTATAACTGGATAAGAGGATTAGGATATCCAGAAAGTTTACAGGAAATTTATGATTTCCAAACATCAAATCCAGTTTTTCAACAACCAGATAAATCCCAAATGAATTTGTATTCGGATGGGACACTTCAAGTTTTAACAAGTAAAGAAAATCCAAATTTTAAAATTACGTTTAAAGATATGTGGCCTTATTCACTATCTACCTTACAATTTGATGCTACGTCAGAAGACATTCAATACTTTACAGCAGACGTAACTTTCAAGTATACTATTTACAATATAACTGATTCGGCTGGAAATAAATTATGAGTCTTGATCTTGATACTGTTCAAGAAATGTGGGAAAAAGATTCAAAAATAGATATGGATAATCTCCATACAGAATCTACAAATATCCCCGTTCTTCATGCAAAATATTTTGACTTATATAATACCATTTTTCTTTTAAGAAAAAAAGCAGAGCAACAAAGAAAAAATATTCGTCACGAAAGATATGAATACTATTCTGGAAAAGCAGATCCAGAAACTTATGTAGAAGATCCTTTTCCCAAAAAGATTCGTGATAAAGATACAATGCAAAAGTATTTGGATGCAGATGAGAAACTTTCAACAGTGTGTTTGAAAATTGATTACTACGATACAATGCTTGTTTATATTGAAAGCATTTTAAAAATGATTCAGAATAGAACATATCAAATTAAAAATGCTATTGAGTTTATGAGATTTAACTCTGGACTGGGGTAAATAAATATTCATAGATGCATGAGACATCGTGAATACAACAGATCTTGTTATATCTAAATCAAACGAAGTATTTTTAAAAATCAATACAGAACCTCACATTGAGTATGAACTTAGAGATCATTTTAAGTTTGAGGTTCCTAATGCAAAGTTTATGCCCCAGTACCGTGGAAGGAATTGGAATGGGGAAATTCATTTGTATGATATGCGTTCTAAACAAATCTATGTTGGTTTGTTAGATAAGATTGTATCCTTCTGTGAGCAATACGGATACTCTTATAAGTTTGAGGACAATAAGTTTTATGGACAACCTTTTGAAGTCAATGAACTTATTTCATACGAAGGTGTTAAAGATTATATGCAATCTATTTGTTCTCACTCACCTCGTCAATATCAAGTAGAGGGAGTATACGATGCATTAAAACATAATCGAAAGCTACTGATAAGTCCCACTGCATCAGGCAAATCTCTGATGATTTATTCGTTAGTAAGATACTATGTTGATAAGAACGAAAAAATACTTTTAGTCGTTCCGACGACATCTCTGGTAGAGCAAATGTATAAGGACTTCCAGGATTATGGTTGGGATGCTGAGACATATTGCCACCGTATCTATTCTGGTAGAGAAAAAACAAATGAGTTTCCAGTTACTATTACAACTTGGCAATCTGTATATAAACTAGAACGCTCATTCTTTGAAGACTATGGTGTGATTATAGGCGATGAAGCACATTTATTCAAGTCTAAATCTCTAATTGAGATTATGACTAAACTTCATCACGCAAAATATAGATTTGGTTTTACAGGAACTTTAGACGGAACACAAACTCACAAATGGGTTCTGGAAGGATTATTTGGTCCATCATATAAAGTCACAAGAACTGATGAATTGATGAAACAGGGACATCTTTCTCAACTTGATATTCAGTGTATAGTTCTCAAACATTCACCTAAAAAATTTGAAGTATATGAGGATGAAATACAATATCTTATTTCTCATGAACAAAGAAATAAGTTCATTACCAATCTTACTCTTGATTTAAAAGGAAATACTCTTGTTCTATTCAGTAGAGTAGAAGCACACGGAGCAGTCTTATACGAAAAGATAAATAGTCAAAAGCGAGATGATCGTAAAGTATTTTTTGTTCATGGCGGAGTGGATGCTGAAGAAAGAGAATTAGTCAGGGAGATTACAGAAAGAGAAAACAACGCAGTTATTGTTGCGTCTTATGGAACTTTTTCTACTGGTATCAACATTAAAAATCTCCATAATGTTATCTTCGCCTCACCAAGTAAATCCAGAATCAGAAATCTTCAAAGTATTGGACGAGTTCTTAGAAAAGGAAAAGATAAAGTAAAAGCAACTCTTTACGATATCGCTGATGACTGTACATATAACTCAAGAAAAAATTATACTCTAAATCACCTCATCGAAAGAATTAAAATCTATAATGAAGAAAACTTCAATTATGAAATAATCACTATTCAATTAAAAAAATGATAGAAGAAGACTTTTATGCAACAGTTAAATTAAAATCAGGAGAAGAAATCTTTGCAAAGGTAGCAGCTTCTGAAGAAGAAGATAGAACTATGCTTATAGTTTCTAATCCAATTATTATATCTGAAGTCAAAAGTAAAATGGGTACAGTCGGATATAAATTAGAACCTTGGTTAAAAACAACCACAGAAGATATGTTTATTTTAAACCTTAACGATATCCTTACTCTCTCAGAATCTTCTGATATTGAGATGATTATGATGTATCAATCTTATGTTAGACAGTCTTATAAAAAAAGTGATAATGAATCTAAATTAACTCGTAAGATGGGTTATATTTCAAATGTCAATGATGCTAAAGATATCTTAGAGAAACTCTTTAAAAATAGCTAAAGCTAATCTTTTCAACCTCCACAAAGGTTATTGTACACAGTTTTGAATACCTTGTCAAGCATTTGCATAAGTGGTATAATCTATACATAATAATGAATAAAACTTATGATAAGTACAGCAGTTATGACCAAGAGAAAAAGGTCAGAGCACTACGTCAACAATAAAGAGTTTCTTGCTGCTATTATTAAGTATCGTGAGGACGTTGAGATAACGTTTATTAAAAAGTTTGGCAGAGAACTAACAAAAGAAGATCGTGCAACAACCTGGGACACAAAACCTCCTATTCCTCGCTACATCGGAGAGTGTTTCCTGAAGATTGCTAATCACCTGTCATTCAAACCAAACTTCGTGAACTATATGTTCAAGGAAGATATGATTTCTGATGGGATTGAAAATTGCGTTCAGTATATTCATAACTTCAATCCAGAGAAGTCACAGAACCCTTTTGCATACTTCACCCAAATCATTCACTACGCTTTCCTTCGTCGCATTCAAAGAGAAAAGCGTCAGTTAGAAATCAAGAACAAAATCCTTGAGCGTTCAGGATTTTCTGAGGTATTCACTGATGACAATTCAGTTGACGGCGGGAACTATTCCGATTATAATTCCATCAAAGACGGAGTTCACAGCAAACTGCGGTATTGAATGAAAGTAGCAATTATTACTGATCAGCATTTTGGTGCAAGAAAGAATTCCAAACTCTTTCATGATTATTTCCTAAAATTCTATAATGACGTATTTTTCCCAACACTCGAAGAGAATGGGATTACTACTGTTGTAGATATGGGAGATACTTTTGATAGTCGTAAAGGAATTGACTTCTCTGCACTGTCATGGGCAAAAAATAACTACTATGATCGTCTCCAAGAAATGGGAGTAAAAGTCCATACGATTGTTGGGAATCATACTGCATATTATAAGAATACCAATCATGTCAATGCAGTAGATTTGCTGTTGCGTGAATATGCTAATGTGACTGTATATTCAGAACCCACTGAGGTTTTACTAGATAAACTTAAAGTACTTTTTATACCTTGGATTAATCAAGAAAATGAAGCAAACACTCTTAAACTTATTGAAAAGACATCTTGCAAGTGTGCGATGGGGCACCTTGAACTCTCAGGATTTAGAGTTAATAAACAAATCGTCATGGAGCACGGTTTGGAAAGCAAACTATTTGAGAAGTTCAGTCATGTCTTCTCGGGACACTATCACACTAGATCGAATAATGGAACAGTCTTCTATCTAGGAAATCCATATGAAATGTTCTGGACAGATGTAGGAGATACAAGAGGATTTCATATCTTTGATACTGAAACAGTAACTCACAAACCTGTAAATAATCCATATCGTTTATTCTACAATATCTATTACGAAGACACTAACTATCAAACTTTTGATACTCGTGAGTATGAAAATAAGATTGTTAGAGTAATTGTTCGCAAGAAATCGGACATTAAAAAGTTTGAAAAGTTCGTTGACAAACTATATGCATCAAATATAGCAGAATTAAAAATAATTGAAAATTTTGCAATACAAGAATCGGAAGAATTTGAAGCTTTTGAATCTGAAGACACTCTTACTATTTTAAATAGATACATTGAAGAGTCTGAAATTAATCTTGATAAATCAAAAATTCAAAACTTACTTCAAGAAATATATCAAGAAGCTTGTGAACTAGTTTAATGTTTATACTAACTCTTAACGGAAAAGAAACTGAAGGTGCATACTCTGTAAAAGATGAAAACGGAGAGCAAATTTTATATTTGTTCGAAGAGGAGGATGATGCCGTAAGATATGCTATGATGTTAGAGGAAGATGGTTATCCTGAAATGCACGTAATTGAAATTGAGGATAAAATCATGCTAAAGGCATGTGAACTTCATGGTTATGAATATACAATTATAACTTCTAATGACATTGTAATTCCACCAAATACTGATTATGATTTTATTTAAAACTATCAAATGGAAGAATTTTCTTTCTACTGGTAATCAATACACTGAAGTTGATTTTACAAAAAATAAAACAAATCTAATCATCGGAACAAATGGTGCAGGAAAGTCCACTGTTCTGGATGCTCTTACTTTTTCTTTATTTGGAAAACCATTTCGTAAAATCAATAAACCTCAACTTATCAATTCTGTAAATGAAAAGGATTGTAGAGTTGAGGTTGAGTTTAGTATTGGTAATGTTGAATGGAAAGTAGTTCGTGGAATCAAACCTGCTATTTTTGAAATCTGGAGAAATGATGCAGCATTAGATCAGTCTGCTGCTGCTTTGGATCAACAAAAATGGTTGGAGCAAAATGTTCTGAAAATGAACTATAAGTCTTTCACTCAGATCGTGATTCTGGGTAGTAGCACTTTTGTTCCTTTTATGCAACTTTCTGCTGCTCATCGTAGAGAGGTGATTGAAGATTTGCTTGATATTAAAATCTTCTCATCCATGAATACTCTTATTAAAGAAAAGATTCGTTCTTTAAAGGAAGATATTAAAGTTTTTGAATTGAAGAAAGAATCTCTTCTTGATAAAGTCAAGATGCAGCAAAGTTTTATTGAAGAACTTGAAAATCGTGGAAAAGAAAATATAGAAAAAAACAAACAAAAAGTTTCTACTTTAAGTGAAGAAATAGAACAGCATTTGGACGAAAATACTTTACTAGAGGAACCTCTCCGAGAGTATATTAGAGAACAAGATAACCTAATTGGGTATGCAGAAAAACTTAAAAGACTTGGACAGTTAAAGGGTAAGATATCTCAGAAGGTATCTACGATTACCAAAGAACATAAGTTCTTCACTGAGAATACGGTTTGTCCTACCTGCACACAGTCAATTGAGGATACCTTCAGAATAAATAGAATTACAGACGCTCAAAATAAAGCAAAAGAGTTGCAATCTGGTTATAAAGAACTGGAAGAGGCAATTAAAGAGGAAGAGGAGCGAGAGCGTCAAT
>Ga0222714_10003491_pt1 | contig 15953 bp, 26 predicted proteins | sample C33_3DmetaG_FD_165048 | JGI IMG/M metagenome (GOLD analysis project Ga0222714, IMG submission 165048) | Estuarine water microbial communities from San Francisco Bay, California, United States - C33_3D | ecosystem: Environmental > Aquatic > Marine > Unclassified | place: USA: California...
TGTGTGACTCATGACTTGCGCTCACCCTCATCAAGGAACACAACAAGCCAGCCAGTAAAGGCAATGATATAAGCAACCATAGTGTCATATTCATTTATAGCATAATTGAACAAACACATAACAATGCTAAACATTGAAAGAATTACAGCAACGATCATTCCAATTTTTCTACGATCCATAATAACCTCCGTTAATATCCAACAAAGTACCAAAACAAACCTAACAGTACGCCGTAGATGGCAACCGTCAGAATTACAATTTCAAAAATCTGCTTTACAAAATCATTCATCATCCTCTCCTCATACGACTGATATCCTTCATCTGCTCCTCGTCAATGACCGGAACAGCATTTGATTTGTGCATAGTGGCAATACCCTTGACAAGTGTACCAGTATACTTCATAGCCTCACGCTTGAGACAAGTGCCTTCATTAGTATTGAGGCTGGGAAATACAGTACGATCCACATAGCGCGGATGTGATGGGATATGTGTATATGTGTTGCGAACCTTAGCAGGATTTACCTTAGTTGACTTACCAAGTCGCATATCCATATATTGTTCCCAAGTGATACGCTCGACACCTTGGCGCTTGAGTTCACGATTATATATAGCGAAATCGTCACGCCACGACTGTTCCTTAGCCTTAGTCAATTTGAACTGAGGCTTGCGGCTGTTCAGCGTGGATAGACCACGCATAAGATGCATTGTCATAATTGTATTATACTATAGGTCTATTCTTCAAAAAAGACTTCTTTTGCCCATAATACTGCCAATAGTGCCGTAAGTATGGTACTAGACAATACAAGGACCTGTTCAAACAGAGTCATCATCATCTCCTATTTCGTTTACCCTAACCTTGACATCATCCATGATGTCAATCAAATCTTGGTTATCTAAAACCTCAAAATCATAAAACTCTACCAATGCTTTTATGATCGTGATATCACGCTGGTTGATTGTAGAATCTTCTCTAACATGGATACCATCCATATATTCAATCACAGCGTCCAACATCCGGACATATTTAGCTTCCCATTCAGGTTCTACATATTCAAATGTCATAACTTATTTTAGTACCTCGTCCAGATGCTTACACCGACCTCGGAACTGAAAACCAGTGCAAGTGCAGGTCTTATTGTCCGGATCTACATAATATGTGTCACCCTTGCTACCAGTTACCTTGATAAGGTTAGACTCAATTTTCACTGTGAAGGGATTGTTCTTGAGTTCAATAAACTTGCGACCCCTGCGATCCATACGCAATGTAGACTTGATATAGATTGGGTCATTGGATCCCTTAGGGATATATGCCTTGATCTTGTCACCATCCAGTAGATAGATATGATTGGGTTGTATCTCACTAGCCCATACTGTGACTTCTTTGACTGCAATCATATCAACACCTCAGAAAAAGATGCGGGACTTGATCGCTTCAATTGAAGCAGGGGTGCCCGCACAACCCATACTAAGATAATAAACCCTTGCTGGATGAATGTCAAGCCTCAGACAGAACCTCGACACGCGGGAAAACACGGGGAAGGTCAAGATCGTCGGCAAAATGATTGCCCTGTAAGGGAGCAACAAAGTAGTCCGAAAACTTCTTGTCAGGAACACCCTGCCAAACTCTAGCGATAGTTTTAGCGCGGAAAGTGCCGTCCATCTTGCTGATACCCACGACCTTACCAATCATGTAGCAGTCTTGAATATTCACAAAATCTAATGACTTGACGATATCACCAACTTTCATTTCGTTTTTCCGTTCGTTCATCATATAGATATTATGCGCCCAAACGTACCCAAAGTCAACCACTATAATTCCATATAAATCAATAACTTACGATGCCGCGCAGGACCTAATAGGAAGCCCCTAGAGAGGTGCAATTAAAATACTTGTCTTGCTAGTGATTCAGACTTTACGCCTGTCATACCTTTCCAGAACGTATTAAAACTGATAGACCTGCGGGGTGTACTGTCGGGTCCTGACTTGTCAACAAAGTGATGACTGTTGCTTAAAAACAACACTAGATGATTTTGTAAATTTCCATGATCTGCGGGATTGATGCCCATTTCAGGCAGCATACTCTTTAGACTGATATAGGATTTTCCTTTAGGGATAAAATATGGAATCTCTGGTTGATATGCTTCAATATGTAAATTACAATTGTCTAGTGTATCATCTAAAAAGATGACTCCGCTAACAATACTAAAAGGATGCATATGATCATGATGTCCTTGACCTGCTTCTGTAATGTTACCCCAAGATGAAGTAATTACTAAATCAGTGTAGAATTGTTCAAGACCATGAAACTTATTTAGGTATGTCTTGCATTCATTTTCAATGAAAAATTTAGTGTCTATAAACAAATCCCTATCAAAGAAATTCATTTCATTACTAATTTTATTTTCTATATTGTCTCTAAAGGTCAAATCATCAAACGCATTATTGAATAATTTAGTATCACAAATGCCAGACAAATCTCTGACATAAACTAACTTTTGACTAAAGTTTAATACATTATTCATTAGTGCGCTTCTCAATTACCTTATCAGCAAGACCATACTCAACAGCCTGTGTTGCGGACATAAAGAAATCACGCTCCATGTCCTTAGCAAGTTCATCAAATTGCTTACCCTTGCTATTGTGCTTGACATAGATGTTAGTGAGGTTCTTTTTCATTTCAAGAATCTCACGCACTTGAATCTCCATGTCAGTAGCCTGACCACGTGCGCCGCCGCTAGGCTGATGGATCATGTGTCGTGCGTTGGGTAGAATCAATCGCTTGCCTGCTGCTCCTGATTGTGCAAGCAAACTTCCCATGCTACAAGCCTGACCCATAACGATAGTTGAAACATCGGGTTGAATGAATTGCATAGCATCATAGATAGCCATGCCGGCAGTCACACTACCACCAGGACTGTTGATATAAAGACTGATATCCTTTTCAGGATTCTCACTTTCAAGATAAAGCAATTGGGCAACAATCAAATTTGCCATTTGATCATGAACCTCGCCCTCAAGCAAGATCACACGGTCGCGCAACAAACGACTATAGATATCATAACTGCGCTCACCGCGACTAGTCTGTTCCAAAACAATAGGTACAAGGCTCATATAAACTCCTGTGAAATAAAATCAATTATATATTATCTAATTAGACAAAGCAACACGAACGGTTACTTTCTTTTTGATCTGCCCACACCCTTTTTACTTTTGGGTTTCATACTGATTGGTTTGCTATGACCTTTTAATAATTTGTCTGCGGCTTTATTTAATGGAACTTCTTCAGATGAATCATCAGTAGTTCCAGATTCATCTGGCTGTGCTAGTTTTGTTTTTCCTTCTGTTGGACTTAATTTAAAACTAAATCCTCCCTTTGTAGGATCTGTTGCCCCTGATTTACTTTCAAGTGTAATTTTACCATCAAGTTTAGCAGGCCATTGTGTAGCAAAACTTACTGTTCTTGTTTTAGGGGTATAGTCGGTATACTGTTGTAAAAAATTATTATCTAAAATAGTTAACACTACGTTAGGGAATTCTGACAAAGCATTGCCTTCATTGATAGCCTTCATTACAGCAAGTTTAGTAGCATATACTAATTTACCGCCGTCACTACTTTCTTTTTTGAAATCAAATTCATTCCATAGTTTTTTAAACATAGGAAGTTTGCCTTTACCCTTTTGTTTAAATGATGCTATACTAATCATCACTGCCGGAACAATTTGAGGGCTCCACGGCAAAAATTCTTTAAACTTTTCTGGGATACTATCAGGAGCATATTCATTTAATAAATTCATTGCTTCAAAAATTTGACTTACAGTTCTTGGATTAGTAAAACCTTGTTTACTTGGTTTACTCGCATCACACAATTCAATAAAATCTATTACCGGTTTATAATCTTCATTGTTACGTAATTCATCTGGTATCTTAAGACCACTTAAACTTGGTGCTGCACCACCGCCCTGACCCTTACTGCTGATGTTGACTGTATGTTGTGTTTGTGCGTTTTTGATTGTAGCAAAACTATCTGCTATGTTGATGTTTGGCTTGCTGGGAAAATTAATAGTTAATGAACCTATATCACCCCCCAACCATTCTTCAAAACCGCGTCGACGTGGAAATCTTGAAGTTCCATATATTAATGCTAATATGCCTAAATATTCTCCGGCATAGTCAACAATACTCTTTCTAATTTTTTCAGGCACTTCTTTAGGTATAATAGGATTATCACCTGACATAATTGTTTGCGCCATACCTACAACAACCTTACCATACTCTGTAGAATTTAATGTTTGATTGTTAATGATCGCATCACCTAATTCATTAGCAGGAATTTCCTTATCACCTAATCCAATTTGGCTAGGTTTTAGTAATGCTGCTTCTTTTCCTGTTTCTTCTCCTTCTTGGCCAGTACTTGCTTGACCACCTAAGTCGGCAGTTTTTAATAATTGATTTAGGGGTATATCAGTGCCGTCATTTAATTTCAATATGATTCGCCCTGTAAACATTCCTTGCTTTTGTAATTGTGCAAACCTTTTTGCTTCTCTAGGATCAGCAATGACTGGAGTTTTATCTACGGTATAGAAAGGCATTCCGGTTTCAATCATAGTTAAGAACTTTTCAAAACGTTCCGGATATTTTGTAATTGTGCCGGGATTAAGAGTTCTATCTTCCAATAAAACCTGCAATGTGTCTAATAAATCGCGCATATCTAGTATTTAGTTAAACCTGAGTGACATCTTGTCTGTTGAACCAGTGCTTGTCTTTTAACACATTTTGTTTAAGTGCTATGTTATATTTGGCAAGTTTCTTGCGCCATATATAAAATGTTGGCCCGTGGCTCATATGTCTAGTCAATCCACGTTTTACCCGTATATTACTAAACACATCCCATTGATATTGATGCACCATTTCGTGGGCTAATGTGGATATAAACCATTGGCGACAATAATAGCGATCAGCTAGATAGATCGTGCAGTAACTTTTTGTTTTGCGCACCGGACCCTCAGCTCCACTACACATACCTATAGCATCATGTAATCTACCTAATACAAATTTGGGCGTGGGTAGTTTATTGTAAAATATTTCACGGTTTATAAGCCTAAACAGTGCTTTAACTTCTTTCATTTTAGGTCTATAGGGCTTACTACGCTGTAGTGACTTTTTGGGCAATGGCTCATCCATTAACTTTTTCAGATCGTTAAAGCGCATATCCTTATTTAATATATAAAAAATAATAGTATTATATTTCGGTAGTAAATACTTTTTTAGGAGAAACATATATGTTATGGTTATTATTAGGACTAGTCGTTGTCGGAGCTTTCGTTTGGTATGTAAACCGTGATAGCAAAGTCGACTCAAATGATGACGGAAAAATAGATGCAGCAGAAGCAAAGGCTGCTCTTGATACAGCTATTCTTGCTGCTGCTAAAGTACTTGATGCCAACAAAGACGGTAAAGTCGATGTTGCTGATGTCAAGGCAGCCGGCAAAAAGGTCAAGGCTGGAGCCAAGAAGGCTGCAGGTAAGGCTAAGGCTGCTGTAAAGAAAGTAAAGAAAGCCTGATACCTTAAATGGTTGAGATAGGATTTGATGTTATAGGGGACCTCTATTTGGAACCCGAAGATAGTTTCAATTGGGAAGGTAAACCAACAAGCCTTTACTGTATTGTGACTGGTAATATCAGTAATGACTTAAGAACAATTTATCAAACTCTTAGTCATTTAAGTAAATTCTATCAAGGTGTTTTATACGTCCCGGGTCTCCTTGAATACAAAGGTTTTGATACTGAAACTCGTACTAAGGAGATCGTGGGACTTTGTAAAAAAATTCCTAAAGTTGCATTATTATATCAGCACGTTGTCATCATAGATGGTGTAGCAATAATAGGTGCTAATTGTTGGAACGCTGATAATCCAGATGACATAGATACATTACTAGTCACAAATAGATTAAGTGATATTGCTTATTTAAATAAAAGTGTTAATAAATTACAAACACATTTAGATGTTAAAAAGATTGTTGTTGTTACAGCCTGTATTCCTAGAAAGCAATTATATTTCGGAAAAATACCAGATCACGTAGATGATCATATCTATCCTGATTATTGTTTAACTAGTGATACCGAATTTAAAATCACAAACTGGGTCTTTGGCGGCGTTGAAACCTTCACAGATACGGTAATAGGGGCTGTGAAATATATCAACAACCCCTATTATAAAAAAAGACCCTATTGGCCTAAACGTTTTACGGTTTAGACTTTCTCTGCTTCAACTTTAATTTGTAACGGATAACCTTGAGCCCTTGCATCAAGAGTTACTTCAATACCTTTCTGCTCTGCAATTTCATAAGGAAGAACAGCAACGACAGCACTACCTTTTTCATGAATATTCATAGTAAGTGAACTGGCTGTGTCTTGATTGTAATTAAAATAAGTTATCAATGAGCCAACCACAAACTCCATGCTTGTAACATCGTCATTAATATAGATAATCTTAAACAGAGGTGGTTCCTGTAAAGTAAGATTGGGTTTAATTTTATGCTTAGTTTCTGATTTGATTCCCATTATTATATCCTCTTTTAAGTGTTCGCGACCATGTCGGCCGCGAACACATTGTCTTACTATAATATTATTTATTGAACGTAATTGCAATCTTCTTGGGCTTCAATTCTTCTGGAACTTTGCGCTCAAGTGTGATTGACAATATACCATTCACGCTCTTAGCATCAATCACTTCAACGTGATCAGCAAGAGTAAAGGTGCGAGTAAAGTTACGTGAACTAATACCACGATGTACATATTCTACTTCTTGGCTAAGTTCATCTAAACTTTCAACTTGCTGTCCTTCAATAGTAAGTACGTTCTTGTCAACTGTGATATTGATATCGCCTTCACGGAAACCAGCAACTGCCAATTCAATAACGAACTTATCGTCATTGTGCTTGACAATGTTATAAGGGGGATAATTTTGATTACCTTGTTGTGCTGAAACTCGCATAAGTTCGTTAAACATATTATCGAAACCTATACCGAATTTGTGAATTGACGGAACGTCAAAGGAACGTAGTGTTAATGTGTTTGTCATTTTATTTCTCCTGTTAAGCAAGTTAATGACTATACAGCCCCGACCATCGGCAACTGTATTAAGTATTTATTTTAGCACACTTCGCAAAAAATATTACTTTTTATGGGTAAAACTGTTTTGTTGGGATAGTTGTTTTTGCCAACGTTTTTTAGCCATGGCGCGGGCAACCTTATTCTTTACGCTAGGCTTAGTATATGTTTCGCGGTTCTGTAATTCTAGGAGTAGGCCGCTTTCGGACACTTTCTTTTTGAATTTTCTAAGTGCCTTTTCTACATTACCGTCTTTTACTATTACTTTACGTCCGTTTAAATTCATAATACCACATGTGGATCTTTTACTAAATCCTTAGTGATATTTATCTCTTTAAGGCCCTTTTTCTTGTATTTGCTGACATTAAACATATGAGGCATTAACGTCTTTTCTATCTCAGTTTGTAGCCCGCGAGCCCCTGTTTTTAAATTTAAACAGTTTTCAGCAATTTGGCCTATTGCGTCTTTAGCAAACTTTAGTTTAATATCATCTAAACTAAACAAATAGGTATATTGCTCTATATAGTTATTTTTAACCTTAGTCAAAACTTGTACCAGTTGTTCTTTAGTTAGGTCATCAACATGTATTGACGTAGCAAAACGACCAATAAACTCAGGAATCATACCGTATTTTGTTAAATCGTCCGGGGTTACTTTATCTATAAATGCATCGTCTGTAAGTGTCTTAACTTCTGCATTAAACCCGATAGTGGTACCCTTTAAACGATTTCGTATTAAATCGTTAAGGCCAACAAATGCACCACCTGCTATGAATAGAATATTTTTAGTATCAACCGTTAGCATATTACCATCAGGATGTTTTCTTCCCCCTGCGGCAGGTATGCGGCACTTCGTACCCTCTACCAACTTAAGCAGTGCCTGCTGTACCCCTTCACCACTAACATCACGGGTGATACTAGTGCTTTCGCCTTTACGTGCGATTTTGTCAATCTCATCAATAAAAACAATGCCTTTTTCTGCTAACTTGATATCACCATCCGCAGCGGCTACAAGCATACTAATCATGCTTTCTACGTCATCACCTACATATCCTGCTTCTGTTAGGCTGGTAGCGTCTGCGATAACAAAAGGTACATCAAGATATTTTGCAGCAGTTTTAGCCAATAATGTTTTTCCTGATCCTGTAGGACCTATTAACAACACATTACCTTTTTGAATTTCAAGATTTTTAGGAGGATTGCTAATACGCTTATAGTGATTAGCAATAGCAACACTCAATACCATTTTAGCATGATCTTGACCAATTATATGCTGATCTAAAAAATTTTTAATTTCTATAGCATCAGCCTGTTTAATCTCTGATTTTTTATTTTCTTCTTCGGGCTTTACATCACGAACGATTAGGTCGTGACATAATGTGGAACAATGATCACATATTGCAACGTCACCCGATACTATTAATTTTTTTCTATTGTCTTTATGTTCGCCGCAAAACGAACAATGTGTTAACATTTTTTCTTCAGTCATAGAGTTATTTAATTATATTAATTATTGCAATCTTTTTTTGCAATTAACTCTAATGTAATATTATTAATGGTTGTTTTTGAATCAATTTTCATGGTTACATAATTTTTTGTAACCATATCGGCGTTAATAGCAATTGCATCATAAGGGTAACCAATTTGATACATAGTTCTATTTTCTTCATCAACTAATCTATTACACGATACTTGTAGAATTTTATCACGCGCATCGTAAATGGTAGCCTTGACATAAGGTTCATTATTATTACGCATTTTCATGCTTATGATGTCATACCGACGTGCATCGGTCATATTATATTGAACAAAATTATAATCTGACTTTTTATAAATTCTAATAGGAATTCCTGAAACTTCGTTATAAGTTTGATACCACTTCTTCTGAACACTAAATTTTTTAATAGTAGATTCCATAGCATCAAGAAATTCTTTATTCCATACTATGGCATAGGGAATGACAACAAATAATGTTCTGCCGTCACTTTCAGTGATATAGGGTTTTTTATATTCTAAAATTTCAAATGCATGTTGAGAGAAATCATCCATGATTTGTTCAATAAACTTATCGCCGCTAGACTTTTCTGCCTGATATGATTTTACAGTTGATTGCAAATCATCTTTGTTAAATTCATTATATATTTCTGATTGATTAAAAATACGCTTGCTTTGATTTGCTTGCTCTAATGTAATTTCCATAGACACAATATGTTTAGGATTAGTGCCCGTATTTTCACTCAATACTTTAGCATTGATAACTCTGCAGGAACTATAAACGGATATTTTGGTATCTTGTAATTTATAATTTCTAACCTTCTTATCACTTAACACTGCCACACCGCAATATTGTTGTGATGCTTTAGATAAGGCATCTTCTATTGCCTTATCCCTCGTAGGACCATTACCTTCCATAATAATAGTTTGGCTAGCAACTGCGAGGCTGCTAACCAAACTAACTACTACTAGTCCTAATGCTTTATATGTATTAGAGATCACGGGCTTGCTTCATAAGGTTAGTGTTCTTACGACTCCAACCCATAGTGCAACTTACTTCCTGTTTACCGACAACATCTTGCTTGATGGGTTGCCAGCCTTGCAAAAATCTCTCACTAGAACGCCTAACAGTATTTGTTACCAATATAGTGGTGTCATTACTATTTTGACGATTGCTAGATTCACCTCGTCCAATATCCCTATCGCTGCTTTCAGTTTCCTGACTTTCGCTAAGTTCCTTACTAGTACCAGTTCTCTCTACAGTACGGAAACTTTGTGTGCGCTCACCCATCCAATGCGCTACGTTAGCCATTGCATAACTACATGCAGCATCCATTGCGTTCTTGCGGTTATTAGTGGTTCCACCATTGCTGGGCGCAGTGCTAGTGGATTCAATACTAACAATTTCACAGGTGCGTCCAAACATCTTACCGATTGCGCCGCAGTTCTTGCTAGTGACCTTAAGACCCTCAGCAACAAAATCTGTACTGAGTTCTTCTTCACGAACAGTATCAACCTTAGCAGGGCCTGTAGCACAAGCACTAAGCGTCAAAGCAACACCAATAACAATCAAACTCTTATTCATAACACGTTTACTCCATAGTTGTTGAAACGTATTATAAGTATATGATAGTCTAACTTTTAGGTCAAGTGTTTTGGGTATTCTTTAGGTAATTTTCTATCTCGACCTTTTCATATTCGTTTAAACTATCCAAATCATATTCGCCCGAACCGATTTTATCTATTAAAAATTTGATATATTCCTGGTCATATAGATAACTTTGGGTAGACTCTTTGTTTATCTGTATCCATTTATTGCCATCAAATTTATAGACTCGGTTTGGTGTGATATCTACTCTAACAAAGATATCACCCTTAGCAGCAATTTTCGGGAAAGTAATTCCAAAATTGCTACTTACTTGATAATTTCCATTTAAATCGGCTTTGACTGAGAATAAGTCAGGACGTATTTCTCTAAGTGCATTTCGTTGAAATAATTTTTGTTCAAACTCAACATAGCCGCCGCCCTTATCATGAACCGGCGTCACACCTTCTGTGATTATTTCTTTATCTTGTTCTTGAATTTTTGAAACAACTTCAATGTTGGACTGTTGTTCCAATTGGTTAGATTCTTCCAACTTAACTTTTCTTTTACGTTTAAGTTCTTTAGGTTGGAAGGTAACTTGCTTATATGAAGTTTGTTTTTTAGGTTTCTTAATGGGACTAGTATTTTTAGTTTTGTTAGGTCTAATTTTTTTAGGTTTAAAGGAATTTCCTTGCCTAATATTCTTATTAATTTTTTTTTTTAGAGGATCGTCTTGCGCTACAATTTTAGAATTGCCGTCTGCGGTCAGTTCCATATTACTTGCTGTAGGTTCTTCGTATCTAGGTGTAATAGTTGGACTACCCTCAACTTCACTTTCATCAAGCGGTAGATATCCCTTACTTCCTGTATCTACAAATGGTTCTTGTTTTTCTTCTTTCTTAGGTTCAAATTCCCATTTATAACTGCTGATAGCAGCGATAACAAGCATTAATGCTAGTGGGTCAAAGACGAAAATAAGCAATATTATAACCCAACGCACAGCACGTTCTAATGTTGCTGTATCTGGGTTGTCTCCATAGATAAGAGCAGCGATATACTTGATAGGGCCAACTTCTGCTTCAATCTTACGGAACTTGGCAGCGATTGGTGCCTTCTCTAAATTAAGGTTCTGTATTTCTTCGTTATATTTTTCAATACGTTTTTGACTTGCGCCAATCTCAGCATTAAGAGCATTGCGCTCTCTACGCTGCTGGGCACGTATTTGTACTGCACGTTCGACGCTAGCCTCGCTATCTCCGCGATCAAGTCTAGCAGTTAGTTGTGCGTCCATTTGGCTTAATGTTTTACGGGCTGCTTCAATATTAGTTCGTTCACTGGTGATTAGTTCTTTTTGAATATTAATCTTTTCATCGAGTAATTGAATCTGGGCAGCGACATCTCCTGTCGGGATGCCTTGGTCCATATGTGCTTTCGACAAGAAGCCAAAAATACCCATGCTTGTTACAAGTGCTAGAGTTACGACAGCGCCTGTCAGATATGTTTTCATCGCCCATCTACACTTGTCCCAGTAACGATGTAGCCATACTGTAGTGACAACCTTAGCGATCTCAAGGCTCGCGCCCATGATGATGATAGGTATGACGGCAGCAGCAAATATAGCAGTCAAACCTACAACGCTATACCATGCTGCAATGGCACTTAGCGTTAGTGCTGTGACTAACGCTAATGTAGATAGACTAAAAATCTTCTTGATTATTAGTGGCATTAGAATATTTATGATTAATTTAGCCTATATAACTGTATATTATTCTCTAGGCTCAGGGGGTTCGCCCTCGCCAAATAAATAACCATAAGTTGCAATAAATTCTGGTAAATTCATAACAAGTTTTCGTGGAATGCCAGGACCTTGTTGGACATGGTATGTAACAAGGTGCGTATCTTCGTCGCGGGTCTTGATCTGTATCACTTCAAGCCAATCACCGTCCGCAAAAACAAATTTTTGTCCAACTAAATCTTGTCTCAATGTAACACTTCCTCGTCGCTATCATAATAGTCATCGCCATCATTTTCTATTTCAAAAGTGACATCGAAACCGCCCTTAGTTTCTGTCCAAACATCATCTTCTCTATCGTAATTATATTCATCATAGAATTCATTGAAAAGATTTTCTTCATCTTCGGTAGGAGGCTCACCGAAAGATTCAGTCCATTCATCACCGCTAAGATGGCTTACGATTTCTTCAAATCGCAGTAATGAGCCAAATTCTTCAATAATATCTTCATCGGGAATGTCGTATGTAAAAGTGCTTGTCATACGATGGTGTTCTATTTTCAGAAATTTCATAAGTATCTCCTTGTATATATTATATCACTTATCATCACGGAAGCGAACGAAACGGGGAAATCTAAGACTATAACTACCATCTTGATTTTGTGTTATAGCATCGCATAACACCTCAGCAGTTTTACCAACCACACAGTCCAACTCTACATGGTCTGCCCAAAGTGTGTCACGATCATTATCACTATACCCACTACCTACATTGACCGTGATACGCTTTCCGTCATCATAACCGTCGCATACAAGCGCACCAAGCCGTCCCTTGTTACGACCAGTACCTTCTTCAAGACCAATGACCTTGAGATCGTAGGTATATGTAGGCTTCCACTTCATCCAAAACGTGTTACGCTTACATTCGTAAGGACTATTGATGTCCTTGATCATGATACCTTCAAAGCCAGCGTTTACCATATCGTTAGCATAACGATGTAGTTGGTCACGACCTTCACCGGTATCAAGATCAACCATGATATGCGACAACAATTCTACATTGGGCATAGTGTCAATCACACCACGCATCTTTTCAAGAATAGCAATACGCTTATGTAACTGTGCGTTCCAATGTCCATGCTCCCAGTTTACACTAGGGATGATATCAAAGATATTGAACACGCTATCACGGGCATCAACATTTTCCTTGCGCCGGGCTTGACGCATCAACTCTTGGAAACTCTGACCAGTGACTTCGCCATCAAGCCAGAAGCCATCATTGAGCGACCTGTCACCAACACTACGCCGCAACTTTTCGTAGTTATCACTAATCTGTTGTTCAATGAGATTGAAGTTTTCAAAAATCTTACCATTGCGGCTGTAACAGGTCGTACTGACCTCTCTGAAGTCGTTGATAGAGACACGCATCAATACACGTACACCATCCAACTTAGGTTCGAGGCGTTTGAGTCCCTTCATCTCAGGACGACCTTCGCTGTTAGTAGCGAGTTGGCAACCGAACACAGGAATCTCATAACGGTTTTTACAGACCTTGTTGAACGTCTTTTCGCTAATGCCGCAACGCATGTCTTTGCGAATGACGTTACGACAAAAGTTATTCCACTCATCACTATCAAATCGTTGGCTCATTGCCTCGACACGATCACGGGCTGCATTGCCAGTTACGACACGATTCATGAGGTCATAGAGCAAATCCATAAACTCACCCCAAGGATTCTCACGATCAGATAATCCTTCGGTCGTGGGCACTTGACGCATAAAGAAATTGCCATACGGGTTGTAGGCAAGTTGGATCATGACCAGTAGTCTGTCGCAACTGTCATTACCAAGTTCTGCCATCTCAAGTGCTTGGCGTAGGACATCTTCCTTATGTAGGCGACTGTCGCTTTCGTTTAGTTTATGAATCCAATATGCCATGCTCATAATTTTAGTCCTTCAGGGTTAGCCAAAATATTTGCTTACTGACGCCTTCGTGAACATCAGGAAATCTTTCTTGTACCATTTGATTGAATTCTTCACCTAATATATTTCCATTGCTGGGGGGACCTTGATAGCGGAAACACTTGTAACCATCTCTACGATGTTTAGTAGCATAAACACCCAATCTATTATTACTTACAGATTTTATAAATCTAAACTTCTTGCCGACAACACCATAAAAAAGAATAGCCTTATCACGCTGTGGCATCTGAACCTTTGTATCCCATGTCCAGCGAAAGTAAGTTACATAAGCACCCCAAACACGAACCTCACCGTTTACTTCTTTAGTGTAAAGGTATTCGTATCTGTGGGGTACATCATATGCTCTATCATAAAAAGACATAATATCACTCAATAAACGTTTTATATTTACGATCATACACTCAACATTGCCCAACTCAAATGTTTTTCAACTTGAGGAACAAGATGTTTAAATTTTACAACATTTAGATCGGGTTCGCAAGTATTATATTTACCATATCGTGTTTGATGTTTCATATCCTCATACATTTCAAAATATGGAATAATTTTGGCACGTAACTTACCAGTACGTCTACCATATAATTTCAATATTTTCATGTCCGCAAAGTAATCCGGACTGATTAGTTTGGTATAAGGTATGTCAACATACATACACACTTGATCAGCATTACCCTGCTTGAGCCAAGTTAGATTGAGTACATTCATACCAGTGACTTGACAAAATCAACCAACTGTTGAAGCCCATTGCCGATAAAATCAAAAAACTTTTCGGTTCCAACTTCAGCAATTATAATGCCAATCACTATACCAATTAAGATTCTCATCACTTCACCTTTACACGATTCAATTGCGTCTGATTGTTATCTTGGCGCTTTACAGTGCCATTGATATCTAATACTGTACCAGTCGCTACTTCCTGCTTGTAACCAAAGAAAATAGCCTGGTCACTTGTAGTCATAGCAGTAATATAAAAGATGCCCCACTTCTGACTAAACACACACTTGATTACCTCAATCTGTAGATTGAGTCTCTCACCAATCTTACCAACATAACCACCTTGTGCAGACCGTGTGCGACGATCAGCCTCATCTCGCTTCTTTGCCTTCAAGTAATTATTGGGTATGCTACACAACAAAGCAAGATTGTAACCCTCGGGTGTGAATTCTTCCTCGAGGATCTTCATGGTGTTGCGATCAAAGTCACTTAAGTACGCTCCACTCAACACCTTGAATGTATAGCCTTTGAAATATTCCTTGATATCTTCTGCCATCAACCGATCAGCATCGGTGACAAAACTATCATTTTCAAGATACTGATAGACCAACTCACGATTGGTCTGTCGAGGCTTATCATCGCCCAACTGATACTTAACCTTGATATAGGTATCATTGACACGTTGAGCAGCACATGCCGCAGCAACAACATCAAGTGTGGGCCAAATGCGAGTGACTTTCTTAGCGCGAGCCATTATTGCGCGCCAGTCCAACGAACAGGGTTCAGATAAGTTTGCGTGAGTACATTGCCGCGCACAAAATTCTTAGCAGGTTGTGCCCAACTCGCAGCCTTGAGTACGTCACCGACCTTCCACTGATCGTGAGCCTTACGACACACAAAACTGTGAACACCGGTACCAACAACGACCTTGTAGAACTTGCTACCACGGTTGATAGTAATGTTCAATGCAGCGTAAGCCTTGCCACCGAACTTGCTATAGTCAGCCTGAATGGCGTCCATGTACTCAGTCAACGCAAGGTCCATATCGTGTTCGTTATACATATCAATCTCCAGTAATCAACTATAGATATATTATGCGCCCAAACTAGGCCTATGTCAACCAAAACAATCCTTTATAAATCAATAACTTACGTATCCTCAGGATTTACGGTGAATTCTAGCCGGGCCATGCGCCCTACGTAGAGTCTACGCTTGTCGTTCCAGAGCATTTCAAGTACCTGATTGGTCGGGAAACGGACCCAAATCTTGTTGTCCTTATAGTCGATGTCAACGAGGGGGCAGTTCACACTCCTGCCACCCTCGCTGCGGACTGAAA
>Ga0222714_10003493_pt1 | contig 15944 bp, 14 predicted proteins | sample C33_3DmetaG_FD_165048 | JGI IMG/M metagenome (GOLD analysis project Ga0222714, IMG submission 165048) | Estuarine water microbial communities from San Francisco Bay, California, United States - C33_3D | ecosystem: Environmental > Aquatic > Marine > Unclassified | place: USA: California...
GCCATTGCCTTTACACAAGGTCCAGGATTGTTGGGATCCTTATTAGTTGGTGCTTCTTTTGCCAAAGGATTGGCCAACGGATTAGGCATACCGGCCTTGGGCATCCATCACATGCAAGGGCACATCTTGGCCCATTTTATAGCCGACGCCAATGAACAATCTCCTACCTTTCCTTTCTTAGCACTAACCATATCTGGCGGACATACTCAAATCGTAAGGGTAGACGATTATTTTGACATGACTATTTTAGGAGAAACCATGGACGATGCCATAGGTGAAGCTTTCGACAAAAGTGGAAAATTGTTGCAATTGGGCTATCCAGCGGGACCAGAAATGGATCGGCGAGCCAAATTGGGAAACCCGAAGGCCTTTGCTTTTACTAAGCCAACCGTTGATGGTTTGAATTTTAGTTTTTCGGGGTTGAAAACAGCAATTTTATATTTCATCCAAAAGGAAACAAAAGCCAATCCAGATTTCATCCATCAAAATATCAATGACATCTGCGCGTCCATTCAACACACCATTGTTGAAATTGTAATGGATAAGTTATTGAAAGCTACGGCAGAAACAGGGATTAAAAAAATTGCTATTGGCGGAGGCGTTTCTGCCAACAGCGGCATACGTGAAGCCATCAAGGCTGGCGAAGGTCGTTTTGGATGGACGACCTACATTCCTAAATTCGAGTACACTACCGATAACGCTGCCATGATTGGGATTTGTGGGTATTTAAAACTGCAATCTGGCCTGACTGGTTCAGAAGACCAAGAAGTAAGTGCCCGTCTTAAATTTTAAATTTGCCTTAGAGATGCCTTAGTTTTGGTATCTTTGGACAACCTTTGAAGTTATTATTGTGCAATTATTTTACGAACCACAAATCGACTCTAGTAAGAGCACTTTCTCTTTTTCGAAGGAGGAAAGCAGGCATATTCTAAAGGTATTGCGCAAGAAAACTGGTGATAAAATTTTTATCACTAATGGCAAGGGGAATTTGTTTGAATGTGAAATTGAAACCCAATTAGGAACCCTTTGTGAGGTTAAGGTAATCAAAGAGACTTTTACTCCATCGTATTCGAAAGAAATTCATTTAGCGGTTTGTCCAACCAAGCATTCCGATCGTTTCGAATGGTTTTTAGAAAAAGCTACGGAAATTGGGCTTTCGAGCATTACGCCTATCCGTGCAGCTCGGAGCGAGAGAAAAGAAGTCAAAAGAGAGCGCCTTGAGAGAATTGTTCAATCGGCCATGAAACAATCGTTGAGAACATATCTTCCGGCCGTTAATGAGACAACCATTTTAAGTGACTTTCTAAACATCGATTTTTATGGCAATAAATTGATAGCCCACTGCGAAAACAGTCAAAAATATCCCATACTTCAGGCCATAGATCCTGATAAAAACACTTTAATTTTGATCGGTCCAGAAGGCGATTTTTCCGAAGAAGAAATCAAAATGGCGATGGCCAAAGGATTTAAGCCTGTAACATTAGGCGATCAACGTCTTAGGACCGAAACAGCTGCCCTTTTGGCTTGCGTTCTAACCAACACAGTTTATGGCTCGTTTTAAAGGTCTTGTTGTTTTGATTGTCCTGATGGTGGGCTCCATGACTTTCGGGCAGACCTTGGCAGTTTTAAAATATGGCGGCGGTGGAGACTGGTACAGCAATCCAACTGCCCTGCCTAACTTGATCAAATTTTGTAATGACAACATCCAAACCAGTCTCAATCCAAAAGCCGACACAGCAGAAATTGGACTCGATTTGTACGAATATCCCTATTTGTACATGACTGGACATGGCAATGTGTATTTCAGTCCAGAGGAAGCAAAAACGCTCAAAACGTATTTGATGGCAGGTGGATTTCTTCATGTTGATGACAACTACGGCATGAGACCCTATCTTGAAAGTGCTTTGAAAACTGTTTTTCCCAATCAAAGTCTGACTGCTTTACCCAAAGACCATCCAATTTTCAAAGGCCCATACCCATTTCCGAACGGTTTGCCCAAGATTCACGAACACGACGGATTACCGCCACAAGCGTTAGGCATAGAAATCGATGGTCGCTTAGTGCTATTGTTCACCTTTGAATGCGATTTGGGAGACGGTTGGGAAGATCCGCAGATTCACAACGATCCAGAAGCAGTGCGTCAAACAGCATTAAAAATGGGCGCCAATATCATCAGTTACGTATTTAAAAATTAAGACTATGAATTCGAATGAAATTTCAAAAGGCATTTTAAAGGCGATTGGCGTAATGATTGGCATTGCGACTTTAGTTTATGTATTGTACGCTTTGAGAACCATCTTACTCTATATGATTATTGCGGCAGTAGTTGCTCTAATTGGCCGACCCATCGTTCTTTTTTTAAAAACCAAACTGCGTTTTAGGAATAGTGCTGCAGCGATTTTTACCATGGCTCTATTTGTGTTTATCATCATTGGATTATTCAAACTTTTTATTCCGTTGGTGGTTGAGCAAGGAGAAAACCTGTCACTGCTCAATGTTGGAGAGCTCGAATCTGCCATTTTTGCGCAGTATAGCGAGCTCGTTTCCTATCTAGGAAATCGCAACATTGACTTGACCGCCAGCTTAGACGGCTCTCGACTGTTTTCTAAAATTGATTTTAATATCATTCCCAATTTATTCAACGCAGTGGTAAGTGGGTTTGGAAGTTTGAGCATAGGCATGTTGTCTGTAATTTTTATTGCCTTCTTTTTTCTGAAAGACAGCGATTTGGTTGAGCGCATTTTGATTACTGCCGCACCAACCCAATGGGAGGATGGTTTTCGGACTTCATTTTCTAAAATCAAAAATTTATTGTCTCGCTATTTTATTGGTGTGATATTTCAGATTTTTATTCTGTTGGTATTTTACGCCGCGGTTCTTTTGATTTTGGGTGTCAAAAACGCTGTTGTCATTGCTTTTCTTTGCGCCCTACTCAATATCATTCCTTATGTAGGTCCTATGATTGCAGGGGTTCTGATGATTGCATTAACCATGATCAGCAATATTGAAGCAGACTTCAATTCTGTCATTCTCCCTAAAGTCTTGTGGGTAGCTGTAGGGTTCATGGCTGGACAATTGATCGATAATTTTTTCAGTCAACCCTTTATCTTTTCCAAGAGCGTGAAATCCCACCCCTTAGAAATCTTTATTGTTATTTTAGCATCTGGTCTGCTGTTTGGAATTTTAGGAATGATTGTCGCTGTTCCGGCCTACACCGTGGTCAAAGTCATTTTAAAAACCTTTATATCTCAGAACAAAATCGTTCAAGGTTTGACCAAGGATTTGTAACATGAACGCAATACTGCGACAAGACGTTCAGGACTTCATTGACGCCCACTTGAACGATGACATCCCATCGCTGGCTCTTGGCGGTCCTTATTTTGATGGGGTCATTACCAAAATCTTATTAGAGCAAATCGTCTCTAAAAAGAAATGTCAGAAGAAGTTACCAACCTGGTTCAATGCGACGGCGATCCTCTATCCGCCTAAACTCCATATTGAACAAACTTCGTCAGAAGCTACTGCCTCATTTAAGAGCAGTTTGGTTCACGGCAGAACTCTTTTAGACCTCACTGGAGGTTTGGGCGTTGATGTCTTCTATTTTGCTCGGGTTTTTGACCAAGTCATCCATTTCGAAATTAACGCCGAGTTGTCGGCAATGGCAAAGCATAATTTTGAGCAACTGAAGAGCCCTAACGTCTCTTGTTTGGCGGTAGATGGGCTTGAATATTTACGTACCTTGGACTTCAAAACAGATGTGATTTACCTTGACCCTGCGCGTCGCAGTAACACCGAAAAACGCGTTTTTAGACTTGAAGATTGCACTCCGAATCTCCTAGACCACATGGATTTGCTTTTCGAAAAGGGACGGCAAGTATTGGTCAAAACAGCCCCGCTTCTGGATATCAGTTTGGGCATGAAACAACTGCGTTTTGTCTCCTCAGTGCATGTCGTCTCGGTCAATAACGAGGTCAAAGAGTTGGTTTGGTTATTAGACCCAGACAAGTCGAACTGCCCAAAAATATATGCCGTAAACTTGAGCGAGTCGGGTAATTGGCAACAGGCAGCCGATTGGCCTCTAACTCAAGCTTCACCTGCCATCTCCGACATTCAAGACTATCTCTATGAGCCTTTGGCTTGCGTCCTTAAAGCAGGCATACACGATCATTTGGCCCTTGAACTTGGATTAGATAAGTTGAACCCTCAATCCCATCTTTATACGTCTAGTCAACTTATCAGTTTCCCCGGCCAAAGTTTCAAGATTGTGCAAGTGGCAGCCTACAATAAAAAGGGGTTTGAAAGTTTAAAAATAAGTCAGGCCAACTTCAAAGTGCGGAATGCCCCAGACTCTGCAGATGCGTTAAGGAAAAAATTTAAATTCAAAGACGGCGGTGACTTCTACCTCTTTTTTACGACCGATAAAACTGGTAAAGGTTGTATCATTAAATCAATGAAGATTTAGTTTTTGAAGTGCGGAAAGTCAATGAATTCAAACTGTGGATTGGGTGAACACTTAAACTGCAATGAATCTCTTTTTTTTGATGGTCATCTATTCTGTGCGATGCTTCATTGTTTTATTCCAATTGTTAAAGGTCATTTCGAATTTTATCCCTCGTTTTTCGTGAACAGAAACTTCTGTCCAACCTGATTTTCTATAAAAACGCTCAGCTCTAGTGCCTGGATCGGTTTCTAACCACACAGACTCGAGTGTTTGATTGAAATACCACTCTAACATCATCTCGTGTAATTTCCTTCCAATACCTCTTTTATCATAGCCTGGCATTACGAACAGTGCCCAAACATTGTTTTCAACTAGGTCTGCGATTGAAAATCCAACAATTTTTTCGTCAATTTCACAAACCCATCCCTTTCCTCTTTTAGTCATAAACTCTAAACAATCAGCGTCTGTGATCAACGCAGGATTGGACAAGGTGTTTTCTTTTACAGAGTTTCTTACCAATTGAATCTGTTCGATGTCAGTTTTACAGGCTTCTCTAAAAGTCATCTTATCCATATAAATTCAAAAATCGAATTATTTCTTCGATAAAATCAATAACTCACCATTGAGGTTATTATTAATTTAGGTGCGGGTTTTGAGCTGGGCTAAAGTCGACATTTTCTTGCCAATTGTGGTCAGAAAAACAGGATTTTATCTTTATATGGCAAATGAAATAATATCCAAATACCAAGGTGCTGCAGTCATAATTTCCAGAAGGCTTTAGTGGCCAATTTATTTTAATTAGATGACAAATTGATTGGTTTTTTATCCACTAACCTGTAATATGGTATCCCCCATCCACATGGCGAATTTCTCCAGTGATTCTCAGATCGGGTCTGAAAAGGTGAACTACTTCGTGTGCTAGATCTAGAGGAAAAGCATTGCCTAGTGGGCTCATTTTGTCGGCTGTTTCCAGATCGGCTTCAGTAAGGGTCGCATTACCAGCCTTACTACCCATATAGGTGGAGAACCTCAGTGCGTTGACTCTGATGTCATGGGATCGGCCCAATTCATCGGCTAACTCAATGGTAATGCGTTCGAGTGCTGCTTTGGCAATACTCATGTTCCGGTAGGGATGAAAGGTTACCTTGGCTGCAGCTATATAACTCAGTGAACATATGGAGGCTCCAGGTTGCAGCACCTTGTGTTTGAGCAGGAAGTGAGTCAGTCGAATCAATGAAAAGGCGGAAACATCCATAGTGTCACAAAATTCGGCCTTGGTAACCTCCAATAAGGGTTTTACTTCCTTGTTTCTGATGGTTTTATCCATGGCTATAGCGTGAAGCCAGCCATGAAGCTCTACCCCTTTTTCAGCGAGATTTTGAGCAAATGACGCCATATTGTCGTCTAGGGTGACGTCCAAAATTGCGACAGCAGTATCTCCCAATTCTTGTGTTACGGCAAGTTTAAAGTCTTGAAAGGTTTTATCTAAAAAGGCCTTTGCTTTATCGGATAGATTCTGGTGATGAGGACTCACCCCCAGGCCAGTGCAGATCACTTGACCTCCCTGTTTGATGACCTCTTTGGCCACATACATCGCTAGAGAGTGTTTGTCCGCAATTCCAGTAATTAAAAAAGTCTTATCTTTTAACATTGGCTTAGATATTAATTTGTTTACCATTTGTAAAGAGCTGTACCCCAAGTCCATCCTGCACCTACAGCGGCAAAAAGCAGCAGATCGCCTTGTTCAAATATCTCATTCTTTAAAGTCTCATCCAGGATGATTGGGATGGTGCCCCCCGAAGTATTGGCATAACGATCCATGTTGGTTTTAACCTTGTCGAAAGGCAGGTTGACCCTATGCGCGACTTCGCGGAGAATTTTGATGCTCGGTTGGTGGGGTAACAGGCATTTGATGGCATCAATGTCTACCTTATTCTTCTTCAATAATGTATTGATACTTTGGGGCACAACCTCAATAGCGGTATTAAAAACCTCTTTGCCATTCATTTGAAAAAAGTGCTGCCCCTCGGAAATAGTTTCCGGGCTAGTGGGTCTTTCCGAACCACCAGAAGGAATGGTAAAATGATCCTTACCTCTGCCGTCTGAATTCAAATCAAAATCCAAAAACCCTTTGTCTTCTTCAGTCGCTGAAAGCACAAAGGCTCCTGCCCCGTCTCCAAAAAATACGGCGTCTCTTCGCGTCCAATCTGTAATATTTGAAAATGTATCCGCTCCTATGACTAGTACATTTTGATACATGCCCGATTCAATGAATTGAACCCCAGTAGCTGCTGCAAACAATGCTCCTGAACACACCGCCGAAATATCGAATGAAACCGCTCTAGTGGCTCCTAATTTTTCTTGAACAAAACAAGCACAGGAGGGTACTGGCCGATCGGGTGTGGCGGTCGCTAAGACTATCAGATCGATGTCCATTGGGCTCAACCCAGCATCGGTCAGGGCGATTAAAGCGGCTTGATAGGCCAAATCACTGGTGGTTTCTCCAGTAGAAATTCGTCGTTCGCTGATACCTAATTTATCGTATATCCACTCATCGGATGAACCGATGGCATCAAAGTATGAATTTTTTACAACATTTTTTGGCGCGTATGAGCCTGTGCCTTTAATGTATGCTCTCATGAAAGCTGAATTTGAGCAAATAAATTTGAGACTTTTTTATTGATTTCATTTGATAAATCTCATCAATTAATCTAAAATTCTAAGATTGTCATAAAAACAATTATAAAATTATGTGATTAATAAAAATTTAAGCTCTAATTGTTGATTTAGCAATAATTACTCTCGGCTAGTATTCACAAGACGAGGGTTTAGAAATAAAGTTGTTGTATTAGCCCAGAAAAATCAGTCCATTGATGGCCAATCAATTGGTTTGAGCACTAAATATCTCTTTTGTGTAACCTGAGTTGCATTATTTCTGATTTTATTGTTTTAGTTTTAATGACCCAGTTAACCTACATATGACATCACATTATCAAATTATAATCATCGGAGGTGGAACTGGCGGCATCATGACTGCCGCTCAACTCCTTAAACAAAAAACATCTCAGAGTATAGCGATCATTGAACCAGCAGATACGCATTTCTATCAACCTGCATGGACCCTAGTCGGCGCTGGCACCTATGATTTCAAAAAAACCGCAAAACCCATGTCGAGGGTCATTCCAAAAGGAGCTGTTTGGATAAAAGATAAGGTCATTGGTTTTGACGCCAATCACAATAAAGTAATCACTAATAATAGTGGAGCGTTTAGTTATGACTATCTGGTGGTGGCGCCTGGACTGGTTTATGACTATAGTTTGGTTCCAGGCTTGGGTGATGCCATAGATCAAGGTGTTGTTTGCAGCATTTATACCAATCCGAAAAACACATGGGAAGTTATCAAAAACTTTAAAGGGGGAACTGCTCTATTCACTCAGCCTGCAACACCGATCAAATGTGGTGGAGCGCCTCAAAAAATAATGTATTTGGCCGCAAGTTACTGGGCTAAAAGCCCTGTCAAGTCGAAAATTGACATCGTATTTGCTACTGCTGGTACGGTCATTTTTGGCACAAAAGAGATTGCAGATACCTTAATGAAAGTAGTGGATCGCAAAGACATCAATTTGAGGTTTTAACACAAATTGGTAGCTGTAGATGAGGAAAATAAAATTGCTTGGTACGAGCTCACTAAAGAGGTTAAAGCTGGTGGTTGTCTTGTGAAAACTGGTAAAAAGGACCTCAATCGATTGATGAGTCATTCCAATACAACTACAAAGACGTACAGGTTACGGTGAAGGATGGTCGCTATGGCATCCACTACGACATGCTACACACGGCGCCACCTTCGGTAGCTCCTGAGTTTGTGAGAGCATTGAATTTGGTCAATGAGGCTGGCTGGTTGGACGTCAATCATCACAGCTTGCAACACAACAAGTTCTCCAATATATTTGGACTTGGTGATGTAGCCGCTTTACCAACGGCCAAAACGGGTGCTGCTATTCGCAAACAAGTTCCTGTTTTAGTGGACAATCTTGCTAAGTTGATCAAACAGGACAAACTAGGAGACTTATCCTATAACGGCTACTCTTCTTGTCCCTTGGTGACCGATTACGGCAAGATGGTACTTGCAGAATTTGACTACTCCGGGAAATTTACTCCTGACCCCAAACTGAAGCAACTTCTGATCTGGGATAGCTCCAAAGAACATTGGCGTTTGTGGATGCTTAAAAAATACATGCTTCCCTATTTGTATTGGAATAAAATGATGAAGGGTAAAATTGTATAATATTCAAAAGAAACTATTACTTAAAAAAATTACTGTTATTGGTTTTTTTGTTATATTTATTAAATAAACGATTAAAATCATTAATATGTCAACACAAAAAATTGCATTACTTGTTGTTTCAGCTTTGGGTATTGCTTCATCTTTCTTACCCTGGGTAACAGTCAGTCTTATGGGATTTTCTAAATCCGTCTCAGGAATGGATGGAGGCGATGGAGTCCTTTCACTTATTCTTTTCGCTGTAATTATTCTGTTAGTATTAGTTGGAACTTATAAAAAAGGATTTGGTAAAATTGTCGTTTCAATTTTAGCACTTGGTTGCGCGGCTATTGGAGTATATGACACCCTTAACGCAAAGGATAAAGCTGGGGAAATGGCCGAAATAGGTATTGGACTTTATCTTTTGATTGCTGCAGGCTTAGGTGTCATAGCTTGCTTGTATGGTCTAAAGGAAGCTACTGAAAATAAATAAAGCTTTCGACCATTTCGGATATTTTTATCAGTGGTCTGATCGTATGACAATTCGATCAATCGTAATTAAAAGAGAGCTCCAATATTGGGAGCTCTCTTTTTGATTATTTAACCATTCCGAATAGTTGCCAATCAAAATACTTGAAGGAATTTGGGGTACAGCATAAAAGCAAAAAGACCACTGAAACCAGTGGTCCTTAGATCTATTGATCATAAAATTAGTCTTTGGTTCCTGACCAACTCCCACTCATCATAGCAGTTTCATTGACCCATGTTCCGCTACCAGAGGTTGAGCCAAGTTGTCCTGTGAAAACCCCTCCAGCTGAACTGGTGCCAAGAGTGGCTTGAAATTGACCCGACGCACTGACCGAACCTTCCAAAGCATAGGTATCACTGAAAGTAGTCGACAAAGCTATTCCACTGACTTCGCCCACCGAATTGATACTGGCTGTCCAAGTGCCGTTGTCATCTCCCGAAAAAGTCCCAGACCAATTGCCTTGATAATCCGATCCGTTTGTCACATTATCACTGTCACTTCCACTGCAGGTCATGAGGGTCAAGGCCAGAATTGAATAAAATATTGTTTTCATAGTATGATATTTGAAAAAATAAATTTAAAAAAATATTCTCTTGATAAAATAAATAATCGTGTCATTTGAGATGACAAAAATTGGATGTATCAGCATAGACTATCCAATAAACCCCTCAACGCATTTTCGATTATTCCTTTAAGCTTGCAGTCTCCGATGAAGAAGCTAGCTTTAGGGCTATGGCATCTACACAATTAATGCCATCAATTGCAGCGGAAATGATGCCTCCCGCATAGCCAGCGCCTTCGCCGCAAGGGTATAAACCTCGAATTTCACTATGCTCGAGGGTTTCTGGATGTCGAGGAATGGAAACAGGTGAAGACGTCCTGCTTTCAGGTGCGTGTATTACGGCATCGTTGGTGTAATAACCCTTCATTTTGCGACCAAATTTTTGAAATGCTTTTTTGAGTCGAGAGGCAATAATATCTGGCAATACTTCGGATAAATTCACCGCTGTCAGTCCAGGTTGATATGATGTTTTTGGAAAATCCTTTGACACTTTACCTTCAACAAAATCGATCATGCGTTGCGCGGGTACTTTTTGAGTGCGACCTGCAGCTACCCAACAGTCATGCTCTACTTTTTTCTGAAAATAAAGACAGACAAACGGGTCATCTTTTTTATAATTCGGCAAATCCTCGGGAGAAACACTCACCACAATACCCGAGTTGGCATAAGGATTATTGCGTTTACTTGGGCTCCATCCGTTGGTCACAATCTCTTCCTGCTCCGTTGCGCAGGGGGCAATGATGCCTCCTGGACACATGCAAAACGAATAAACCCCCAATCCGTCAATTTGTTCCACCAGGCTGTATGAAGCTGGAGGAAGGTAAGGATTGTCAACATCGCTGTGATATTGAATTTCATTTATCAGTTTTTGGGTATGCTCAACCCGAACTCCCAGTGCGAAAGGTTTGGCAGTCATTTTGACTCCTCTTTGGTGCAACAAATAAAACACATCCCTTGCCGAATGACCTGTAGCCAAAACCACCGAGGTGTACTTTTCCCAAGCAGCACCGTTGATTTGAATCCCGCTAATGGCGTTGTTTTCAATTTTAACATCCGTAAGTTTAGCATTAAAATGAACCTCCCCGCCTGCTTCGATGATTGCCGTTCTCATCGCAATTATAATGTTTGGTAATTTATTCGTTCCTATATGGGGATGAGCGTCTACCAAAATAGCCTCAGGTGCTCCGAAATAGACCAACCATTCCAAGGCCTTGAGCACATTGCCTCTTTTTTTTGATCGCGTGTACAGCTTTCCATCCGAGTAAGTCCCTGCCCCACCTTCGCCAAAACAATAGTTAGACTCTGGATTGACAACATACTCTTTATTGATGGCCGCCAAATCTCTTCTTCTGGCTCTTACGTCTTTCCCTCTCTCATAAATCACTGGAGTCAAGCCAGCTTCAAGAGCTCTCAGTGCCGCATAGAGACCAGCAGGACCGGCGCCAATAATGGCAATTCTGTTGTTAGGATCAATCGCCTTAGGCTGCCAAGCCGCGATGGGCTCTCTTTTCTCACCTACTGTCCAAAACTCCAATTGAATATTCAGTTTTATGCTGGTATTCCTAGCGTCTAAGGACTTTTTTCTAATGCGCCAGTCAATGATGTCGCCTGGCTTTAAACGCGCCTTTTGCAGCCCTAACTTTAACAGCAAGGCCTGATCCTCTTGCTGATGGGGTTTTATGACAATTTGAACCATTGTACTCATAGCGCAAAGGTAGTTTTAAAAGAACAATGCTGGCAATAGCTGTCAACGAATTAAAACTCATTAAAAATGGAGGGTTTCATGTGATTGCGACAGGATTCGAACCTGTGACCGTCTGCTTAGCAGGCAGATGCTCTATCCAGCTGAGCTACTGATTTAAAATAACTTACAATCTTGTACTTCATTGTGTGCAAATAATGTGCAAACTATGTGCAAACTTTTGGTCAGAATTGACCATTAAAGAGAAAATATACAACCCTCCTAAAACAAAATAACCCTCTGAATATCAGAAGGTTATTGGTGATCGCGACAGGATTCGAACCTGTGACCGTCTGCTTAGAAGGCAGATGCTCTATCCAGCTGAGCTACGCGACCAGAAAAAGGTGACCAAAGCACTGATGGTCTGAGTTGTAAAAAATAAAACCGGACAATTAAGTCCGGTCTTGTCGGGGTGGCAGGATTCGAACCTGCGACCTCCTGCTCCCAAAGCAGGCGCGATAACCGGGCTACGCTACACCCCGAGTGCGGAGAGACTGGGACTCGAACCCAGGCAACACTTTCGCGTTGACAGATTAGCAATCTGCTCCATTACCACTCTGGCACCTCTCCAAATTACAACACGTGCTGCAATTTGCGGTGGCAAATGTAACTTTTCAATTACTGTCAAACAAACATTTCTACTCTTTTTTCTACTCTGGATACTCAATTCGCAAATGATAGATATTTGCGAGTTTGTGCTTGAGTACCTTTTTGATCTGCATGATCTCTCTAAAGGTAATGTTGGCATTGAGAAATTGATCAGTTTCAATCTGCTTTCCTATGATCCGTTCAACCAGTTGATCTATGGTGTGAGCGGTTATCACAGGCATACTTTTAGACGCTGCCTCTACACTGTCGCACATCATGAGAATGGCAGTTTCTTTTGAAAAAGGCTTTGGACCGGGATAGACAAAGTCCTGTTTTCTTACCATTGGATTTTTGGCTTTTTCTTTACTGTAGAAATAATAAGTCATTGTTGTACCGTGATGAGTTCTGATAAAATCAATAATTCGATCAGGTAGATTGTGTTTTTTAGCCAATTCAATGCCGTCAATCACGTGATTGATGATGATCTGTGCACTGTCCTTCGGCTCCAATTCATTGTGGGGATTGATTCCTGTGGATTGGTTTTCAATAAAATAGGTAGGATTTTTCATCTTTCCAATATCGTGATAGAGGGCACCTACTCTCACCAACATGGCGTTAGCTTGAACTTCGTTGGCTACAGCCTCAGCCAAATTGGCAACGTTTAAAGAATGGTGAAAAGTTCCGGGAGCTTTATTAGACAACTCCTTAAGCAGCAACGAATTGGTGTCGGTAAGTTCAAGCAGTGAAACATCGGAGACCAATCCAAACATTTTTTCATAGGCGTAAATCAAAGGCAAGACGAATAAAGTTGCCAAGCCATTTAACGCGAAGAATCCAAAAGGCTCCAAATCCAGTTCTTCAATATTACCCTTTTGTATCATGAAAAATGCAAAGTAAGTAACCAAATAAATCAAAGTGATCTGTCCGACTGAGATGAAAAGGTTGACTCGTTTGTACAATTCAGAAACTGTCAATATGGTTACTATGCCGGCGATAATCTGCAAGAAAACAAATTCAAAACCGTGTTCCACTACAAATCCGAGGAGAAGTACAGTAATTACATGAGTAAACAAACCCAATCGCGCGTCGAAGAAAGTTTTTAAAATCAATGGCAGAACACAGATTGGAACCAAATAAACAAAAGTGGAACCATATTGAACAGCCCAAGTAGTCAATAGGACTACCACCACCACATTAAACAGTATAAAGGTTACTTTGGTGTTGTTTTCGTAGATTTCGGATCTGTATTTTCGAATAAATAGCAAGAGCATCAACAGAGCAATTGCTGTCAATATGGTGTAGGCGAACAAAATCCAGTTGTTACTCGAAACAGAACCTACTTGGCTTTCGAATTCGGACTTTAAGGAATTTAAAATATTAATTTTTTCCGTTGTCGCGAGTTCTCCCTTGGCAATAATAATTGTCCCCTTACCAACTCTACCCCTGACTTCAGAAATCATCTTGGCGGATTCTTTGTTCGCTTGTTGAGTTAATGTAGCGTTGAGACTAAGATTAGGCCTTATTACAGACCTCAACAACACCTGTATCGAAGCCTTATGTTCAGTAAGTCCCCGCTTATCAACCTCTTGATCGACCCATTCGGACAATCGGTCCAAAGTCACCAATTGAGATACCGTCGATTCTGCAATTTGTTTTTGACGGTCAAGAACTACAACCGATTTTTCGGCTGAAAAACCCAAATCGGATTCTAACACTCCTATGTCATATAAGCTGACCAACAATTCTCTTACTCTAGTAAATCGCAAGGCGTTTTCTACTCCCGAATCGGTGCTTTTTACCAGAAAAGTCTCGAAAGCTGCATTGAATTGATTTTCTACCAGACTCCAAACTCCTGAGTCTCTGTCTAAATATACTGGCGTCTGACTGAGCGCCTGGTTTTGTTCAAACTGAATTTGTTCAGCAGATTTCTTTATAGCAAAATCAAAAGGAGCATATAAGTTCTCCGATTGCCAGGGTTGTCCGTTCTCGTAATCGTAAAAAAACTGAACCTTCTTCGGAAATACATAAACTATCACTGCAACCGTTGAGGCGTACAGGATAGCCTTGTAAAATAGGGAATTGATTTTGTAGAGATAATTAATGTTCAGGCTCATGATACAGAGCGAAAGTACAAAATATTAACATCAAGCCAGTCTACGAAATTGCACTTGGACATAAAATTTTCCTCAAAATTTAGTACTTTCGTATCCTAAGTGAGCAACTCATTTTATGCCTAACAAAATTATGTCATTGCACAATCAAGTAGTTATCGTATCGGCTGTTAGAACCCCAATCGGTTCCTTTATGGGGAGTCTTTCTACTGTCCCATCCACTGCCTTGGGTGCAGCAGCAATTAAAGGGGCTATTGACAAAATCGGCCTAGACCCAAATTTAGTTGACGAAGTTTTTATGGGTCAGGTTGTACAGGCTGGGGCTGGTCAAGGCCCTGCTCGACAGGCGGCTCTTTTGGCTGGACTTCCTCAACACATTCCTTGCACTACGATCAACAAAGTCTGTTCTTCAGGCTTAAAATCAGTCATGTTGGCAGCCCAAAGTATTGCCCTTGGAGACATTGAAATTGCCGTCGCTGGAGGCATGGAAAGCATGAGTCTGATTCCACATTATGCCCATCTGAGACAGGGTGTTAAGTTTGGCTCGACTAATTTGGTAGATGGATTGCAAGCCGATGGATTGACTGATTCTTTCGATCATGAGGCCATGGGTGTTTGTGCAGACCTTTGCGCTACCGAACATCAATTTACAAGAGAGGATCAAGACGCTTATGCCGAACAATCCTATCGCCGATCGGCAAAGGCATGGGCCACTGGAAAATTTAAGGACGAAGTCGTTCCCGTTTCTGTTCCTCAGAAAAAAGGAGAACCTGTTTTAATCGAACAAGACGAAGAATTTGAATGGGTTGATTTTTCCAAACTACCAGGCTTAAGACCTGCGTTTACTCCAAATGGAACCGTAACAGCAGCCAATGCTTCAACCATTAACGATGGCGCTGCCGCACTGATATTGATGTCTGCATCTAAGGCTCAAGAGTTGAATCTCACCCCACTAGCAAAAATCATTTCTTTTGCCGATGCGGCCACCGATCCAAAACACTTTACCATTGCCCCTTCATTAGCCCTGCCAAAAGCCCTTTCTAAAGGGAATCTATCGATAAGTGACCTAGATTTTGTTGAATTAAATGAGGCTTTTTCAGTGGTGGCCTTAGCAAACATGAAGGAATTAAAGTTATCTCCCGATAGGGTCAACGTAAACGGTGGTGCTGTTTCTCTTGGACATCCTCTTGGATGTTCAGGCGCTCGCATATTGGTAACTCTAATTCATGTATTAAAACAGAATCAGGGTCGATATGGCGCAGCTGGCATTTGTAATGGCGGTGGTGGTGCCTCTGCCATGGTGATCGAGCGATAAACACATGCAGGAATTCGGAATTTGTCATTTGAGCGTTGTCCCTTTGAGGGAAGAGGCTGCCGACAGGAGTGAAATGGTTTCACAAATGCTCTACGGAGAGTTGTTGACTGTTTTGGATCGATCTGGGAAGTGGTCAAGGGTCAAGCTTGAGGAAGACGGTTACGAAGGCTGGATCAGCTGCAACCAGTATAGACCTATCTCGGATGAAGATTTTTTCCAATGCCAAACAAGAATCAGAAGGTATAACCTCGATTTAGTCGAATACGTTTGGGACAGTAACAAATCACTGATCCCTATTACACTTGGCGCCTCTATTCACAACGCAAACTTGTTAGATCACAGTTTCGACGGACATTTGTCAGAACCTGAATTTCGAAAAGATAATTTACTATTAAC
>Ga0222714_10003494_pt1 | contig 15935 bp, 6 predicted proteins | sample C33_3DmetaG_FD_165048 | JGI IMG/M metagenome (GOLD analysis project Ga0222714, IMG submission 165048) | Estuarine water microbial communities from San Francisco Bay, California, United States - C33_3D | ecosystem: Environmental > Aquatic > Marine > Unclassified | place: USA: California...
TAGTATCTGGTCCTCCAAATTCAGTTATATATTGTCCATAAGGACAAGGATTAGAATTGAATAGATAAGCAGTAGGAGACCAAACACCAGGACTTACTTCTTCTTGTAGTATCCAAGCAGGAGTTCCAAAAGGAGCCGCAGATCCAGGTGCTGTAGAAGAGTCAGGAGTCCAATACAATTCATAATTTATACTAGGCCCAGACCAATTACTTGTAAACGTATAAGACTTTTTATTAGCAATATTATATGCTCCCTGCCAAGAGAAATAACTATCAAATACACCAAGTATATTAAAACCTACAGCAATACAATCTAAATCCCAACAGTTATTTAATGGACAATCAGTTGACTGCAATCCATACAATACACCTATTACAATATCTAAATCTAATGCTTGATTATTATAAGACATTTCCCATCTACCTAAAGCATTATTATAAGAAATAGTCAGTGTATATCCAGAGCCCAATACAGACTCAAATGCCGTAGAATTATAAACCACATAATACTTATCACCTTCACTTAATAAAGTGTTAGCCTCAATAGTCTCAACTAAAACTCCAGTAGAGTTATATATATTCAATGTAATGCCACAAAGACAAGTCTGAGGGCTATCACATTGATTAGGAGTAGGACAATTACAGCTCATTAGTTACAACAACAAAGTGATTTTAAAATATCTACATGGTCTTGAGCAGTTTCCCAGTCAAATCCACAAGAAGCAAATTCTAATCCATCCATTACTACTCGCATCTTCATAGCTTTCATAAATGCTTTATTATCACACATATCTTTACATGGAGCTTTCTGCATTCCACAGAACGCATCTGCTACAGCCTTACGATAGCAATCCATTACTGAAATACATAATACTACGATTTTCTGCGTATTGCAGTAACGAGTATCACTACAGGTAGAAGTATCAGTATAAAGAGACCAATAAGTATTATTTGTGTCAGTCTCAGGATCAACATCAGTAGAAGATGTAGTAGCTTTATAAAGCTTGCCATTACGAAGTACGATAGGTTGTAGAAACGCTTGATAATAAACATCTGAACGCCAGTTTGGATAAGTACATAATTCAACTGAATAAATCCCATCTGAATCAGTACCTATAAAGCTATAACTAAACGTATTGTTAGATACAAAATGAGAAGGAATAATACTATAAGTCACCCCTTGCTTATCCAATGGATATGTTACAGGATCATTGTTTCTAATATCTACTGTGATATATGTGAATGTACTTCCGTCTGCTTTGGTGATAGTGATTTTTCGGCTTGAGAAGTCATCAGACTCATGACCTGGTAAATCGTTTGTAGTGTAGTTAGAAGTGTCCTTAAATGTGATTTTCTTACAGTCACAAGACAATTCTAATGAACTACATCCATCAGTTAGTAATGAAGCTTTAAATGGGTTATTTATCGGTGTTGCCATTTTTATTTACAAATTTAAACTTTTATTCAATACTTATTTTTAGAAGCCTTCTAGCATTTTCTGTTCTTCTTTCTCAAAGTCAGTGTAGGAATCATCTTCGTATAAACTTTTTTCAAAATCATCCATAGCTGGAGCTTGTTTAACTGATTTTTCTTTTGGCGCGAAATTCTGAATACCAAGACCATTAATACTTAACAGAGTAAATACAGTTGCTAATCCAGCTCCATGTTCTTTTGCTAAATTATCTATATCTTGAGCATATAATGGAATCGTTAAATCTTTTATTATAGATGCTATATCGGCTTCTTGCTCTCCTTCTTCTTTTCTCATTTCTTTCTCTGGTTCTGTCAAAGCATATCTTTTATATATAGTTGACATAATAGGAGAGAATTTATTAGCAAAGAAATCTCCAACCACACCGAGTCTAGTTTTATCTCCGTATTTTTCACCTAGTGTTTTTATTTCTCCAGTTGTAGTGCTTTTCTTTTCTCCAGTTGCAAATTGAGCTAAAGTTCTATAAATCTGTTGAGTTCCAGCTAAAATATCAATTCTTGTATTTCCTATTCTTATTTTTCCAAAATCAGAACTTCTTGGATCGTATTCAACATACGTTTCATCATCATCATCTAGACTCGCTAAATAACCAGCAAAAGCTAAAATACTAGTGGAGGCAGCAAAGAATCCTAAAGTTCTTTTAATTGCTTTCTTTCTAGCCATAGGACTCATTCTATAATACATAGATGGATTAATGCCAGAAATATTTAATCTTGACCATAAAAATCTAGGAGAGAAAAATACTGTAGATAAAGCAGGTGCAGATACATTAAATGCAGTTCCTACTTTGTTTTTGCCTCCAGTTCCTCTACCTGTAGCATTATTTACATAATCAGCCCAAGATTTAAATTCATCTAAATTTGTTTTAGGTGAAATACCAGCATCTTGCATTTTTTCAGCCATGTCTAAAAAAGCTTGAACCCTTAAATTATTTAGAAATCCAGTATAAGCTCTTTCAGCTCTTCCATACAAATCAAGACCCCATAATTTTTTGTTTGATTTTAGAACTCTTGTCTTACCTATTAATGGAATTTTATTCATGAAGTTACTCATAAATGCTTCTTCGGCAGCAGTCAATTTAGCATTCTCTTCAGCTATATATAATCCACTAGCTTTTAATAAAGGATAGTATTCAGATGACTTCACTCCATTTAACCAGTCATTATAACTGTTTTCACTCCACCAAAACTCAAATTGCTTTCCTATTTGCTTAAGTGTTTTAATTGGATTTTGACTTAATGTAAAAATAGCACCTTGCCTAAATGGAGCCGAAAAGTCTAATGAAGCTATTAAGCTTTTAGGCGCGTTTAGTACTCTTCCTAATTGCTCAATAAATTTGTCTTTTAATCCCATATTTTGACGTTGAGCTTTTTCATACTCTAAATCAAAATTAAATTTAACCTCTTCTCTTTTTGCTTTTAATTTAGCGGCTTCCTCATCTAGCTCTAATAATGGATCTCTTTTCTTTTTATCAAAGTTTTTATTGTCTATCTTCTTTTGTAATTCTTCTATTGCCTTTTGAGATGTCTTTTTAAATCTTTCTAATCTTTCAGATTGTAAATCAGCAATCTCTTCATCTGTTAATGGAATCTTAGCTAATTCTTCTTTTATCTTTTGCTTTAATTCTATTTCTCTTTCAGTAAGGGCATCTCTTTTAATTTTATTCTTAGTTTTCTTAATTCCCTTTTGAACATCTTCTAATTCAGAAAGTAGTCTACCCACTCTCTTCATTTCATTTATTTTCTTTTGAATAGCGTCTTTAGTTTCAGTTCTAGATTTACCATAATTAGTTATAGCATCTCTAATCTGCCTATCAGTAGCCTTAGGGAATTTAGCTTTAACTGAATCTCTAACAGCATCAACAACTTCATCAATAGTTGCAGCTCCATTTAATACAGCTTGTCTAATATCAGCAGTAGGTATTTTAATTTTACCATCTTTAGAAACAGCAGATTTATTCTCAGTATCCTTGGTTTCTTTTATATTTTTGACTACTTCTTCATCCTCTGCTTTTGTTCTTTTCTTTTCTAATTCAGCTAACTTAGCATTTGTTTCTCTTAGTTGTCTATCTAGTTCATTTAATCTTTCTTCTACATCAGCTGGAATTTTACCCCCATACTCTGCTCTAATTTTAGCTTTTTGCTTAACTAAATCGTATTCAGAATTAAGCATCATAGAACGAAGCTTCAAGGATAAACCTTGTTGATAAGCAGTAACATTCGCCATTACTTCATACTCAGCTATTTTTTCTTCTAGCCTAGCTATTTCAGCTCTTGCATCACTTTCATCAATTACATTATTGGATTCTATAGCTTTATTAAGATTTTGATAAGATATTTCTAAATCATTATCAAGATTTGTTTTATAATAAACCATAGCTGCCGTTTCAACAGCAGTAAGAGGCCTAGCTTTCCCTTTGTCATATTGACCTGTTGTTCTATTATAATTCCCAATAATTGAGGCGATTAATTTATCTGGAACAACTTCTTTACTTTCAATTGCAGCTTGACCAGCATCTAGAGCTTCTTTAATTGTCATTCTTTCAATTCCAGTTTCTGCTAATTCTTTAGATTCTTTAGATGTTAAAGATTTTTTAATTCCAGATACTCTTTCTTGACCCTCTACAGCTTCATTTACTTTATCCGTGAACTCTTTACTATTGGTATAATCTTGCACCTTCTTAACAACATCATCAGCTAATTTACGAGCTGCTAATGCTTTTGAAGTAGCTTGTTTAATTGCAGATGCAATATCAATTCCTTTAAGAACTAATTGCTTAGCTCCTTCAATTATGTCATTGTAAATACCTGGAGGAATAGGAATAGTAAACGCCTTTCCTTTTGTATCAATCTTCAGCTTATCAAATGCATCACTGATTTTCTGCTTAGTTGTTTTAGGCTGTTCAGCAAGTGCTTTATCAGCTCTAGCAGCTTGATCTTCTGTAGCTTCAATTTTATTGCCAGCTTTATCAGTAGTCTCCCACTTACCAGTTCTTTTATTTTTAGTAAACTCAACTTCTTGATTAAACTTACTAATAATAGGCATACCCCTATCGTCTAGCTTAGGTTCTCTAGCGTATATCTTGACTTTCGTTGGCTTTCCTTTACCTTCTACTTCTTCTTTGACAGGAGCTTCTTTAGCTTTAGGAGCTTCTTTAACCTTGTCAATGTATACTCTGGTTTCACTCTTAGTCTCAACATATCGATTACCATTAGCATCTGTTTGTATTTCAAGATTAGATATTTTAGGATTTTCTGCTTGACCTCCAAATGGTGCTTCAGCAGTAGACTGAACAGTTACTTTTCCGTTAGGTAATATCTCAGCTTTATAAGTAACCTTAGTTCCACTTCTAGTTTCAGCTTCTACTTCTACGGCTCCTTTACGTTCTACTTTTTCAGTAGTTGGTTTAGGTTCAGCTTTAGCAGTTGGCTCAGCTTTTGTTTCTGTTACGGGTGCTATTTCAGTTTCCACTTCAGTTGGAGTTACTTCTTCTACCTTAGGAGCAGCCTCAGTTACAGGGGTCTTGAACTTCTGAGCAGCAGTAGGATCAGCTTTAAATCCCCTTAAAGAAGGAATAGATGCCTTGTCATCTAATATAAACTTATCTAATAAACCATCAGCTAATGATTTTTTAAACTCATTCTCAGACATCCATGTGTCTTGACCAGGTAATCTATACTTACAAGGCTTAGCCATATTATTTTCCTAATTCTTGGTCAATTAAAATAGGCTCAGCAGTTCTACTCAATCGAGCAATTAAATCTCCATACTCACCAACACTTTCCACTTGTAATTCTAAAAAGTGATGAATAAGAGCTTGGAGTTTAGGACTTGATTTTTTATATGCTTCTTCATATTGACCCAATAGATTCATCTCCATTTCTAATGCGTGCTCAAAAGCTTCCATTAAATCGTCAATTTCAATATTAACAGCCTGTAATGTACGAACCTCAATCTGCTCGTTCATATCATTCATAAATGCCTCAAGCTTATTGTAATGCTCTCTTTCGCTATTAGATTCATTCATAAAGAACTTTTCAGCTCCGAAAAATCCAATAGTCTTCATTGTATTGGATAAATGTAGATATGTTTGACTAGCAGTTAATTCCTCAACTCCTAACTTGTTAATCATTTCTACTTCATCTGGCGTAAGTAATCTTTTCATTTTAACACTCTTTTTCTATTAAGTTATTATTTTCTAGGTTCTTTACTATAGTAGCAAAGTTAGTATTTATGTTTGATACTTTTTTATATGACACTCCGTGTTTTTCTTGGAATGCAGTTTCAGCAGCAGTTTTTTCTTGTTTATTTCTTATCTTTTTAATATCAGATGCTTCATTAAACATTGTAGTTTCTGGAATAGCTACTTTTTCTTCTACTTTTGTTTCAGTTTTAGGAGCTGTTTCCGATAATCCTTTGTTTTGAATTTCTTGTAATTTTCTATTAATTACATTAGCAGCATCTTGCTCTGTGAATCCATCAGATTCAAATTCTTTTTGAACTGAACCTAACAATTCTTTAAATGAGCCACCCTGTTCTGTATAAGCTCTAACTGATTCTCTTAATTTTAATCCATCTGAATAAGAACTACTAGGATTTCCAAAGAAAGCATCTTTAAAATCTTTTTTAGCTTCTTCTTTACTTACTTCTTTTGAGTATTTTTCTGCAACTTGTTTTGTTTGTCTAGCATCAGATTTGTCAATATAAGAACCAAAGCCATTTGGCATTTTTGTATTTTTCTCAATTAAACCATCAACAACATCATTGATTTCAACTAAAGGAGCATTTAATACAGATTGCCATTCTCTTTTTTCTAATTCTTTATCAATCTGATTGAATTCTTTTCTTTCTTCTTCTTTTTTTGACCCTTCAATTTCAGATTGTCTTTTTTCTAATTCATCTATTGACCTATCTGATAAATTTACTTCTTGTTCTTCTTGAACCATTCTATCGGCAAAAGTTTTAACTTCCGTAGATGGCCCTTCGGTTTTTATCTCTGTAGCTGTTGGAGTTGTTGTTTCTGTAGCTACTGGAGCTGTTTTTTGTTTATCAAGGTCTTCTTGCTTCTTTCTTAGATTGGATACTTCTTCAAACTCTTTGTCATTTAGAGATTTCATCTCTTTTAAAGCATTATCTATTTCTTCATCTAAAGCTTTTAATTCTTTCTTTTTAGTGAAAAATATTGATTTTTTTTCTTGAGCATAAAGAGCTTCACGCTTATCCATTAATGATTTAACTTTATCCGATAAATCAGTTCTTGTTCTATTTGATTGAATTTGAATATTTCTTATTTCATCATCTATTTTTCTTTTAGAGAAGAATAAGTTTGGATCTTCATTTATTTGCTTTAATTCCTCTTCATATTCTGAAAGCTGTGAACTATATCTTTCATCTCCTTGAAGTTGTTCTATTTTTCTAGTTAATGAAGATTTATAATCATCAATTTCTTTTTGATTTACTTTTTGTTCTTCTTGAACCACTCCACTAGGGCTAGGCGTTTCTTCGCCTGCTTCAGTGACAGGTTGGGTTTCGATAGGTTCTTCCCCTTTTCGCTCTTCACTTGGTATCCCTGTTTGGTCTTTTTCAGCATTTTCTTCTAATTTATCAAAATCAATAGGCTCTGTAAATGACGATGGCTCTTCTTTAGATTCAGCAACTACGCTTGGTCTTCCTTCAGATACGTCTGTTACGTTTTCAGCATCAAATTGTATTTCACCTAAGTCATCAGTCTTAACTTCTTTCTGAGGTTCTTTTTCAAACTGTTGTTTTCTTTCTACTTCTTCTGTTTGCTCATCAACATATTCATCTACTTTATCTTCAGCGGATTCCATATCTTGCTTTACAGAGCTTAATACTTCATCCACTTGAGCTTTCTTTTCTGGAGACAAGGAATCATAAGCAGCTCTTTTCTTATCGGAGTCAACAATTCCAAATGCAGCTCCCATAATGAATGTAGAAATAACAAATTCTTGAACTCTATCTAAGTCTCCAAATTGTGCTTTAACTTCATCAAAGAATCCCTTAGTTCTTAATTCATCAGTATATATATTGGATAACTCATTTCCAAATTCCTCTGCTGTTTCAACAAGTCCACGAGTATTTAATTCTCCTATTTTCTTAATAACATTTACAGCTTTGTCTGTTTGTCCTCCAAACATAGACTTCATATAGCCATAAACTTTATTAGCTGGCATTTTAGAAACTAACCCAGCAAATGCTTCAGATGCAATACCTCCAGTAAAACCAGACAAGAAATACATTTCATCTTGTGTAGACCCAAATATTCTACCAGTAGCTTCAAATTCTAATCCAGTCTTAATTGGGTTAACTAGATACTTTCCATACTTAGTAGCCTTCAACGTACTGTCAAATACATTCTCAGCTCTAGTCATAAACAAAGCTAAATTTTCAGCATTCTTAGTTTTAGTAACTAGATTCTCTACTCTTCCAACTAATCTAAGTGAACTTGCAGGTATTTTTTTAGTTACAATTAATGGAGCGATAATACCAGCCGTAGTACCAAGCATTCCTCCAAATTGTTCTCTACTCCAAAAATCTACATTTGATTTTTCTTTTAACGCTTTTAAATAATTATCATCTACAATATCATCTTTACCGAATCCTTGCTCAGCTAATGTATTCATTATGGTATTAGCAGCTTCAGATTGATTTATATATCCAGCAGCTTTTGATGCTTTTGGAGCTAATAATTGACCAAAGCTATTTACAAATGAATCATAAAATCCACCTGATGTTTCAGTAAATCCAAAATCATTATTGAAATACAATGGAGATAATTGATTCAACATTGATTTATTGTCCAGCCATTCCTTCTCCTCTTTGCTTAGTGATATATAACCACCCCAATCAAGTAATTCTCTACCATACTGAGACAGCTTACCAGTTAAACTTTTACCATCAATATTATTTTCTTTCTCTAATGCATTATTCTTATTTAATAATTGCTTATAGAATAAATCAAATTTTTGTTTAGAACTAAGATTTTCTGGCAAAGCATTAAATATAACCTGGGCAGAACCAGTTGGCTTTAATGATGCTACTAATTTCTTAGGCTCCGTATGAAATACAGTAGATTTTAAAGATTGCTTATTAGAGATGTCCTTATCTATCTGTTTATTTTCAGAAGTCAAAGACCATAATTCTTTTGATAATTCTTTATACTCTGAAGAATCACTATTCATCTTAGACATCTTGTCTTTAATGGAAGAAATCCTAGCTAAATTTCCCCTCATTGTTCCTTTAAGGTCAGTAATCTCATCATTGATAGATTCAAACCTTGTTCCTAAGACTTTTTTGTGCTCAGCTAAATATTCACCTAATTTCTTTTCGTAGTAATCTCTTTCTGTTTTGGTTGTGTTTGTAGAGAATTTAAAACCTCCTTTTTCTCTATCAAATAGCATTTTTCCATCATCAACTGCATCTTGAATAAAATCAACCATTTTTAATGTAGATTCAAATGTTTCTTTAGCTGAATCTTGAAAATCACTTGTACTACCAGATACACCTAATATATCATTATATTCCTTTCTTTTTTCTTCAAGCAAAAGCCTATCTAGACTAATATTTTTTGAGTAAGCAGTGTTTACCTTTTCATTAAATGATTTTGCAGTATCAAAATACTCATTCAAATCAGTCATTAATCCTTCAACAGCTTTCCCTTTAATTGGATCAAAGTTGCCATCTCCAATTATTTGTTTAGCTTGCTTTTGAAGTTCAAGCATATCCGTTAATTGCTTACCAGAAAACGTCTGATTCTTAGCAAACATTTGAACTAAATCTTTATCAACAAAATTCTTAGCTTCATCAAAAGTATACTTCTCTTGAATCTCTTGAACAGAATTTACATCTACAGGTTTAATCTCTGGTTTAAACTTTTTTGTTTGAGCGATATTAGCGGCTACATTAAATGAAACAGTATATTCACTAACAGGAACAGCTTTAGCTTCTAATGCGGCTTCTCTTTTAGCCACATCTCCCTTTGATAAAGGCTTATAATTTTTTCCAGTTCCACTTGAATCCTTAAACCATGCCTTCCCTCTTTTTTCATATAAAGCATCACTACCAGGGAAACGATATGTTCCTTCTGGCTTAGATTCTTTCATGTCTAATAATGCTCTTTGCTCCTTGCTTGCGCCCGCATAATTAGGATCGTAATTAAAGTTAATCTGACCGCTATTAGTATACATATCAGATTTAGTAGGCTCATTAGATTTTGTTAATTCACTGAAGTTAGTTCCTTTTGTAATCATCCTATCTCCTCCAGCTGTCAACATATCATATTCTGTAAAATATTTATTTACGTTTCCATGAGCTTTAGTTATTGTCTGATTTGCATTTGTGAATATTTTAGGTTTTTCAGTTCCTACTTTTACAGCATTCTTTTCTAATTCAGCAATTCTGCTTTCAGCATTCTTAGTAATCTTAACAAAGTTTCCATTTCCTTTAGTATCTATATACCAATCATTTTTGCCTTTGCGTTTATACATAACGCCAGGTCTTTCCTTGTAAGTGTATAATTCACCATCAGCCTCTTGTTCTGGTTGTTTAGGTTTAGGTTTAACTTTTACTTTTCCTTGATTATCGATTTCAACACGAGTATTTGCGTACTCTTTTTTAGCTGTCTCTTTTTTATTTTTAATCTCTGGATCTAAACCTTGCTCAGCACCATCAATTGTAAAGTTAGATAAGTCTATAGTTTCAAACGTAGGAGTAGTTTGTATTTGTTCTACATCCTCTACTTCTGTAGGGATAACATTTTGATATTGCTCTGCACCATCAATTGTATATCCAGATAAATCTAATTCAGCAGGAGCTTCTACTTGACTAGGCATAATAGGAGCCTCAGTAGGTATTCCTAAATCTTGAATAGCAGATTGAGTATCAGTATCATCACTTAATGAAACCTCAGCCATACCTTCCCTTGTTACAGGTGGCTTGACAGGTTCTCCTTCTATAATAGTTTCTTGCTCTTCGATTACAGGAGTAGGTGGTTCAATTGGTAATTGTGGCTCTGGAGTAATAGGTTGAGTAGGAATTGGTTCACTATCAACTGGAGGATTAATCTTTACATCAAATTGCTCTGGCGTTGTTTGAACCTCTGGCTGAAGTTGTATTGTTTCACCAGTTCCACCAGTTTGTGTATTCATTAAATCTTCCGCCATACTATGTTATTTATACAAAGATAAGAATTGTATCAATACTATTCTTCGCCAGACCCACTCGATGAACTATAACTACCAGATTCTATAATTGGGCCTTGACCTAATCCAAATCCAGGTTCTGATTTAATTCCCTGACCCCAATTTTCATCGTGGGCATTTACAGATGCGTCACTTGTAAATTCTCCTTTAACAAAGAAATTACCAGGAAGAGGGATGTTTACCTCTTTACCATCATCATTTAATATTGTAGCAGATAATGTTCCTTTGTTTTTCTTAACCAAAACCATTTTAGATGGATCATATTTATCTATATTTGATCCATTCACCGTTATTATATCATTTTTATTAGGGTCGGCATATCCATAACCTAATTCATAACCATTTGTCCTCATGGTTATTTTATTTTTACTCATTGACTTTTTAAGGTTTTTTTGAAATTCTTTAGTTATATGAGTATCATCTTCAAAAGCTAATTTTCTTTTACTTAAATCAATATATTGTAAATCTTGAGCTTTAATAGCAAAAAATTTAAAATCTGGTTTCCCATTTTTAATTACTTTTTCTTTTACATTAACCCATAATTGATTGTTATTCACACCTTTTGGGTTGCTATTTTCATAAGTTGATGCTTGCTCTTTTACTACTAATGAATTTGTATAAGGATCTATTGTAGCATTTTCAACACCATTCCTCCTTGCTACATTTAAAATAGCTTGATTTAATTTATCTCCTTTTAATCCTTTGTTTTTAAAATCTTGTATAACTTGAGCCATTGGCTTGCCAGAAGCTCTATCTACAAAATTCATTTCCTCTCTTCTTGATTGCCAATGAGTTTTGCCTTCTTGTATTCTTCTATCATAGTCAGCTTGCCATTCTCTTTTTCTTTGAGCTAAAGTAGCCCAGTCTATTTCTTTAGAATCAAGTATCTTAGTATCAAATTTAACTTGCTCTTGCATTTGACCAGCAAAATAATCTAATCCAGCTTGCTCTTGTTCTTTAGCGTATTTACCACTTGCGGTTAAGGCTTTAATTGCTTGCTCATAATCTCCTGTAAAGAATTTCTTATACCCTGTAATAAATGCGTCTCTGTTTATATTCCCCGATTTAACTTCTCTAACAAAATCAGCAGCTTCTTTCTTGAATGATTCTTTATCATATTCTCCTCCCGTTCTTAAATTAATAGGAGATTCACCTAGAGCTGATGCAGAATATGCTTGTTTAACCATTATATCAATTTGAGGAACTATATTTTGATAAACTTGAGCTTTAGCGAATAAAGGCCCTAAATCTTTTTTACCAGATACTACATCGTCAGCATTATTAATTAAAGCAGATTTTATTTCACCTGATACGTCAATCATTTCCTTAGTAACATATTTCTTTTCATCAGCAGCGTCTTTTAATAAATCATCTGCCCATTTAGAATAATGTGTTAATTCTTTAGCTAATCCTTTTCTTCTAGCGTATTCTCTTCTTACCTCTGGATCTTTTAAAAATGCATCATAATTTCCTTTATACTGATTTAATTTATTATTCATAAAATCAAAAGTATCAGTATTGAATTTCTCTTGATATTGTGGGGCAGTATCTATTACATCAAAGTATTTATCTACAGCAGCTTGTTTTTCTGTTGCCGCCTTAGCTAAAGCTCTTTTTCTAGCGTCATATAATCCCATAGGTAACAATGCTCCAGCTCCAGAGTAAATAGTTTGACTACCTATTCTACTTCCTGTAAAGTTTCCTACAGCTACATCTCTTCCTGCTTGTGGATAATAATCTTGAACTCCTAGCTTTTCTACTACAGCCTTAGGAATTTGATTATCCATATTTGCATAAGAATCAACAATATCTTTTTCTATTTTATCTTTAGTAGCTACTCCACCTATATAAGATGGTTTCCCCTGCCCTTCACCTACACCTTGTAAATAAGAAGATGAAGCATTTGGAATTAAATTTTCGCTAGAAGCTCCAGGGCCAGAATATATTTCAGTTTGTAATTTATTTTTTTCTATTTCTTCTAAATCTCTTGCTGCATCAGCATCAGCTTTTACCTGTTCTAATTCTTCTAGGCTTTCAGCACTTTTAGTTCCCTCAGCCAATATAGCATTAGATGCAATGTTTGCATTATCATCATTTAGTACTTTTTTAAGTATCTCACTATTAGCCACTTGAGTAGGCGAAAATGAAGTAGTTTTCTGTTCTGCAAATGATTCTCTTCTTTGTTGACCAGGCATTCCAGATTCAACGCCTTCAACAACAATAACTCCAGGCTTCTTAGCCTCCATTACTCTTTGCTTCTCAGCTTCTTCATCAAAATTATAGCCGAAAGTAGATGTCTTAGTACCAATACCAGCAGCTTTAGCCTCGGCTCTTCTCATTATTTCCTGCTCTTCAGCAGTAGCTTCGCCTTTTCTCTTTTTACTCATTGACCTTGATTTTGATACGCAGCTAATTGATCTTGTAATCCTTTATTTTCTTTTTTGAGCTTTCCAGAACCTAATGTAGCTAATAAGTTTTGCTGACCAGCTTGCATTTGTTGTTCTGCTTGAGCTGATTTTCTAGCAGATTTAAGTAAAGCTAAATCTCTTGACACATCAGCCATTTTAGAAACTTGCTCTTGCTCCATATTCAGCGTTTGACCATATTGCTGTCCGTATTGATTAGATATATTAGCCATGCCTTGATTCATTAACTGAGCTAATACACCAGTGTTCACAGGGCCTCCAGCTCTAAATGCACCTTGACCATATTGTCTAGCCATTTGTTTAACAGCAGTTCTATCAGCAGTAGCAGCAGTTCCAGTTTCTAAAGCTCTTCTTCTTCTACGAACAGTATTTAAAAGTTGTCGCTCCATCACGTTCTCAGAAGGAGGGAGCATAGCATCTGCTTTCTTTCTGTTAATTGCTCCTGCAATCATTTGTCCAGCAGCAAAACCAGCTTGACCTATTTGCCCCATTCCACCAGCTTTATCAACCGCTCCAGACAAAGCCTTCATAGTAATTGGATCCATAGTATATTATTTTTTCAAATTTAACAATTATTTCAATGCCTTGTATTGTACACCTGTGCTAGTTACTAAGAACTCTTCATCAGCGCTACTTACAATTTTAAATATCAATACTCTTCCTTGGTTTCTGTAATGTGGAGGAACTACTGAACGAGGTATGTAACATTCATATCCAAAGTAGTTTTTAATACTTAATGGAATAGCCACAGCATCAACAACAGAATCAAATGTATCAGTCTTATAATCACTAAACGATTTATAGAAATAAATCTGCTCTGGTTTACTATTAGAGTTAACTCGTATTCTAATAAATTCTTTATCAGCAATAATTACAGCATCAGATAGTCCTGTCACATAACAAGGCATATCTTGTCTGTTTATTTCATTTCCAATACCTAATTCAAATGTACCATTGTATTCTCCCTCATTCTTCATTCCAAAGAAGTGGTTCTTATAATACAAATACTTATCATAGTTATATGTACTCTGACATTGTAATGCAGCTTGTTGAGTTCCAAATATCAATGTATTGAATATTTTATCTTTAGTAACTGGATCAACAGTAGATACATTCATTACATATTCTTTAGTAAGTACATTGAATCCTCCACTTAATTTAGAACCATAGCCAGGATTAATCAAACTATTGAATCTTCTATTTAATAATTCAAAGAATCCAGTTTTAGTAATATCAGTCAATTGATTATCTCCGAATGTGTAAGCAGCAATACCATTACAGAAGAATAGTACATTTGAATACTCAGCCCAGCTTCTCCACGTCTCATCATGCATTCCGATAGTCTTATCTATCCAAAGCTGATTTAGAATACCACCAGCATCTGAGCCAACAGTAGCTAACTCATTAGCGTTTATCTCACTTACAATTCTCTTGTCAACTAATAATAAACAAACTCCGCTATCAGTTAAAGCGTATAAGTTATTTCCTTTATCAGAAGATAATGCGCTCCACCCAAACTTAATCTCGCCTGTATCATCTGAAATATCAAAGTAAGCATTAGGTAAGAATGTTTTTACAGATGGAGTATTTTGAGCATTAGGTGGTCTTTTCAATGACCATATAATACGAGTACAGAAATCTGTCTCTTCTTCAAATCCTACAGCTGGAACACTTGTATATAATTCAGTTGTTTGGCTCTTAGAGTAATCAAGGTTTACTTGTGGAGTGAATCTAAATCCACCATATACCCATAGATTCCATTCAAATCCATAGTCGTCATAGTATTGAGCCTGTAAGTTATTATCATTCTCAAATGTAGTTCTATCTGTCGGACTATTATTATTCCATTTATAAGGTCTTGGAATATAGTTTATTAATGGAAAGAATTGGTCGCTATTTGCTTTATCTGGAGCCTCATTATTAAATGCAAAAGATAAATTAATTCTAGTTTCGGCAGTCCACATTGTAATAAGCTGTCTTATTGTGGCTGCATCAAGACCTAAATTATCACAAAATTGAAATGCATAATTATATTCATAATTCCAAGGATCTGAATTTTCCCATATAGGATATGTATCTACAAAATCGTAAGTTTTTAATGGGAATGGCGAGTTCATAAAAAACTCATTAGCATTATCTTTAGGGTCTCCATCTTTATTATACTCATTATCTAGTGCAGCCCAAATAGATTCATTGATGTATGTGTCTCCTCCAAATACTCTTACTGGTATTCTATTGTCATACTTAACGTACACTTTAGAACCAGGAGCAGGAACAGTAAATGCAGTATATAAAGGGGTTTCATTGAATGTTAATGTAAATACTTGACAAACATTATCAACGTCACCACTAGATTGAGTACTCGTGTAAATACCATATATGTCAAATCCATCAGTTATAATAGGATCGTTATATACTCCAAATGTATCTAATGCAGTTAATATGGTTGTAATAGTAGGCCCAGATTCAAATGTAACGTTCATCCATCTTCTTTCTATCTCATCTGTACCTACCACATAAACAAATCTTTTTAATGCTCCGTAAGTAGATAGTCCATTTATCTGCCCAGTAATCTGAGGAATACAATCTTCCCATCTCTCAGATACAAGCGTAGCAGTTTGTCCATTAGAACCATTAGACTCTAAAACTAAAGATTTAAACTTAATGTAATTACCTGTGTATTTATATTCAGTTGTTAGTCCTGGATTGATATTTACATCTTTAATTAAATTGATGACGTACATTGGCTCTCTCCACTCTAGAACACCAGGATTATCAGCATCATTATTAACATTAG
>Ga0222714_10003495_pt1 | contig 15933 bp, 12 predicted proteins | sample C33_3DmetaG_FD_165048 | JGI IMG/M metagenome (GOLD analysis project Ga0222714, IMG submission 165048) | Estuarine water microbial communities from San Francisco Bay, California, United States - C33_3D | ecosystem: Environmental > Aquatic > Marine > Unclassified | place: USA: California...
CGGCGCCGTAGGAAGCGGATCGTGCAGCCCAAACATCCCCGTTTCCGCGAACCTCTCAGGTCCGCGCGGACAGCCTTTCCTCCAGCCCTCCGGCCCTCTTTCCCTCCTTTCCTCCACATTCCATGGTCTCCGACAACAAGCCTACATCCTTCCCGAACTCGACGCGTGTCTACGTGCCGGGTTCGCGTCCTGACCTCCTCGTGCCGATGCGCGAGGTGAAGCTGGCCGATACTTCGCGACCCGACGGCACGAAGTCCCCGAACGAGCCGGTCCGCATCTACGACACGTCCGGTCCCTGGGGCGACCCCGCCTTCCATGGCGACGTCGAGAAGGGCCTGCCGGCCATCCGCGCCGCGTGGATCCTCGAGCGGGGCGACGTCGAAGCCGTCCCCGGTCGCGAGCTGAAGCCGGAAGACGACGGTTACCTCTCCTGGAAGCACGCCGAGACCGCCCAGCGCGCCACCTCCCGCAACCGCCTGGTCCAGTTCGACCGCGCCGACCGCAAGGTCTACAAGGCCAAGCCCGGCCAGCGCCCGACCCAGCTGGCCTACGCCAAGCAGGGCATCATCACTCCCGAGATGGAGTATATCGCCATCCGCGAGAACCTGCGCCTGGCCGCCCAGGCTGATTCGACCCGCCGTCACGACCTGACCTTCCAGCACAAGGGCGAGTCCTTCGGCGCCGCCCTCCCCAAGGTCATCACCCCGGAGTTCGTCCGCTCCGAGGTCGCCCGCGGCCGTGCCATCATCCCGGCCAACATCAATCACCCCGAACTCGAGCCGATGATCATCGGCCGCAACTTCCTGGTGAAGATCAACACCAACATCGGCAACTCGGCCGTGGCTTCCTCCATCGAGGAAGAGGTCGAGAAGATGCGCTGGTCCATCAAGTGGGGAGGCGACACCCTGATGGATCTCTCCACCGGCAAGAACATCCACCAGACCCGCGAGTGGATCCTGCGCAACTGTCCCGTCCCGGTCGGCACCGTGCCGATCTATCAGGCCCTCGAGAAGGTCAACGGCCGCGCCGAAGACCTCACCTGGGAGATCTTCCGCGACACGCTCATCGAACAGGCCGAGCAGGGCGTCGACTACTTCACCATCCACGCCGGCGTCCGCCTCGCCTACATCCCGCTGACCGCCCGTCGCGTCACCGGGATCGTCTCCCGCGGCGGTTCCATCATGGCCAAGTGGTGCCTGTCGCACCACAAGGAGAACTTCCTCTACACGCATTGGGACGAGATCTGCGACATCATGGCCGCCTATGACGTCAGCTTCTCGATCGGCGACGGCCTCCGTCCCGGCTCCATCGCCGACGCCAACGACGAAGCCCAGTTCGCCGAACTGAAGACGCAGGGCGAACTCACCACGCGCGCCTGGGAGCGCGGCGTGCAGGTCATGAACGAAGGCCCCGGCCACGTGCCGATGCACATGATCAAGGAGAACATGGACAAGCAGCTGGAGTGGTGCCACGAGGCCCCGTTCTACACGCTCGGACCCCTCACGACCGACATCGCCCCGGGCTACGACCACATCACGTCCGCCATCGGCGCCGCGATGATCGGCTGGTACGGCACCGCGATGCTCTGCTACGTGACGCCCAAGGAACACCTCGGTCTGCCGAACAAGGACGACGTCCGCGAGGGCGTCATCGCCTACAAGATCGCCGCCCACGCCGCCGACCTCGCGAAGGGACACCCCGCCGCCCAGATCCGCGATAACGCGCTCTCCAAGGCCCGCTTCGAGTTCCGCTGGCCCGACCAGTTCGCCCTGGCCCTCGACCCCGAGCGCGCCCAGGAATACCACGACGAAACCCTCCCGCAGGAGTCCGCCAAGACGGCCCACTTCTGCTCGATGTGCGGCCCGAATTTCTGCTCGATGCGCATCTCCGATGACATCCGCAAGTTCGCCGACGCCCAAGGCGTCTCCGAAGCCGAGGCCCTCGCCAAGGGCATGGAGGAGAAGTCCAAGGAGTTCCGCGAAAAGGGCGGGGAGATTTATCAGTAATAGGAGAGGACGGTGAGCGGTAAGCGGTTGGGATCAGATCCTGATTCCTGCTCTTGCCGCTGGCCCCTTGTTGCCCGCTCTTCTTGTCTTCACTATCCGCCATCCGCTTACCGCTGACCGCTTTGACCGTCCGCAAACAATCCTCCACCGCCTGGTATGACTCCCCGTTGTACTACGACATGGTGTATGCGGACTACACGAAGAAGGAGACCCGCTTCATCGAGGGTATCATGAAGAAGCATGGTCCGGAACTCGCCGGCCCGATGCGCGTGCTCGAGCCCGCCTGCGGTTCCGGACGTCTGCTGGAGTCGCTCGCCGCCCGCGGACACGTCGTCCACGGCTTCGACCTGAACAGGCACCAGATCGCCTTCGCCCAGAACCGACTCAAGGCCAAGGGGCTGAAGGGCAGGGTCTGGCGCGACCGTCTCCAGGATTTCAAGGTCCCCAAGGGCGCCCGTTACGACGTCGCCCACTGCTTCGTCAGCACGTTCAAATACATCGACAGCGAAGCCGGCGCCGTCAGCTCGCTGCGTCGCATGGCCGCGGCCTTGCGACCGGGCGGCCTGCTGCTGCTCGGCCTGCACCTGACCGATTATAAGAACAGCCCGCCCGACCATGAGCGCTGGATCGGCCGCAAGCCGGGCATCCGCGTGGTGAGCGATACGTGGTCCGCCCCGGCCGACCGCAAATCACGCACCGAGGCCATGCGCACCCGCATGCGCATCACCGAGCAGGGCCGGACCCGCGTCGAGGAGACCCTCTGGGATTTCCGGACCTATTCGCCGGCGGAGCTGAAGGCCCTGATCGCCAAGGTGCCTTCCCTGCGTCTCGTGGCCTGCCATGATTTTCATTACGACCTGACTTCGACAAGGAAGATCGACATGGAATACTCCGACGTAGTGCTGGTGCTGCGTCGCCAGGCTTAGTTTGCGTTGCCTCCGGCGTCGGGGCGGGCAGGTTGCCTTTACCCCCATGCGCCTCCTCCGCCTGTCATCTCTGTGCGCGGCCGTCCTGGCTTCGTCCTTGGCTTCCGCCTTCGAACTCACGCTCGACGCCGCCGGCGTCGTGCTCACGGGCAGCCAGCCCGCCGAGGTCGTCCGCTACACCTTGAACGGCAAGGATCCGGATTTCTCGGCCGGGGTCTGCCTCGCGCCGATCGAGCTGCCGGAAGGCGGCACGGTCAAGGCCGCGGCTTTCGAAGGCAACAAGCGCGTCGGTGAGGTCCGCACGCAGGTCGTCCCCGGCCCGGGTCCGAAGAACACCGCCTTGGTGCCGCTGACCCAGAACCGCGATTGGAAGTCCTATGATTGGGTGACCCGTCACGACGAGATCCTCGCCCTCAACCGGCCTGGCGCCATGCGCGCCGACGTGGTCTTCCTCGGCGACTCGATCACGCATTTCTGGTCCGGCGAGCCGAAGGCGAAGCGCGTCGCCGGCAAGGATTCCTGGGAGAAATGGATCGCCCCGCATCACCCGATCAACCTCGGCTATGGCTGGGACCGCACGGAGAACGTGCTGTGGCGCCTGCGTCATGGCGAAATCGCCGGCCTCAAGCCCAAGGCGTTCGTCGTGCTTATCGGCACCAACAATCTGTCAGGCTTCAATCCTCCGGCCGAAACCGCGGAAGGCGTGGCCGAGGTCTGCCGCGAGCTCAGACGTCAGGCCCCGCAGGCGAAGATCCTGCTGCTGGCCATCCTGCCTCGTCAGGCCAAGCCGGACGCCACCCGCCAGCGCGTGACGGATACCAACAAACTGCTGCAGGGGCAGGCTTCGCAGATCGCCGACGCCTACCTTGATCTGACGGACAAACTCGTCGAAGCCGACGGCAGCATCCTGAAGGAGACCATGAACGACTACCTGCATCCCACGAACAAGGGATACGAAGTCATGGGCGCCGCCATCGACGCCCAGCTCAAGGCTTGGTCGCTCTGAAGGGCAGGGGCCCTTCAGATCCGCTTCATCACCGACTTCGCGATGCCCTGGATCGTCAGTGAGCTGGTCGGGATGAGGTCGGGGTAATTCTTGTTCTCGGCCTTGAGGTAGACCTTGGAGCCTTGCTTGATCAGGCGCTTGAGGGTCGTCTCGCCGTCGATGAGCGCGGCCACGATGTCGCCGTGCTTCGGAGTGCCGGGTTCGACGATCACGGTGTCGCCGTCGTTGATGTCGGCGTCGATCATCGAGTCGCCGCGGACGCGCAGGGCGAAGGACTCGGGGGCGCGGCGGCGGGAGCCGGGCGAGAGGGGCACCTGCATCGAGTCCAGGACGCCGGAGGACTCGGTGTAGTCAGGGAAGCCCGCGGCGATGGAACCGGCGAACTTTACGTTCTCGAAGGCGATGGCGTCGTCGCCGGGGCCTTCGTAACGGATGACGGTCTCGGAGGTGTCGCCGAGGACTTCCGGGACGATCTTGTAGGCGCGGGCGGCGCCGGGGATGCGCTGGAGGACGCCCTTGCGCTCGAGGGCCTGGAGGTGACCGTAGACGCCGTTGGTGGACGCGAAGCGGAACTTGGCCTGGATGTCCCGGATGCTGGGCCAGTAGGAGTGTTCCGAGACGTGGGCCTTCATGTAATCGAGGATGGCCCGCTGCTTCTTGGTCAGTTCTTCCATAGTGAACGCATGTTCGATGAAAACTTGTTCACTGTCAAGCCGACAGGCCAAAAGGCCCCATAATCCTCAATATCCGCCGAACTTGGCCTCGAATTCGGCCACCGTCCGCTCCAACCCGGGGTAGCACCGGGCGGCGATGGCCAGGGAATGCTCGCGGATGGGCTTGGGCAGCCCCCAGAGGGCTTGGCTGATCGAACCGGTGATGGCGGCCAGGGTATCGGCGTCCCCGCGGATGGAGGAGGCGAAGCGCACCGCGGACTCGAAGTCGGCCGTGCCCACGGCGATGGCCAGGCACTCGGGCACGCACCCTTGGCAGGTCTCGTTATAGGTGTGGGTCTTCCGGATGACCTCGAGGTCGGGCAGGGGACCGTAGAAGTTCTCGGCGACCGCGCGGACGGCGGCGGGGTTGCGATACTTGCGGGCGGTCCAGATCGCCGCGGCGACGGCTTGGGCTCCCTTGATGCCTTCGGGGTGGGCGTGCGAAGGCCGGGCGCTCAGCGTCGCGTGCTCCAGCACGGTCTCCAAGTCGTCGAACGCCCACGCCACAGGCGAGACGCGCATGGCCGAGCCGTTGCCAAAGGAGTCACGCTCGCCCGGAGCGCCGTCGTAGACCCAGCCGAGGAAGCCGCCCCCGAAGGCCGCTGACAGCGGCGCGAGGTGGCCGTTCTTCTCGTAGTAGCTGACCATGCCGACGAGCCGTGGCTTATAGTCGCTCTCTCCGCGCAGGATCGTCTCGGCCACCGCCCACGTGAGCAGGGAGTCGTCGGTGGGGCAGGACTTCTCGGCGAACAACGGAAACTTCTGGTCTTCGTTGCGGCTGAATTCGTGGACGGATCCGATGATGTCGCCGGCGATGGCTCCGAGCATCCCGCCAAGGTGACGGTCGTTCGGCGGGCTTCCAATCCAAAGTCAGCGAGGGTGCGTCATAGCTCGGCGGGGAAGGTCATGCGAGAGTCCGCTCATATCGGGCTTTTTCATGGGGTTTCTCGGACCATTTTACGCCGAGGGTTGCGACCTTCGTCCGGTTTGCTTGTCTCCGCATCACCCCCATGTCCCTCCGTCGACTCATGCCGCTGGTCGCGGCGATGCTTGGCGCCGTTTCGGCCTTCGCCCAGACGACCGTCCCGGTGCCCTCGCCGGCGGACCGCCCGCCTGTCGCCGCCGACGCCTGGTACCGCACCTGGGTGCGCGTCGACGATTCGTTCTTCACCAAGCACGAACGCAACCTCTTCGAGGAATCGGTCGGCCTGAACTTCCGCGACCTCGTCGGATCCCACGAGGCGTTCGTCAACGGCGTGAAGGTCGGCGCCGGTTCGGGTCGCGAAGTCTTCCGTCACAAGGTGCCGGTGGGCACGTTGAAGAAGGGCGAGTGGAACGAGGTCGTGTTCCGCGTCCGACATCCCGAAGGGAAGGGCGGCTTCTTCGGCGAGGCGCCGTTCATCATGAACTACTTCATGGAGTGCGTGCTCGAAGGGGCGTGGGAGTATTCCGCGACGCCGCTCACGCCCGGCCCGGCCCTCAAGGCGCAGCCGGCATCGTCGTCGTTCGCGAAGTTCCGCGAGTCGAACCGCGTCCTCGGCCGCGCCGAGCAGTTCCACGGCCCTTCGCTGTCGCCGGCCGAGGCTTACGCGAAGATGCGTGCGACGCCTGACCTGGCGGTCGATTTCCTGCTCTCCGAGCCGCAGATCGCCCAGCCGACGCACTTCAGCTTCGACACCCGCGGCCGCCTCTGGGTCACGCAATACCGGCAGTATCCTTACCCTGCCGGCGTGAACATGATCAGCCGCGACAAGTATTACCGCTCGCATTACGACCGCGTCCCGCCGCCGCCGCCCCATCACGACAAGGGCGCCGACATCGTCTCCATCCACGAATCGACGAAGCGCGACGGGGTCTACGACAAGCACACGGTCTTCCAGGACGGACTCAACATGGCCAACTCGGCCGTCCGCGCCCACGGCGGCGTCTGGGTGATGAACCCGCCTTACCTGCTGTTCTATCCGGATGCCAACGGCGACGACGTCCCTGACGGCCCGCCGGTGGTGCATCTCTCCGGCTTCGGCCTCGAAGACACCCACTCGGTGGGCAACGGGATCATCCTGGGGCCGGACGGCTGGCTCTACGGCGTGCACGGCAGCACGTCGTCCTCGCGCGTCGTGCGTCCGGGCTTCGATTCCGCCGACGCCGCGCCCGTCCACTTCGAAGGCTGCATGGTCTGGCGCTACCATCCGAAGACCCGCGAATACGACATCTTCAGCGAGGGCTCGGGCAATCCCTTCGGTCTGGAGTTCGACGGCGACGGGCGCATGTATTCCGGCCACAACGGCGGCAACACCCGCGGCTGGCACTACGTCCAGGGCGGCATCTACCTCAAGCAGGGCGTCGACCCGGGCAAGTTCGGCCCGCCGCGCAGTCCGTATTCCTTCGGCCAGCTCCCGATCCTCGGCACGCGGACGAAAGTCCCTCGCTTCGCGCACTTCGGCTCCTTCATCGAAGGCACGGCGATGGCCTCGAAATACCAGGGCCACCTGTTCTCCCTCGATCCGCTCCACAACACGGTCACCGACTCCGAGCGCATCCCGCAGGGCGCGACCTACGTGACGACCGACAAGGGCATCGCGATGTGGTCCGAGGACGTGGGCTTCCGTCCGCTCTACAGCGCGAACGCCCCCGACGGCTCGCTCTTCGTGTCCGATATGTATGAATATTACATCGCGCACGGGCAGCACTACCAGAACCAGATCGACCCCACGACGGGCCGCCTGTACCGCCTCCGCGACAAGGACGCCAAGCTCGAGACCGACACGAACCTCGAGGGCAAGACGACCGCCCAGCTCGTCGGCCTCCTCGGTCATCCGAACAAGTTCCACCGCACGGCTTCGCTGCAGCTGCTGGCCGAACGACGCGATCCTGCTTCTGTCCCGCAGCTCGACGCCTTGCTCGCCGCCGACCGGGGCCGCGGCGCCCTGGGGGCTCTCTGGGCGCTGTATCAGCTCGACGCCCTCGACGACGCCCGGGCCGTCGCCGCGCTGACCCACGCCTATGCGCCGGTGCGTTTCTGGGCCATGCGCTTCCTCGGCGACAAATACGGCGTCAACCGAGGCCTCGGCGTGCCCGGTCTGGATTCCAAGGGCGCCCGCGACCTGCCGCCTCAGGTCTTCGCGGCGGTGCTCGCCCGCGCCAGGACGGAGCCCGATGCCGAGGTCCGTTCCCAATTCGCCTCGTCGGCCCGTCGTCTGCCGACCGGCCAGATGCTCACGCTCGTCGCGGCGCTCGCCTCGCGCGACGAGGATGCGCAGGACGCCTATGTTCCTCTGTTGCTCTGGTTCGCCTTGGAGTCCCACGTCACCCTCGACCGCGAAGCCGTCGTCGGCCTTCTCCGCGACCGCGCCCTTTGGGAGCGTCCGCTGGTGCAGGAGCATCTGCTCCCTCGGCTGATGCGCCGCTTCGCCACCGAAGGACGCCGGGCCGATCTCCTGGTCTGCGCCCAGCTGCTGCGGCTCGCCCCGACGCCGGCGCAGTGCGTGCCTTTGATGAAGGGCTTCGAGGAAGCCTATCGCGGACGCGAACTCGCCGGCCTGCCCGACGAACTGCTCCAGGCCCTGGCCGCCTCGGGCAAGGCTCCGCTCATCCTCCGCCTCCGCCAAGGGGATGCCGCGGCGATCAAGGAATCGCTGGCGATCGTCGCGAATCCGAAGGCCGACGTCACCGGGCGGCTCAACCAGATCCGGGTCTTCGGCGAAGTCCGTCAATCCGCTGCCCAATCCGTCCTGCTCAAGCTCGCCTCGTCGTCCGAGGCCGCGGCTTTGCGCAAGGCCGCGCTGATCTCACTGATGTCGTATGACGACCCCGCCGTCGGCAAGCAGGCGGTAGGCATCGTCGCCGAGGGCGCAGGCGAGGTGCGCCTCGCCGCGCTGGCCTTGCTGGCCAGCCGAGCGGGGTGGTCGCAGGAGCTCCTGTCAGCCGTGAGGGAAGGCCGCATCGCCCCCAACACCGTCCCGCGCGACATGGTCGAGCGCATGCGTCAGCACGAGCCGAAGCAGGTGCAGTCCCTCCTGGCCGAACTCTATCCGGAGAAGCCGGCCGCGGGCGTCACGGACTTCATCGCCCAGATCGCCGACGTGGAAGCAAAGCTCAAGGCGGGCACGGGTAATCCTTACGCCGGCGAGGCGCTCTTCATGGAGAAGTGCGCGTCGTGCCATAAGCTCTTCTTCAAGGGAGGAAAGATCGGTCCCGAGCTCACGGCCTACCAGCGCGACAACCTCGGCACGATGCTCATCAGCATCGTCCATCCCAACGCCGAGATCCGCGAAGGCTTCCAGTATTTCTCGGTCACGACGCATGACGGCCGCTCGCTCAGCGGCTTCCTGGTCGAGCGCGACGCCCAGATCCTCGTGCTGCGCGGACTGGAAGGGGAGGACATCACCGTCCGCCAGGCGGATGTCCGCCTGCTCACGCCGCTAGGCCGCAGCCTCATGCCCGAGGGATTGCTGACGGGCATGACCCCTCAGCAATTGCGCGATCTCTTCGCGTACCTGCGCATCTCCCAGCCGATCAGCAGGTAAGCTGAAATAGGCTGAAACTTAATCTCTTGATGGGTGTTTATAAGAACGTACCCATACCCTATGAAGCACCTCCCCATCCTTAGTCTCCTCGCCCTCGGTTCGGCCTCCGCCTGCGCGGCCTCCCTGCCGTCCAGCCTCTTCGCCAGCAACGCCGAAGTCAGCTATGTCCGTCAGTCCACGGACGGCGTGTCCGGCCATCTCAACGGCTGGGAACTTTCCGCCACCGGCTACCTCGGCAATTCCGACGTCTTCGTCAACGCTCAGACCTCGGTCGGCGGCGACCTCGGCAACGGCGCCGACGAAGTCTCCCTCGGCTACCGCTTCAAGAACGTCGCTTCGCTCGCCGACGTGGCCCTCACCGTCGGTTCCGATGAATCCTACGGCATCGCCCTCCACCGCGCCCTTGGCGCCGGCTTCGGCGCCTGGGCTTCCTACGAACACGTCGCCAACGGCCATGACGTCACCGTCGTCCTCAGCAAGGCGATCGTCAGCAACGTCTCGGCCGACCTGGGCTACTCCTGGATCAGCCGCGACGGCGTCGCTGACTCGAGCCAGTGGGTCCTCGGCTTACGCTACAAGTTCTAAGCCTCGCCTGAGCTTTGACGAAAGCCGTCGTTCCTCGCGGGACGACGGCTTTTTATTGGTCACATCAATCCCTGGGCAGGGATGACCGGCGCGGGGGCAGCCGGGGCGGGCGTAGGCTGTCCGTTCGCGGCGGCGTCGATCTTCTCGAGCTCCGCCTTGAGCATGCCGAGGCCTTCGTCGCGGAGTGCGATCACCTGTCCCTCGAGCTGCGCGCGTTCTTCGTCCGTCTGGGCGTTGCGCATCGCTTCGCCGATTTCTCGTCCGCGATTGAAAAGTTCCTGCGTGGCCGGGTTGATCATCCCGTTACGGAAGGCTTGCCCGAGTTTCTTCTCGTCGCCGCCGGCGAGGTCTAACGCCATCTTCCGGGTCTCTTCGCCGAACGCCTTGTAGCGGGCCTTCGTGGCCTCGTCCATCGGCGGGCGCTTGGACTGGGTCGGAGCGACGGGCTTAGGCGCCGCGGCGACCTTGGTCGGCTGCGGAGCCGGCGTCGGGGCGGTCACGACGGGCTTTTCCACCTTGGTGACGTCCTCTAAGTCGGTCGGACCAACGAAGCGGGCGATGAGGAAACCGATCGCCACGCAGAAGGCGGCGGTGATGGCGACGGACGTCTTGTTCATGGCCCGACCTTAGCCCAAGGTCGGAGGTTGGCTACCGCATAATTCTTTTCAGCGCACCAGACAGGGCTTTTTCGGGTCGAATTTCCAGCCCGGGACGAGGAACTGCATCGCCACGGCGTCGTCACGCGAGCCGGAGGGCAGTTTCAGGTAAAGCTGATGGGCGGCCTCGAGCTGGACCGGGTCGATCTCGATGCCAAGACCGGGCTTCTGCGGGACGGCGATCTTGCCGCCTTTGATGAGCAGGGGCTCCTTCGTGAGGCGCTGGCCTTCCTGCCAGATCCAATGGGTGTCCATCGCCGTGACGTCGCCCGGCGCGGCGGCGCCGACGTGCGTGAACATCGCGAGCGAGATGTCGAAGTGGTTGTTCGAGTGCGAGCCCCAGGTAAGACCGCGTTCCTGGCAGACCTGCGCGACCTGGACCGAGCCCTGCATGGTCCAGAAGTGCGGGTCGGCGAGCGGGATGTCGACCGCCTGCAGCTTCAGCGCGTGGTCGAGCTGACGCCAGTCGGTGGCGACCATGTTCGTGGCCGTGCGGAGCCCGGTCGCCTGCTTGAACTCGGCCATGATCTCGCGTCCCGAGAAGCCGGCTTCGGCGCCGCAAGGATCCTCGGCGTAGGCGAGCACGCCCTTGAGGTTCTGGCAGACCTCGACGGCCTCCTTCAGGAGCCAGGCTCCGTTGGGGTCGAGGGTGATGCGGGCCTGAGGGAAGCGGGCCGCGAGCGCGCGGACGGCTTCGATCTCGCGCGCGGGGCTGAGGACGCCGCCCTTGAGTTTGAAGTCCTGGAACCCGAAACGTTCCTGCGCGGCCTCGGCCTGCCGGACGATGCTCTCGGGCGTGAGGGCTTCTTCGTTGCGGAGGCGATGCCAGGCGTGCGCGGAGCCGGCTTCGTCGCGGTAGCTCAGGGCCGTCTTGCGACGGTCGCCGATGAAGAACAGGTAGCCGAGCATCTCGACCTCGGTGCGCTGCTGGCCTTTGCCGAGGAGCGCCGCCACGGGCTTGCCTTGGAACTGGCCGAGGAGGTCGAGGAGGGCGGACTCGAGCGCGGTGACGGCGTGGATGGTCACGCGCAGGTCGAAGGTCTGCAGGCCACGGCCACCGGCGTCGCGGTCCGAGAAGGCGGCGCTGACGGACGCAAGCAGCTGTTCGTAGGCGGCGATCTCCCGCCCGATCAGCATGGGCGCGGCGTCCTCGACGGTCTGGCGGATCTTCTCGCCGCCGGGGACTTCGCCGAGGCCGGTGCGACCGGAGTTGTCGGTGATCAGGACGATGTTACGCGTGAAGAACGGACCGTGCGCGCCGCTGAGGTTGAGCAGCATGCTGTCATGGCCGGCGACGGGCACGACACGGACGGACTGGATGAGCGGAGAGGACATCAGATTGGAGGAAACGAGGACAGGAGGGCGGGAGGTCGGAGGAAACTCAGGCGCGGGGGCGGGTGCGGGCGAGGAAGACCAGGCCGGCGGCGAGGATCGAGGCGACGGCGAGGCCGTAGAGTCCGTATTGGACGGACCCCGTCATCTTTTCCAGCCGCCCGAAGACGGTGGGGGCCACGAAGCCGCCGAGGTTGCCGAGGGAATTGATCAGGGCGATGACCGCCGCGGCGATGCGGGCGTCGAGGTAGCCCTGCGGAATCGGCCAGAACAAGGAGGAGGCCGACTTGAAGCCCAAGGCGGCGAAGCAGATGGCCACGAAGGCGAAGACCGGGCCGCCGGTCGTCGACAGGAACATGCCCGTCGCGGCGACGGTGAGGGCGCCGGCCACCCAGAGCTGCGGATGTCGCCAACGGGCGGCCCCGGCGGCGGCGAGATACATGCCGACGATCGAGATCGTCCAGGGCACGGAGTTGAGGAAGCCCACCTGCAGGTCGGTAAGATCGCCCATCTTCCGGATGATGGTCGGCAGCCAGAAGGTCGCGGCGTAGATGGTCAGCTGGATCGCGAAGTAGATGACGCAGAACAGGATGATCTGCGGATCCCGGAGCAGGCTGAAGACGCCGGGTCGCTCGGTCTGGCCGGCTTCGCGTTCGCGTTGTTCGGTATCGATGGTGGATTCCAGGGCCGCTTTCTGTTCGGCCGAAAGCCAGCGGGCGTCCCGGGGAAGGGAATCGAGCCAGAACCAGGCCCCGATGCCGATGGCGACCGAGAAGAGGCCTTCGATGAAGAGCATGCTCTGCCAGCCTTTGAGGCCGAGGAGCGAGGTCTGCATGAGGGCTCCCGACAGCGGCCCGGACAGGATCGAGGCGATGGCCGAACCGCTGAGGAAGAGCGCGATGGCCTTGCCGCGTTCGGCGGAAGGCAGCCACCGGGTGAAGTAATAGATGACCCCGGGGAAGAAGCCGGCCTCGGCGGCGCCCAGCGCGAAGCGGAGGAAGTAGAACTCGTGCTCGGTGCGGACGAACGCCATCAGCGAGGCGACGACGCCCCAGGTGATGGTGATGCGCGTGAGCCAGAGGCGTGCGCCGAACTTCTGGAGCAGGAGATTCGAGGGTACCTCGAAGATCGCGTAACCCACGAAGAAAAGACCGGCCCCCAGTCCGTAGGCCGCGCTGTCGAGTCCGAGGTCCGTCTTGAGATGCTGCTGGATGAAGCCGACGTTCACCCGGTCCAGGTAGTTCACGATGAACATCAGGACGAAGAGCGGGAGGACGCGCTGCTTCACCTTGGCGACGGCGGCGCCGAGGTGGTCTTCCGATGCTCCGGCGAACTCGCGCATGCCGGCTTACTTGACGCCGGCCTTGGCGATGAGGGCGGCGAGCTGCTCGACCTCGGCGGGCTTGAGGTCCGTCAGCGGCGCGCGGACGGGGCCCGCGCCGTGGCCGACGATCGTGGCGCCGGCCTTGATGATGCTGACGGCGTAGCCGGCGCTCTTGTTGCGGATCTCGAGGTAGGGCAGGAAGAAGGTGTCGAGCAGGCGGTTCTGCGTGGCGTGGTCGTCCTTCGCCACGGCGTGGTAGAAGTCCATCGCGGCCTGCGGGATGAAGTTGAAGACCGCGGAGGAGTAGACCGGCACGCCCATGGCCTTGTAGGCCGCGGCGTAGACTTCGGCGGTGGGCAGGCCGCCGAGGTAGCTGAAGCGGTCGCCCATGCGGCGGCGGATCGAGACCATGAGCTCGATGTCGCCGAAGCCGTCCTTGTAGCCGATGAGGTTCGGGTTGTTCGCGGCGAGTTTTTCGAGGTGGTGCGGCTGGAGGCGGCAGACGTTGCGGTTGTAGACGACGACGCCGATCTTGACGGACTTGCAGACCTGGTCGACGTGCGCGGCGACGCCTTCCTGGTTCGTCTCGGTCAGGTAGTGGGGAAGGAGCAGGATGCCCTTGGCGCCGAGGCGTTCGGCTTCCTGGGCGTATTGGATGGCCACGCGGGTCGGGCCGCCGGCGCCGGCGAGGATCGGGACGAGGCCGGCGCAGGTGTCGACGGCGGTCTTGATGACGGCGGAGTATTCCTTGGGCTCGAGGGAGAAGAACTCACCGGTGCCGCCCGCGGCGAAGAGCGCGGTGGCGCCATAAGGAGCCAGCCACTGCAGGCGCTTGGCGTAGCCCGCGGCGTGGAAGTCGCCGTTGGCCTGGAAGTCGGTGATCGGGAAGGAAAGGAGTCCGGACGAGAGGACCTTCTGGAGTTCGAGGGGGGACATGGAGGGAAGGTGGAAGCGGTTAGCGGTTGGCGGTTAGGTCAGATCGCAGAATTCGAGCGGGTGCCGTTGACGAGGCGGGAGAGGCCGAGGGGGTTGGCGTTGCGCAGTTCGGCCGGCAGGGCGGCGTCCGGGTAGTTCTGGAAGCAGACTAGGCGCGTGAAGCGGTAGATCGCGTTGGAGCCGACCGAGGTGGTGCGTCCGTCGGAGAGCGAAGGATAGGGGCCGCCGTGCACGATGGCGTGCGAGACTTCCACGCCGGTGGGGAAACCGTTGATGACGACGCGGCCCGCGACGGCTTCGAGGCGGGCGATCAGCGCGGCGTGCTGCGCGAGCTCGGCGTCGGTCCCGTGGACGGTGGCGGTCAGGTTGCCGTGCAGGGCGCCGAGCACGGCGTCGACCTCACGTGCGTCGGCGCACCAGATGACGAGAGAGCTGGGTCCGAAGATTTCTTCCTGCAGCGAAGCGTCGGCGACGAAGGTCTTGGCTTCGGTGGAGAAGAGCGTGGCGACGGCGCGGTTGGGTTGGCCGCTCGACTTGCCTTGGGCGATCACCTTGACGCCGCCCTGGGCCGCGCGGGTCGCGACGCCTTTCTGGTAGGCCTGATGGATGCCGGCGGTGAGCATGACACCGTCGGCGCAGTCGGTGAAGAGCGCGGAGAGCTTGCTGACGAAGGCTTCGGCGGCGGCGGAGCGGACGAGGACGATCAGGCCGGGTTGGGTGCAGAACTGGCCAACGCCCAGGGTGCAGGAGCCGACGAGGCCGGTGGCGATGGCTTCGCCGCGGGCGGCGAGGGCGCCTTCGAGCAGGACGACGGGGTTGACGCTGCTCATTTCGGCGTAGACGGGGATCGGCGTAGGACGGGCGGCGGCGGTGTCCATGAGCGCGCGGCCGCCGGCGCGGGAACCGGTGAAGCCGATCGCACGGAGGGCCGGGTGCTTCGCGACCTGCTGGCCGATGACCCGTCCTTCGCCCATGAGCAGGGAGAACGTGCCTTCCGGCAGTCCGGCGGCCTTCACGGCCTCGACGATGAGTCCGCCCATGATCTCGGCGGTGCCGACGTGCGCGTGGTGGCCCATCACGATGACGGGGCAGCCGGCGGCGAAAGCGGAAGCGGTGTCGCCGCCGGCGACGGAGTAGGCGAAGGGGAAATTGCTCGCGCAGAAGACGGCGACGGGGCCGACGGGACGGAGCAACGAGCGGTGGTCGGGCTTGGGCAGCGGCTTGCGGTCCGGGTTCGCGGTCTCGATGCGGGCGTCGATCCAGTCGCCTTTCTCGACGAGGTCGGCGAAGAGGCGCAGCTGGCCCATCGTGCGTCCGATCTCACCTTGGCAGCGGGCTTCGGGGAGTCCGGTCTCCTGCGTCGCGCGGGCGACGAGGGCGGGCGTGGCGGCTTCGATGCGGCTGGCGATGTCGCGCAGGAACGCGGCCTTCGTCGGGCCGGAGAGGGCGGCCAAGGCCGGGGTGGCCTGGGCGGCCAAGGCACAGGCCTGGTCGGTTTCGGCGGCGGTCGCCGGGTGGAAATCCGGCTCCAAGGCGGTCGCCGTGGCAGGATTGATGGCTCGGTAAGGGGCGGCGGCGGACAGGCCGCGGGCGAAGCCGATGAAAGAGAAGCCGAGGAGGGACGACATAGAGAGGTCAGGGGATAGGGGAGGGGCTGGCCGGAGGCAAACAAGATAGGGCCGACACAAGGGTTGCGGGCAAGGAACCTGCGGTCTAACAAAGGGTCACCCCACCATGCGCCTTACTCTTTTATGCAGTTGGCTGATGTGCCTCGCCCTGGTCGGCGCCGAGCGGCCTAACATCATCGTCATCCTCGCCGACGACCAAGGCTTCGGCGACCTCTCGGCCAACAACCCGCAGAGCAAGATCGCCACTCCTCATCTCGACGCCCTGGCCAAGGCCGGTCTCCGGTTCACGGACGGA
>Ga0222714_10003496_pt1 | contig 15931 bp, 12 predicted proteins | sample C33_3DmetaG_FD_165048 | JGI IMG/M metagenome (GOLD analysis project Ga0222714, IMG submission 165048) | Estuarine water microbial communities from San Francisco Bay, California, United States - C33_3D | ecosystem: Environmental > Aquatic > Marine > Unclassified | place: USA: California...
GTATGCTGTAGACAGTTCGTGAGTACCTGCGTTGTCCTGAATATCTGGGTTACGGCATACGGTCACAGACCTGAAAGCCGTTGGCGTGCTGAGATAAGGAGCATATATATCAATAATCATTCCTCCAACGCTAGAAGTATTGATACCAGAAATAGTCCATGAACCCTGCGTTGTGACGCGTTCACCAGAAACTGTTGATGCGGCGGCCTCTAGTTTCTGATGGTTGTAATCGGTGGTTGCTGTAGAATCTGTTCCTGATGCGCGCAAACGCATTGTAATGTCCCCACCACCAACGCTAATTGCGCCATGCCTAATTACAATTCTGTAGTTGTCGTAATTCGCAGAGAACACCCCGTTCAGACTCAGCACCGTACACGCCGAAAACGTAACCGAGCCGTTCGCACTAATCGACGCTGACGTTCCCGTGTACGCAATCGACGTGGGTTTTAGGAGAATCAAACCGTTCTTACTCATGCGCCCACCAACCCATACACCGAAACAAGACCAGTCATTTCATTACCTGTTGTTGGTGGGAAAATATATAAACCATCGTAACTATTGCTCAAACTGTGGGTTGAGGCACGTTCGGCGATGCGAACATCTGTGCCAGAACTTACGGTTACGCCCGTGTTTCTTGTCGCAGTTGGTTGTGCCAAAAATGGGCCGTAAATGTTGGCGGTGTAACCACTCCATTGAACATCGCTAGTACTTGCTAGAACAAACGACGTCTGCGCCAATGACCTCTGCGCATCAATCGTTGTGCCTCCAGCGCCAATTCGTTGGTTTGTGTAAGCAGTTCCCGACGCTGGGGTACCAGAACTCATAAAACGTCCATTTAGAATATTGTATTGTGTGTTATTTGAGCCGATTACAACCATGTAGTTGTCGTAATCCGCACTAAACACGCCGTTCAGACTGAGCGACGAACAGGCCGTGAACTCGACCGACCCGTTCGCCCCGATACTCGCAGACGTACCTGTGTACGCAATCGACGTAGGAGTGAGCAACACCATGCCACCCAACTCCTCGGCAGTAACACCTCCGCCAGCGACTGTTCCGAGAAACGAATTAGTGATACCTAAAGTCACGTTGTCAATGCTCCAAAAAGAATCCAGGTATCCGTGGCCGTTTTTAGACAGCACGCCGAAGCATATTGCCCGTCGATCATTCTGTCGTTGGCCTTGCTGTTAATCGTTACACCAGACGCAGGCGAGAAAGTGACTGCCCCAGCACCACCAGCAATCACAACAATCTGAGTGCCAATAGGGAAGTTCCTCCCTACGTCCTGTACGCGTGCGATTTTGCTGCGTGCAGTACCGCCTACGCTAGAGAACGAACCTCCGATAAGAATCTTGCCGTCAGATTGAAGGGCTACGGCAAAGACCCAATCCATCTCTAAGTCTGTATCTAAAGTCCCATCAGAGTTCAAGCGTGCTGCGCCCATAAGACCGACGATAAGAATCTTGCCGTCTGGCTGAATGGCTATGGCACGGACACCATTGCTAGCACTATAAGTAAAACCTGTGTCTAAAGTTCCATCAGAGTTCAAGCGTGCAATATAGTTACGTGCAGTACCGCCTACTGAGGTGAAATCACCGCCGATAAGAATCTTGCCATCAGATTGAAGGGCTACGGACATGACAGTACCATTAACATTGGGGTCACCAAAACCTGTATCTAAAGTTCCATCGGAATTCAACAGTGCGACCCGGTTGCGTGTAGTGCCACCCATGGTGGTGAACCAACCACCGATAAGAATCTTGCCGTCAGACCTAAGGACTATGGAAGTGACTTCGTCATCACCATTAAGGTCGCCAAAACTTGTATCCAGAGTTCCATCAGAATTTAAGCGCGCCATATAGTTACGTGTGACACCGCCAAGTGAGGTGTAGTAGCCACCGACAAGAATCTTTCCGTCGGGCTGAACGACTATGGAATCAACCTGGTCATCAGCATTAAGGTCGCCAAAACTTGTATCCAGAGTTCCATCAGAATTAAGGCGTGCGATACGACCGCGTGCGACGCCACCCACGGTAGTGAACGCACCGCCGATAAGAATCTTTCCGTCTGGCTGAATGGCTACGGCAAAGGCATCATTGTTAACATTGGGGTCAAATCCTGTATCTAAAGTTCCATCGGAATTTAACAGTGCGACCTTGTTGCGTGTAGTACCGTTTACGGTAGTGAACGAACCGCCGATAAGAATCTTGCCGTCAGACCTAGGGACTATGAAAGAGACATCAAGATTAAGATTTGGATTAAAACTGTCTGCTCCAAGGCCTGAGTTTGTCGGAACAGTAACCGTGACAGGGCTAGCATTTGTAGCCGTAATTACCTTGCCAGCATCATCAAGTTCAAGGGTGTAAGTAGTACCGGTTTGGGCATTCAGCCCAACTGACTTTCTGTCAGACCATTTTAATCCTGATGGTTCACCACTGTCTGCTTCAAGTACATAACCGTTTGGCCCAACAGGAAGGTTGTCGATCGTATCATCCGCTGTACCCACCAAGAGATCGCCCTTGGCATCAGCAATATTTGTGCTCAAAAGATCAGCGTCCGACACCGCGGTATTAAACTCGGCCAACGTGCCGGTCACCGTGTTATCGGCCAGATCAATCGTCTTGTTAGTAAAAGTTTGCGACCCCGTCAACGTCACATCGCTACCACCAGAACCAACAACTGACGTGTAGGCGTCTACCCACTGAGATGAGTCTGTATCCGTGTAATAAACCTTTAGTCGACCGGTGTCTGACTCCCACCACAAGTCCCCTGTAGACGGCGACGATGGGGCGGTATCGCTAATGGTAACGGTGGCCCCAGGGTCTACCCACTCAACACCGTTTGTTGCAGAAGCGTTGGCTTTTAGGATATACCCGTCAGTCCCCACGGAGAGGATCGCTGGAGTACCAGACGACGCGCCCACCACTAAATCACCAGTGGCAGTTATGATGGATTTCTGGATAGTGCTTGTTAGGTCTACTGTCGATGTTTCCTTATTGGTAACACGCCCATAGGAGTCGACTGTTATGTCCGATACGAACGACGTGGTATCTGACCCGGCTGATGTGGTGGAAGACACCGTGTCCAGGTCAATATCGTCTGCATTGACAACTATCCGCCCAGCGTTACCGACAGCGTTGATAGTGTTCCCGGACTGTGTGAGACCGTCACCAGCGGTGAACGCCTGGGTGCCCGTGAACTGAGTAAACGTCAGGGAGTCGGTGTTGAGAGTGTGCGCTCCGTCCGTGCCGCTTCCTACCGAGGTAAGGACGAACCCCTGGTTGGCGTTGACCGCTCCAGCGGTGGTGAATACTGCCTCACCAGTCTTGATCTCATTTGTCGGGCTTCCATCGAAGTCAGTTGCGCGGGTTAGCACCCAATATGTGTCAACAGCATTACCCTGCTCAGTGACCACATAAACACCGTTATGGGTGTCAGTTCCCTGGTTCTTTACCAGTACGCGATCACCTGTGGTGGCGTTGGTCCCATCGACCGACAGACGAGCATAGGAAGTAGCAGTCAGGGTTGCCCCCACCCCACCAGTACCGTTGCTATACGCGGGTGTATCGGGTAGGGCGGCGGCAGTCGTCAGGCGCACCGCTTGGTGCCAGTCAATGCCAGCGGCTACGTTGTCTACATATGACTTTGTAACTGCGTGGTTGCTGTTTGTTGGTGAAGCAGAAAGGGTAACTGTGTTAAACGTTACGTCTGACGTGGTTTCAACAGCCTGACCGATGGCCACGGTTGGCGTTGCACCTTCACCCGAGTTGTTGGACAAGGTGACACCGGTTCCAGCAACCAGACTTTCTACATAATCTCCAGTGGTGTCGGTTCCCAAGTCAATTGCATCATTCACCCAAGCGGTGCCATTCCATTTCACGAAGTCACCCGATGTTGCTGATGTGATCGTGACATTTCCGACGTCATTCAGGGTGTTGATCTCAGGAATGGAGGCGTTAATCCACGCAGTTCCGTTCCACTTCAGGAACTCTCCGCTCGCTGCCGTCGTGATGGTCACATCACCCAGACCATTCAGGTCATGGTTCGAGATGTCGGACACAGTCCCAGTCACATCTCCAGTAAATGTCGCGTCCGTTCCATCTGTCCCAGAGTCAAGGACGGTAGTACCATCAGTTGCCTTGACATCACCAATCAAGTTGCCAGTGACTGAATTGAATGTGACATCATCAGTTGTTCCGACATCCTGCCCAATAGAAACGGTTGGGGTATCGCCTTCACCGGTTGTCGATGACAGCGAAACACCTGTTCCAGCAACAAGGTTCTGCACATAGTCGCCGGTTGTGTCGGTTCCGAGAGCAACTGAGTTTGCCTGAATTGTGGCGGAGATGTTTACGTCCCCGGTTCCGTCAAAAGAAACAGACCCAACGACATCTCCAGACAACTCAATCGTGCGAGCGGTTTCCAGAGCACTTGCCGTGTCGGCGTTACCAACGAGATCGCCACGGAAGTTGGCGGCTTGCATGTCGGCAAGGTTGAACGAGGCATGACCGGTATTTACATTGCCGTCCACCTCGGGGGTGTACCCGTCGAAAACCTTCCAGTAGCCATCAGATGTATCGCGGAAGATACCTGTATGCGCGTAGGTGCCGTCGTTGTAGTTACCGGCGATTCCCAAGTCGATGTTGACAGGAGACGCGGTGCCGGACCACGTGTCGCCAGAAGTGTGACCGGTCGTGGCAACAAATTCGATACTGATACCATCAGACAGAGCAGTTGGCGAGGTGCTGACGTCAACACCAGTTGCTTCGGTTGTCGAGAAGTTGTCGGTTGACCATTCGAACGTGTCGACGCCACCGGTACCTGTTCCGACACCGTCGATGCGCACGTAATAAGTGGTGCTCGATGTTCCGGAGAAGTGACCAACAAGTGTCGCGTCGTTGAGGCCCGAACCAGAGAATGAGGTGGTATCAATCGTGTTGCCACCGTTGAGGTAGATCCACGAGTCATCGACAGCAAGGTTGTTGACCGAAACAGTTGACTGGGTTCCGAGAATGTTGAGGTTTCCAGCAACTGTCAGGTTTCCGTCGATTCGAGCATCTTCTCGAATCCGGAGATCGTCGAAAACTTCCGAAACGATGTTGAGTCGATAACAACCAGGATCGGCAGCAAGTAGTACTTCAGAGATCTCGACCGAGTAGTTCGGATACGTCGGTGGGGTAGTCGCGAGTCCACCCGGTGTTGTGGCCGACAGATGGAGTCGGTCACCGACGGAGAACGCCGAGAGGTCGATACCGAGAAGAATTCCTTCGATGATGATGAAACCGTAGGCGCCGTTCGCTATGGATGATTTGGTGATACCGGCAACGTTGATTTTGTCGGGGTCACTCGCATCAGCGAGGGCGATGGTTGGAATTGCGCCATTTTCACCGGTGTAGTAGACAACTGAACCAGCAGCGATGGTGGCTCCTGAATTGTTGTACACGTACAGGGCGTGCTCCTGCCCGAGGGCAATGTCGACACCGGTCTGGCTGGTGTCCATGCGGAGAGTGTCGTTTGCTGAGTCGTACCAAACGCGGCTTTCCGCGTGGGTCGGCTTCGACGAAGGTGTGTACGAAGAAACATCCCAATCGATGTAATCAACGTCAACGTGGTTGGGAATGTCGTTGGCACGACCCGCGCCGAGAATTAGAATTTCACCAGTTGTTGGGTCCTGCCGAATGACGCGACCAATAGCCTGAATCTTGTCGTCCTCGCCGGTCGGGCGTGTCGAGGTTAGACCGCCGCCATCGGCAACATACAGAACCGTGTTAACCGTGTACGAGTTGGTGTTCATGTTTTCGATGACACCAAGAATTACGGCATGACCCTCAGCATTGTTTGCAAGTTCTGCGGTGGTGATACCCAGTGCGGGCATCGTTCCCGCTGTTGCCGCATCAGAAGGTGAAACCTCCGTGCCTCCACTTGCACCAACCGAGCCCGTCGCGTAGACAGGTGTTCCCTTGGCGATCGTTGAACCGCTGGTGTTCTTGACGTGCAGATAGACGGGACCAGCCAACTGGCCATGGATATGTGAGGCGTCAAGTAGACCGTTAACGGTCAGGTCTTCGAAGGTTGCGTTAGCGGTCGAGTCGAGAGTGATGGTCGGGGTTGCACCCTCGCCAGAGTTGTTTGTAATGGTGAGTCCATTGCCAGCAACGAGGTTTTGTACGTAATCGCCGGTCGTATCGGTACCGAGCGCAACGCTGTTTGCCTGAACCGTTGCGGTGATGTCGACGTCGCCGGTTCCGTCGAAGGAAACAGAGCCGGCAACGTCCCCGCTGAGTGAGATTGTTCGCGCAGTTTCAAGTGCGGTCGCCGTATCGGCATTGCCCGTAACATTTCCGGTGACATTTCCGGTCAAGTCGCCCGTGACATCACCAGTAACATTTCCAGTCAAGTTGCCCGTGACATCACCAGTGACATTTCCGGTGACATTTCCGGTCAAGTCGCCCGTGACATCACCAGTAACATTTCCGGTCAAGTTGCCCGTGACATCACCAGTGACATTTCCGGTGACATTTCCTGTCAAATCGCCCGTGACATCACCCGTGACATCACCCGTGACGTTTCCCGTGACATTCCCCGTAACATTTCCCGTCACGTCACCAGTGAGATCCGCTGTGACGGTGTTGAAAATCACGTCGCTGGTCGTCTCAACTTCCTGACCAATTGCGACGGTGGGAGACGAACCCTCACCTGAGTTATTTGACAAGGTTACGCCAGTACCTGCGGTCAAATCCTGAACGTAATCGCCAACGGTGTCCGACCCAAGGTTGATCGGATCATTGATCCAGTTAGTTCCGTTGTAACGCAGGAAGTCACCATCTGTTGCTGAAGTGATGGTTACATCGGTAGTGCCATTGAGCGACCTATCGACGGTGTACTGCTCCCAGTTGCCGGTGGCAGAGTTGTACGCAATAATGTCGCCATCACTAGGCGATCCAACTGAAACGTTGGAAATATCGTTGAACTCAGTGGGCAGTGGGTAGTAGGTGGTTCCGTCGTTTGTGAACTCCCAAATATCGAGACTCTCGTTCCAGCGAACCAAGACATTCGAGTCAGACGTGCCTCGTTCAACCTCAATTCCAGCATCAACACTGGCAGTGGTGGCATTTGAGTTAAGGACAACAACATTGTCCTCAACTGTCAACTCTGTCGTATTGATACTTGTTGTAGTGCCGTTGACCGTCAGGTTTCCACCAACGGTAACGTCCCCCGTCGTCTCGACGGTGTTGAACTGAACATCGTCAGAAGTGCCAACGGACTGACCAATAGCAATCGTGGGGGTATTCCCCTCGCCCGTTCCGCCAGTGACGGTAACGCCGGTTCCACCCGTGATATTCTGCGTGTAATCTCCTGTGGTGTCAGCACCAAGGGCGACACTGTTGGCTTGAATCGTCGCCGAGATGTTTATGTCACCGGTTCCGTCAAAAGCGGCTGACCCAGCAACATCTCCTGAAATCTGGATTGTGCGGGCCGTTTCAAGCGCTGTGGCCGTATCTGCGTTTCCGGTCAAGTCGCCGGTCACGTCGGCAGTGACCGTATTGAAGATTACGTCATCCGTGGTTCCAACGGACTGGCCAATTGCGATCGTTGGCGTAGCGCCTTCACCAGAGTTGTTGGTAAGAGTGACGCCAGTTCCAGCGGTGAGGCTTTCAACGTAGTCTCCTACCGAGTCTGTGCCGAGATTGACGGCATCGTTGATCCAGGCAGAGCCATTCCAGCGGAGGAAGTCGCCATCTGCAGCAGAAGAAATAGTGACATCGCTAATGTCGTTGAGGACACCCGCCCCCATGGTGGTGACGTACGCAAGACTGTTCCAGGCAGTGGAGCCGTCCCCCGCCTTCATCTTATAGGTATCAGTCTCGTACCCGATTTCTCCAGCAGCCAGAGTCGGATTTGCCGAGGTCCAAGAAGCGGCCGTACCTCTGCGGAACTGGATTACAACATTTGCGCTCATTTACACTCCACCTGCGTCAATAGATACGTGAGCCCGTAGCCAGGTGGTCGGAGACCCGCCATCGGCCGAAATCACGTCCTGCCATGAATAATTGTAGTCAGTATTGTCATTTTTCGTGAGAACCTGACCGGTAGCCCCTCCCGCAGGAAGAGCGTAAAATGTGCTTGCCTCCCACATCGCTGTTGAGGCGTTGTATTGGAGAACCTGCCCGTCGGTGGGTGCCCCAGCGTCTACGTCGGCTAGTGAGTCAATATTGAGGGCCCCAGTAGCCGAAACCCAGGATCCACTGGAGCGGACATACAAAATCCCGTCGTCCGTATCAAACCACATGTCCCCGTCAGCGACGTTCGTTGTTGGGGCGGAAGGGGAGAGTTCAACGCTGGCGCTGCCAGCCTTAACCCATGCGCTCTGGCTCCTCAGCCAAAGGCGGTCTTCGTTAGTGTCAATTGCCATGGCCCCATCGGGCAGGTTCGCCGTGGGCTTGCCAGTCGTGGTGAGGGTAATGACGCCGTTTGCAGCGAAAAGGGTGTCGTCGGTTTTTAGGGTATTGAAATCCGACCTATACAGATTGACGTCGCCAGAAGTTGATCCATCAGACCAGGTCAAACGGCCCCCAGCGTCGATCCGGACCCGGGCTACTGAATCACCACTTACACGAGTCGAGAGAGCCTCGTCTCCCGCATTAGCAAACTCGACGCCCCTGACGGGCGTCCCAACAAATCGTGTCATGGTGAATCAGCCTCAACTGTTTCGTTTTATGCCCCTCAAGGCAAGGTTCTTATCCGGTGACGACGACCCTATAAGCACCAGCCAACGGTGCCACAGAGAACGAAACGTCAACCTGATTCGTGTTCGTCCGAACGACATCGGTAATGACCGTATCGTATGTGGACGAATCGAAGACTTGGACCAACACATCGCGTGTCCCAAAGTTGTGAACGATGGCAAAAGAAGTGTCTGTGCCGTTGCCAACGGTCTGCGCCGACACTCGGGCAAGAACCGGGGTGCTAGTCGTCAGGCCGCTCGTCGGAGTGGCGGCAAGTGTCCCACGGGCATCGGCCTCGGTGGAGGCATTGGTACCGCCATTGGCGATGGGGAGGAGCCCGCTTACACCGTTTCCTGATGCGCTGGTGAGGTCGATGGTGTCGGTCGAGAGAACCCCGGCAGTGAAGGTGATTCCAGTCCCAGCAATATTCGAGTCAAGGGCAAGGCCATCGGCCGTAGTAGTCAATCCATCAAAATTCGAATCAATCTTGATCTGGAGATCATCTGAGACAATCTCGATGCCACCGTCACTGGCCACATTGACATTGAGAACATCCCCTGTTTTGGAGAGGCCCTCTCCTGCAAGGATTGTTCCAGCAACCGAGAACAGGGCAAAATCAAGCCCGGTAGTGCCGAGCGTAATTGTCCCATTATTTGTCAGAACCCAGCCGGAGTCGGCGTTCTCGTCACCCTCTTCAACGAAGGTGAACATCCCTGGGGTGACTTCATCTGCGCTGTCAGCGTCGGTAGCGCGTACCGCCGCCCCTGACGCCTGGACGACATAAATTCCGTTCTCCGAAGCAGTTGCCTGGTTCTTGACGAGGACTCGGTCGCCAGCGACAAGAGTGACATTGTCAATCGTGTCTCCGGCCTCAAGATCGGTCGTGATGCTCAGCGCCGAAACAGTCGCTGCCCTCACTGATGCCTTTACGTCAAGACCGGTCCGTGCGGCGTCTACGTAGGACTTGTTGGCGGCATCGAGATCATTGACTGGCGCCGAGACTTGAATCCGGCCGCTGGCGTCACGGATGGCAAGGGTGGAGCCGACATTGGTGTAGGACGAGTCGTCAAGTTTTTGCTTGTCACTACCAGTGAGCAGCCCAGATGCGCCTGAAGGCACGGAATCTGCAATTGAAAAAGTTACGCTTCCATTGGCCTCGGAAATGACGAGCGCCGTCGTGGACGACGACAGCGCATGAATTGCCTTCCGCCATCCGGTGCCGTCATAAACCTTGATAACCTTTTCGGTACTGTTGTAGATAAGGCGACCCTCAAAGTTGTTGCTATTTGGGTCAGTGGCAACAGACTCAAACCGACCATTAAGAAGTTGGTTCTGGTTGAGATCAAGGTTTGTAACAAATTTCTGCGCCATCGTGGACTCCCGTTAGGTGAGGTAGGCATAGCCTGAAAATGGGGCGGTGAACTCTACCCGAATTTCAGTCGTGCTTACATATGTTACATCACCAACGACCACGGTATCCGCAGAATCCACAACCATAACTGATGGTTTGCCGCCTAAAGTATGAGTAATTATCCAGGCAACAGAAGGAGCGGACTGAACGTGGACGTGACGGCGAGTATTGACCGCCCCTCCACCTCCAGCAATCACTTCGATAACGGTAGGAGCGCTGTCCTCGACGATTACCTGATTTGGCGAATCCTGGTATACGTAGACCTGGTTGGGCACTGCATTGGTCATCGAGTGACCTCCAGGGATAGCGTGAAGGTGCCCTGGATTACGCGTGAAACAACTCCGGCAGCCGAAATGATTTCTAGGTCGTATACGCCATCGGAGGTAAGGACTGCCGTTTCCTCGTCAGTCAGTTCAAGGCGAATTATGCCTTTTTCGCCAGCAGGCTCGACGGCAATTCGCCCATTTTCTGTCGTCAATTCAACTTGTGGCGTAGTCGAGGAAATTGTGCGTCGCACCTGCATACGGGCAGTGTGACCCTCCAGATCATAGTCAACGTAGGTCGTTTGTGTTGGATCAGCCGGATCGGGCATTTTCAGCCTAATGACACGAATGAAGGTCGACCCCTGTTGGCAGGTCATGTTGTAAATTCCTGCAATCATTGGCGCTTTCTCCCATCCAAACTACCTTTTTATTGTAGTTCAGGGAAGCCCTGATAGAGGTGAGGTCCACTCAGATTGCGGAAGCGGATTCCTTATCGGGTCCAGCCTTCTTTAGGCCCATGCTCATTGCCACAGACAGTGCCACGGCGACAACACCGGTCTTCCAGTTGTCCTTGTCCACGAGGCCGTCAAAATCGGCCCCAGTAGCCACCCAGACACCCAGGTAGGCCTGCACAAAGGTGCGGGCTGCTCGCTCAACGGCTTCTTTCCAAAACTTGGTCATACGACCTCCTTCGCCAAGAAAATGATACACCCGCCATTTGTCAAATAACTTCCATAAAAAGGAAAAGTTGGCCAGTTCGGCTTTCTTGGGCGTCAATTTCGGGTCTAGTTCCGTATTCAATCCAATTGGATCCATCATAGACAAAAATCTTTTGAATATCTTTACAGTAGGCAACCATGCCTTCGGTTATGACGGAGGTCAATTCGGAGTTTCGAGCAGCCTCGGTGTCAAAGACCATGACGGCCTGCTGCATAATGTACTCATTTAGGTCGTAGGCATGCAAAACGTCGCCCTGAGACCAGACCTTAATTCCTCTGTTCGGCATATTTTCTCCTTACCTACGCAAGTACAGCATAACCCAATAAGCCCAAACCCGGGCTGCCCAATGTGAAGTAAAAGTCGTCTGCCGTAGTGGCAACAAAGGAATAACCAGCAGGACGGGTCGGCTCAATGGCCGACAAAACGACGGGGGAACTAGATGTTGCAGGGTCAATCTCTGGCGTTTCGGCGTCAATTGTCCGAACCTCGATAACGAATGGGTCGTCAAGATAATTTGGAAGAATGGCGACTCTTTGGGTGCCAGACAAAACCAATTGGGCCGACTCCCTGATTGACTGGCCCGTTCCGGCGTTGTATCCATAGTTTGCGGTATGTATCTGCCATCTCTCGAACGTGTCCACATCGTCAGCAGTGTTGTAGTAAGAAGTTGGCCCCTGAATGTACCCAAATCCCACGTTGGTACCCTCGTAGACTGACCTAACTGCAGCCATATCTCCAGACGGGAATCTGAACAGTGTCGGAATAATGTACGCCGATTTGTCCGTTGAGTAGAACCACCCGCCGCTATTGTCATTGTAAATATACTTAGTTTTCAATAGCGAACCCGCGCCAGCAGTGTAGTCATCAACGTAAATGGCGTCTTTGTGGTTCAGGTCGTCGAGCAATGTTTCGAAGTCCGTATCTTGCCCGCCTTGAAGTTTGACGGCGATGCAAGGCCCGTTCAGGTCATTTAGGTTGTAGGGGATGTACCCAACATCAAATTGGAAATTTGGGTCCCCAGTGTTTATGGCCTGAAACATGTCCGATGGTTCCGAATTGGACCTAAATTGTTCGCCGGGCCCCATACTTGGGAATTGATCTGCTGGGAAGAAATATCCGTCTATGTCCCCGAGCCGGTGGACGGAAAATAGTGATCCATCTACGATGCTTGGCAAAATTTGTGGGGTTCCATAGGAGCGTCCCGAGTAGTCATAGAACCACACGTACTTCCAATCACTCCCCGTAGTCTTGTATTTCCAAACTATTGCCGAAGGCGTGTTGAGCCGCCATGGAACATTGATTGTTGAGCCAGGTCCGGGAACCGGGAGAAAACCGTCAGTGGGAGTCAGTTCTATTGCGGTAACCCCGACGGAAGCCAAAACTTCTTGTTGGCGGATCTTTTCCGTCAGCGCCTCAATGTATGCTGGACCGCCAGTTTCTTCGGTTATCCACTCGACCCGTTCGTAATTCTGAAAAACAGAGTTCACCTCTCCGGTAACGGGAGTTGATGTCCGTGGTAGGGGCCATTCCTCTATCTGGGTTGGCCTATAAACGATATTTTTTCGAATTGTAGAGCCAGTGAATTGACCAAGCCATGGCCTGTAGTCTGAGAGGTGGTAGTCGGCATCAGTTAGGCCGCTTTTTGCCCATACCTCTGTTGGATCATGTATTGGGGACAGTTCAGAAATGTCGTACTCAAAAATGTTGGAGTACGTCTCCATTACCTCGGAGGAAGCGTGACTGAGAACGTCGATCAACTTGAAAAGCGGGAACTGCGGGTTCGTTGACTGCGAATCAATATTCCACAGAAAATCAGGCATGTACTTTCGCGCCTCGTTTACATACGGATTATCGAGGAATGAGAACGTGTCATGCACGGCTGGCAGAGTTACATAAATATTCTCTCCGTTATGGTCAGAAATCGTGAAAGTACAGGTCACCATTTCATCGAAATTTTGAGTTTCCATCAGAAGTCTATTTGTTCTGCCAGTTGACCACGCCAAGCGGTTGGTGGTCGCGACGGCGGCCGTCGTACCTTCAGGCAAAGGCTGATTCTTTAGCGTCAAACTCCCAGTTATCGTCAGGGGCGAATCTGCCTTGAACTGCGCATGGCCTATCAGGATAGAGGCATGCTCTGAATCTTCATCCTCGGCGTGGACGTTGTCGATTGTAAGAACGACAGGATCTACGCTGTTATTTGGTGAAACCTGAAGAGAGTAGTGGTTGATGCTCAATATTTCAATGTCAGTGACCCGATGGGTACCCCCAAATGTAATCCACGTTTCATTAAGGGAAGACGTCGTCCGTCGCAGGCCGTTCGACCCAAAGACACTCAACGTGTCATCTAGCGACAAAAAATTAGCGTGACTCATACCGCCTCAATCGAAGTCGACTGGACCGCAGAGGAAACAATTACATTCAGGTTGATTCTTGTGGGATCTACGCTCGGGATCGTCCCCTTGCTTCTAAATGGGGCGTATGCGGGCTCCCCAGCCGCCGTGTAGGTGTCATCGCCAGCGATGGCCACGGAGTTGACGAAAGCGACCTGTGGGTGAGCCCTGATGATGGATGCAATGTCTGCCGCAACGATGCCTTCTGATGTGGAAGAGTACCCACTTGGGCTCAAATAGGCCGAAATTTCAGTGGCAATCTCATCTTTGACTGTCTGCGAATCTACGTCTGGACCGACAGTGAAGTACGCATCGACATCAAAGTCGTCCGCGAGAGTCATGTTGACCACTTCAATAGTCAAACCAGCAAGGGCGCGTGACTGGATATCTTGAGCAATAGCGCTTCGCTCCAGTGCGGTCAAGAACCTTTCAGTTCCGTAAACAAATACCAAAACGCTTCCAGTAACAGGCTCGCCCTCGGTGGGATATAAATTGGTGTTGTACGAACTGGTGAGGTCGTAGACTTTGCACCGAGAAACCAACGCCTGGGTAGTGAGCACGTAAGTTTTTATTTGGTTGGCAGTGATATTCGAGTTACTGTACGAGGCGATGGTATCAACACATCGTCCCAAAAATGTTTCATCATCCTCGGGGTTGCTACCAACGGAAGAATGACTCACGAAGGTTACGTCCGACATGTCCGGGAAAACGGTTTCCGACTGCAATTCGGAGCCTACGGCAGGAAGGATATGTAGCCCCACATATTGTGAGGTCAGGCTGATTTCCTTTTGCGGAAGAGTCTCGCCAGCGGGGATGTCTGTATCTAGGATCTGTATGACTTCCGTAGTCATGAAGGAGTAGCGCAGCACTTGCTCATCACCAAAGTCAATTTCATAGAAAAAGGTGCTACCTACGGGCAGAGTTACTGATGTGACCTCATTCAGTTTGAAGTTGACGGTGATTTCAGCCCTACTGCCAGCGTCGCGTTCCACGCCCCCGATCTTCATCAGGCCTTCCATTAAACGACTGGGCAAACGATTGATGGCCGCGACCCCCAGCATCTGGACGTACGACATGGACTGGAAAATTGCATCTTCTACCGTGCCGGAACGCAGAGCAAATTCAGGCAGGGTCAACCGAGCGAGTTCGATGGCCCCCAGGTAAATGTCGGTTGGGGACGCATCGTAAAGCCTAAGGTCCACGTATTCACTGAAATCTGCAGGCACTTGCTACCTCTTTTCAAACGAAAAGTTTACGAGGGTTTGTCCGTCATTTGTTAGTTCTGCCTCAATGGAAGTGACGATCACTTCTGGGACAAACCTCGCCGCCTGAGTAATGAACTGCCCCTTGTCGACTTCCCTGTACGTCGGATCAAACACCCCGAACTCGGGTGTCATCGGCAAAGAATTGGGCTCAGATAGGATTGACATTGTCAATAGTTGCTTGTAATACTCATCCGTACCTTCGGTGAGTTTCCGCAGCCCAGTATTGTCAAATTTTAAAGGAAATACAAAAGTGTCCACGCCAACCACCTGCCTCTGCTTATTTTACACCGGGTAAAGGCTGTGTGAATACAGTTTAGGGCATTGGGCTCAGCAGGCCGACTCTCATTGTCAGGTCAAATTGAACGCTGGCAGAATAGGTGTTGCGGACCGTAGCGCGCAGGATATTGCCTGCGTAAACCGGCGTCACTCCCCCAAGGACAATTTGGGTGCTGGCAGTGCCCATAGTTGAAGCATCTATTTTGTGGTAAACGCTAGTGATCGCTGACCCCCGCACCAGGCGTATTTGAAAGTTAGAAGACGTAGAGCCACTTGTGAACAGGGTCGCTTCTAAGGCATAAAAATAAATCCCACTTACTGGGGCTAACACCCCATCGGGCGTAGCGATATTTAGCGGGTCATGGTACTCCTCGTAGAAAACGCCGTATATTTCTGTATTTGCAGCGACTCCTTGCAGGCCAAAGAAGCCAGACGTTGTGCCTTGATGTGTCTGGACTAGGTCCAGATCAGAGCCCGACCAAGGGCCCAGAGCGGGCATATCAACGACGTTATTCCTAAAAGTTGCCCGCCCAAATATGACAGGCTCAGTCAAGTGGCCGTTAAGAAAACCTATGACTACCTTGTCGTTCTTTAACAGAGGGTCAATCGGTTGGCCTCCTACTAGGCGGTTCACCGTGTACGTCGCCCCTAAGTAAGGAACGTGGACGATAGTTTCCCCATTATTAGAGTTGTATTTCTTTACAACGCCAAGGTAGGTAGAACTTGGGTTGACCCCGTTTCCGGTACTGACATAACGCGAGGTGAAAGTTTCGTTTGCCATTTAGACCTCGATTACGCCGCTACCGAAATCAGTCCCATCGATGCTCCTGTTGTAGAGAGCAGGGTAGATTTTGCCAATATCGAATTGACGGATGTCTTT
>Ga0222714_10003497_pt1 | contig 15926 bp, 14 predicted proteins | sample C33_3DmetaG_FD_165048 | JGI IMG/M metagenome (GOLD analysis project Ga0222714, IMG submission 165048) | Estuarine water microbial communities from San Francisco Bay, California, United States - C33_3D | ecosystem: Environmental > Aquatic > Marine > Unclassified | place: USA: California...
CTGCAAGCGACCAAGTGTGTTGCAGGAGCGGTGGGCGCCCAATGGCTTGAAAGTAATCCTGCTCTAGCGCAACTAAGTGCCAGTTATTGGTCCCGGATAGCACGTATGGGACATCCTTAATAAATCTACGAATCGCATCAGGAGCAAATAGCGCAATCATGACCGATGTAACAATCAAAAGGGCTATTAGGCCTGGAAACAATCTTCTTATTCGGGCTGCATAAAACTTTTTCAGATCTAAACCATTCGCACTTTCAATTGAATCTAAAATCAATCTAGTAATTACATACCCAGAGATTACAAAGAAGAGATCAACGCCAAGAAAGCCACCGGGAATCCAAGAGATTCCTAAGTGATAAAGAACAACCGCAAAGACTGCAAGCGCGCGCAGCCCATCAATTGCAGGAATATGCGTAGAAGAAATTGATGCGCGCTGCATCGAAATTACTTACGTTTTTTGGTTGTGCTCTTCTTTACAACTTTTTTATCAGGTGTAGTTGCAGATTTCACAACATCAGATGTCGATGAGTTTCCGGCTGTAGCTGAACTCTTTCCACCATTGCGCACAAAAGTTTTCTCAACTGGGCGGTTATTGGAATCAATGTTTGCATCGATATCGCCTTGCAGCGCCGCAAGTCTTTCGAAGGCTTGCTTTAATCTGCTTCGAGTCTCACCAATTGCTTGTTCTGCGGCATTAAGTGATTGGGTTTGAATTCTATAAAGTCTTTCCGACTCAGATATTGCACTTGTAAGCCAAGAGCGGAATTCGCCAACAGCAACTGTTGCTTCAGAGATAACTTTTTCAGCTTCGCGCTTTGCAGCACTAGAAAGGGCATTTGCTTCACGACGGCTTTCAGTCAATAAATGCTCAGCGCTGCGAGTTGCCTTTTCGCGAAGCTCTTGCGCTTCAGATTCTGCTGCAGCTAGATATTTACGACCGCGCGATTCTGCGCCGGACAAGATTGCCTTCGCTTTATTCTCTGAAGTCTCTAAACGCTCTTTTACAATTCTTGTAGTTTCAGCAACCATTTGTTCGGCTGATGCAGTTGCTCGTGACTCACGCTGTTGCGCTGTCTTGATTAGGCTCATTGCGGTCTCGCCCGCAAGAATTTCAAACTCTTCTTTGCTTAAACTTGTGATATCACGACGTGAGCGAAGATCTGCTAATTGAGTTTCAAGTTGGCGAATACGTTCAACCGCATTCTCAGTTGGGGCTGCAACAGTTTCTTCTTTAAACCCAACCCATGATCGGAATTTGTTATCAGCCATTTTCGCTCCCTGCTCTAATCAATTATCTCGGCAGAGCCTATAACACCGGGCGGGGTGAGTGCCATGAGTGATTTCCCTTCCTGCCACGCTATTCATGAGCCTATAGTTGCGACATGAGCGAATCGATAAAGAGTTCAAAAGACCTTCTAGCGGAATTCATCAAGAACGGCAAAGAGATGATTTCATTAGCTAAGTCCATATCCGCAGAAGATATGAAGAAGTTTCCGATACCTGGCGAATGGTCTGCTGCTTATGTATTGCACCATATGTGCGATGGCGAGATGCACTTTGCAACCAGATACATAACTAACCTTGCAGACGTGACTCCTCACATTCTTCCGTTCAACGAAGATGTTTATTCAGATCGCTTGCAGTATGAGAAGCGTGATCCGTTCGCTTCAATGGCGGCAATCGAGGGTATTCAAATAGCTATGGCAAATATCTTTGGGGCGATTCCTGAAAGTGATTGGTCGCGAACTTCAATGCATCCAGAGAGTGGACTAATGACACTTACAGATTTATTTAAAATGGATACTCGCCACAGTAAGTCGCATGCCGGTCAACTTCAGCAGATAATCGATGCGCTTTAGTCGGCTTTACTTTTAAACATATTTGGAATATTTAGAATAGCTGGTGCGGGAGGCGGGACTTGAACCCGCACGTCCGAAGACACAAGTTCCTAAGACTTGCGTGTCTGCCATTTCACCACTCCCGCTGGAGAGATGAGAGAAGATTAAGGGAACTTAGGCAAAAGCGCCAAACTGAGATTAAAATAGGGGAAGAGAACCTAAACAAGGAGCCAAGATGTCACTAATACCAAGTCCTGCAGATAAGTTCACATTTGGTCTCTGGACTGTTGGTTGGCAAGCGCGTGATCCATTTGGAGATGCAACCCGCGGTGCATTAGATCCAGTTCGCAGCGTTACTGAATTAGCAGAGCGCGGTGCCTACGGTGTGACATTTCATGATGATGACTTAATTCCATTTGGTTCAAATGATTCTGACCGCAGTGCTCATATCGCTCGATTTACAAAAGCACTCGCAGATACCGGAATGAAAGTTCCGATGGCAACAACAAATTTGTTTACCCACCCAATCTTTAAAGATGGTGCACTGACTGCAAATGAACGCGACATCCGACGCTTTGCAATCTCTAAAGTTATGCGCAACATTGATTTAGCCGCAGAACTCGGCGCTGAAATTTATGTTTGCTGGGGCGGTCGTGAAGGTGCCGAATCTGATGCGGCAAAAGATGGCTACGTTGCGCTAGAACGCTATCGCGAAGGTTTCAATATTCTTGGGCAGTATGTAATCGATAAGGGTTACAACATTAAGTTTGCAATCGAACCAAAACCAAATGAACCACGTGGCGATATATTCCTTCCAACCATTGGTCATGCTCTCGCATTCATTAACTCTTTAGATCATCCAGAACTCGTCGGCGTAAATCCGGAAGTTGGTCACGAGCAGATGGCTAATCTCAACTTTGTTCACGGAATCGCACAAGCTTTATTCCATAAGAAGTTATTCCATATTGATTTAAATGGTCAGCACGGTCCTAAGTTTGATCAAGATTTGGTCTTTGGTCATGGTGATTTGAAATCAGCATTCTTCTTGGTTGATCTATTGGAACGCTATAAATATGCCGGTCCAAAGCACTTCGATTACAAGCCAGGACGCACTGAAGATGACCGCGGGGTCTGGGTTTCCGCAACATCGAATATGCGAACATACCTTGCACTCAAAGAGCGCGCATTGGCATTCCGTGCGGATCCTCGAGTTAAGGCTGCTATGGAAGATTCTCGAATCAACGAACTTGAAGTGCCAACACTTGCAAAGGGCGAGAGTTGGAAGGATTTAACTTCAGTAAATGTTGATGTCGATGGCTTGGCTGCTCGTGGATATCAATACGAGACTATTGATCAATTAGCTATCGAACACTTGATGGGCCTTTAACCGCACTTAAACCTGTAAACTTCGCTAGATGAGCGGCGAGCAAAGTAACCTGAGTATTCAGGATGAAATAAGCGCGGCGATTCTTCAAGTATTGCACGACGCACATTCACAATTAAATTGCGACATTCCCACCTCCCTTACTTTAGAGCGTCCGAAGAATCGCGATCACGGGGATTACGCAACCTCAATCGCACTGGCACTTTCTAAGCCATCTGGAATTGCACCTCGTAAAATCGCCGAAATAATTGTTGCAGGTCTACAAGTTCGTAACGATATTGCGGCACTTGAAATTGCCGGTCCAGGCTTTGTGAATATCACTCTTGATAAAAGTAGCCAAGGTGGAGTTATCGCTAATATTCTTACCGCTGGCAAAAGCTTTGGTTATGGCAATAAGTTAAATGGTATTGCAATTAATCTCGAATTTATTAGCGCAAACCCCACTGGTCCGCTGCATCTCGGTCACACCAGATGGGCTGCGGTTGGAGACGCCCTTGGTCGAGTTTTATCGGCTGCTGGCGCAAAAGTAACTCGCGAGTTTTATATAAATGATCGTGGTGTGCAGATGGATAAATTTGGCGCATCGCTTCAGAGCGCTGCGCTCGGTGAACCAAGGCCCGAAGATGGATATCACGGCGCATATATCGATGACTTATCCAAAGAAATTGTGGCTTCAAATCCCGCAGTTCTGAAGTTAAGTGGCGAAGAACAGACATTTGCATTCCGAGATATTGGATACAAATTGCAATTGGCTCAGCAACAGAGCGTTCTAGATAAATTTGGCACACGCTTTGATGTCTGGTTCTCTGAGAAGAGTTTGTATGACAATGGCTTTTTTATGCATTGCCAGGAAGTTCTGAAATCAAAGGGTCATGTCTTTGAAGATGGCGGAGCTATTTGGCTTAGGACAACAGATTTTGGCGATGATAAAGATCGCGTGATGGTGAAATCTGATGGCTCGATGGCTTACTTCGCATCTGATTCTGCTTATTACATCTCAAAGCGCGAACGTGGATTCGAAATCTGTATTTATATGTTGGGCGCAGATCATCATGGTTACACCGGAAGATTGAAGGCGCTTGCAGCATGTAACGGTGATGATCCGGAATACAACGTTGAAATCTTGATTGGCCAGATGGTAAAAATTATGGAGGGCGGCGAAGAGGTAAAACTCTCAAAGCGTGCTGGAACAATTATTACTCTGGAAGAACTCGTTGAAAAAGTTGGCGTTAATGCAGCCCGTTACACCTTGATCCGTTATCCAGTTGATACACCGATGGTGATGGATGTAGATATTTTGCGCAGTCGGACAAATGAGAATCCGGTTTATTATGTGCAATATGCACATGCAAGAATCTGTGCAGTTTTGCGTAACGCAACTGATATCGGAATTAAATATGGTGCAGATTTAATTCATCCAGAACTTTTGGTGCACGAGCGCGAACGCGAATTAATTGGTGCTCTTGGTGAATTCCCAAGAGTTGTCGCCGGTGCTGCAGAATTACGCGAACCGCATCGAGTCGCCAGGTATGTCGAAGAGTTGGCTGGGGTTTACCACCGTTTTTATGCTGACTGCAGAGTCCTGCCGCTTGGCGATGAAACTCCAAGCGAGCTCCATAGCGCACGCGCTACCTTATGTTCTGCAACGGCTCAAGTAATTGCTAACGGTCTAGATCTACTCGGTGTTAGCGCACCAGAAAAGATGTAAGTGATGAATTTCTTACCGGAAGTCTTTTCCAAAAACAGTGCCATGGTCAACGGTGAACTCGTTATTGGTGGCTGTAAAGCAACTTCTTTAGCTAAAGAATTTGGAACACCACTTTTTGTTATTGATGAGGCTGATTTCAAATCAAGAATTATGGGTTGGAAGAGTGCGCTAAATTCTAATTTTGAAAGCAGCGCTGGCGAGGTTTATTACGCATCAAAATCCTTCGTATCAATTGAAGTTGCAAAATGGATCTCTGAAGCTGGTATCGGAATAGATGTTTGCACTGGTGGAGAGCTTGCTGTTGCACTTGCCGCAAACTTTCCAGCCGATCGAATTGAAGTTCATGGAAATAATAAATCTGAGGAAGAAATCAGAACTGCTATTGAAGTTGGCGTTGCAAAGATAGTTATTGATTCGATGCAAGAAATCGAACGAGTTGATCGAATTGCTAAGGCTGCCAATAAAGTGCAGAAAGTACTGCTTCGAATTACACCGGGCGTTGAAGCACATACCCACGAGGCTATTTCGACTGCACACGAAGATGTGAAGTTTGGTTTCTCAATCGCAAGTGGCGCGGCCTGGACGGCAATCAATGCAGCCCAGAGCTCGGCTAATCTCTCACTCGAAGGATTGCACTGTCATATCGGCTCTCAAATTTTCGAGAATGAAGGTTTTATTCTTGCAACAAAGAGATTGCTTGAACTGAGCGCAAAGTTCCGTGACGAATTTAAGAGTGAACTTTCCGAGCTTGATTTAGGTGGCGGCTACGGTATCGCATATCTTGCTGGCGATAAAACATTTGACCCAAATCAAGTTATGGCAGCGCTAGCTGAATTAGTGAGGAGCGAATGCAATCGCCACAATTTGAAAGTCCCAAAGATTTCTATCGAACCAGGTCGCGCTATTGCTGGCCCAACTACTACAACCTTGTATGAAGTTGGAACAACAAAAGATGTGGAATTAGAAGGTGGAAAAACGCGCAGATATATCGCGGTTGACGGTGGTATGAGTGACAACATCCGCCCAGGACTTTACGGAGCGAAGTATTCTGCAATTCTTGCAAATCGCACATCAACTTTAGCTGCAATAAATTCCAGATTAGTTGGAAAGCATTGCGAAAGTGGCGACATAATTATTCGAGATATAGATCTCCCAAGCGATATTGCACCAGGAGATATTTTGGCTATTCCAGCTACTGGGGCATACGGCCGAAGCATGGCTAGCAACTACAACCATATGTTGAAGCCAGCAGTGATTTCGGTAGCAAATGGCTCGGCCCGAACCATCTTGCGCAGGGAAACTGAGGCAGATTTACTTGCTTTAGATGTAGTTGAGGCACCCCGCACTATTAAATAGCGTTCGGCTTATAAATAGCGTTCGGCATCGGGAAAAAATAGTGGAGAATAGTCCAATGAATTCGCAGAAAACTCTTCGCGTCGGCATGCTCGGCTGCGGTGTTGTCGGAAGCGAAGTCGCCCGTTTAATCGGTGCTAACCAGAAAGATCTGACAGCAAGATCTGGCGCAAAGTTGGATTTGGTAAAAATCGGAGTCCGCAATTTGGTCCGGCCAAATGTTGCAAAAGATTTATTGACTACAGATCTTGAGTCGATTGTTAAAGATAAAAACATCGATTTAATTATTGAAGTTATCGGTGGAATTGAGCCAGCTAGAACTTTAATTTTGGAAGCCTTTGCAAATGGCAAATCTGTTGTGACAGCTAACAAAGCACTCCTTGCCAAGCATGGTGCTGAATTATTCGCTGCCGCAGATAAGAGCGGGGTAGATCTTTACTACGAAGCTGCTGTTGCAGGTGCGATTCCAATCTTGCGCCCACTTCGTGAATCACTTGTTGGCGACCACGTCCAGCGCATTATGGGAATTGTCAACGGAACAACAAATTACATTTTGACCAAGATGGATGAATCTGGTTCGGCCTTTGCTGATGCACTTGCTGAAGCGCAAACACTTGGCTTTGCTGAAGCAGATCCAACTGCAGATGTTGAAGGTTTTGATGCCGCAGCAAAAGCTGCAATTTTGGCCGGCCTAGCTTTCCACTCGCGGGTTACTGATTCCGATGTTTACCGAGAAGGAATTACAAAAATTACTGCCACAGATGTATCAGTAGCAAAGTCGTTGGATTTAGTTGTTAAGTTATTGGCAATCGCTGAACTTACAAATGAAGGCAGGATAAGCGTTCGTGTTCATCCAACTTTGATTTCCAGAAGCCATCCCTTGGCATCGGTCCGTGAGGCTTTCAATGCAGTATTCGTGGAATCCGAATCTGCCGGCGCAATGATGTTCTATGGCCGGGGTGCAGGCGGTGCACCAACAGCTTCAGCAATTCTCGGAGACTTGGTTGCAGTTGCACGTCATCGTGTAAGTGGTGGACTTGGACCACGCGAAAGTGATTACGCAGATCTTGATGTAGCGCCGATGGGTTCTACTAAAACTCGCTATTTAATTCGTCTTGAAGTTGCAGATCGCCCAGGTGTTCTTGCGGCAGTTGCACAAACTTTCTCTAAGCATGATGTATCAATTCAAACTGTGCGCCAAACTGGCCGCAGCGACAATGCAGAGCTAATTGTCATGACTCATAAGGCAGCAGATTCTGCCCTGGCGGCAACTGTTGCTGATCTCTCCACTTTGGATGCGGTTAAAGATATAGCGAGCGTTCTTCGAGTTGAAGGTATGAGCGCATGAGTATTTTCAAGAAAAAAGGTGCACACCAATGGCGCGGCGTAATTGAGGAATATCGCCATCGCTTGCCGGTCTCTTCAAAGACACCGATTGTTTCCTTGCGTGAAGGTGGAACTCCACTGGTTTATGCCTGTGTTCTCTCTGCAATGTTAGATAATGAAATTTGGCTAAAGGTCGAAGGTGTAAATCCAACTGGTTCATTTAAAGATCGTGGAATGACAATGGCGATTTCAAAGGCTGCCGAAGATGGAGCAAAAGCTGTTATCTGCGCATCAACTGGAAATACTTCAGCAAGCGCCGCTGCATATGCGACAAAGGCCGGAATGCGTCCAGTTGTTTTGGTGCCTGAAGGAAAGATTGCAATGGGCAAACTTGCACAAGCAATTGCGCATGGTTCATCCCTGTTGCAAGTAGATGGAAACTTTGATGATTGTTTAAATCTGGCCCGTGAATTATCTGAAAATTATCCAGTTGCGCTAGTTAACTCGGTTAATCCATATCGAATTGATGGTCAGAAAACTGCAAGTTTTGAAGTTGTAGATATGTTGGGCAATGCTCCAGATCTACATGTGCTTCCTGTTGGGAATGCCGGAAACATAACTGCATATTGGATGGGCTATAAAGAATATTTCAGGGATGGCCTAGCCAAGCAATTGCCACAAATGTGGGGATTTCAGGCTGCAGGTTCTGCGCCAATTGTTTTAGGTGAAGTTGTAAAAAACCCAGAGACAATTGCAACTGCGATTCGTATCGGAAATCCGGCATCTTGGCAGCAAGCCGTTGAAGCACGAGATTCTTCAGGTGGCTTAATTGATTCAGTAACTGATGAAGAAATTCTTGCCGCATACCGTTTAGTTGCAGCTAAAGAGGGAATCTTCGTTGAACCATCTAGCGCGGCCGGCATTGCTGGATTAATCAAGAAAAAAGCTGAAGGAAAATTACCAAAAGATAAGCGAATCGTTATTACTGTAACTGGAAATGGTTTGAAGGATGTTGGTTGGATTTTAGATCACGCCGAAGCTCCAACTGTTATTCCAGTTGATGTGAAACGCGCCGCTGAAGCGATTGGACTTGTCTAATGTCTAGCGCAAAGAACCGCCTAACTTTTAAAGCAACAATGGCACAAGTCAGTGTTCCTGCTACAAGTGCAAACTTGGGGCCAGGTTTTGACAGCTTAGGTTTAGCTCTCGAATTGCGTGATCGTTATGCCGCACAGGTTTTAGATGATGCAACATTTGATGTTGATGTAACTGGCGAGGGCAGTGCAGATATTAAAACTGATAAGAATAATTTAGTAATCAAAGCAATGCTCCATGGCTTTGAACATATGGGGCAGAAGCCAAAGGGAATTGCGCTTCGACAATTAAATGTAATTCCACATGGTCGCGGTCTTGGTTCTTCCGCTGCCGCAATTGTTGGTGGATTAGCACTTGCCCGTTCCTTAGTTCTTGGCGGGGAACAACTTTTAACTGATGAAGAGATGATTTCACTGGGAACCGAGCTTGAAGGACACCCAGATAACATCGCAGCTGCAGTTCATGGCGGTGCAACAATTGCCTGGGTTGATAGGACTTCAGAGAATTCAGGACATGGCGTCGCGATTAAAGTTGATCCAAAGATTAAAGCTCTGGTCTTTGTTCCCGAAGCACACCTTGCAACTTCAAAGGCTCGCAAATTACTGCCTGAAACAATTCCACATCAGGATGCAGTGCTAAATGCATCAAGAGCAGCGTTACTTGTGCATGCAATTCAATCGCGTCCAGATTTACTTTTAGAAGCTACTGAAGATTTACTTCACCAAAATTATCGAGCTGAAGCGATGCCTAAATCGATGGCACTTGTTACAAAGCTTCGCGCCGCAGGAGTTCCTGCAATGATCTCTGGTGCCGGACCATCAGTATTGGTTCTTCATACGCTAGATGACCTCGAAGTCGAGGCCGTTATCAAGGTTGGAGCCGGCGCTTTTGCCGCTCAAAAACTAGCAATCTCAACCCATGGAGTTGAATAGCCCAAGGGCGTGTGCTAAGTTTTCCCTCGTCTGGTAGCCGAGAAATCGTCGGTAAGTAAATCTAGATAATCCGAAAAATTCGCTAAATTAAAACTCTTTCCTTTAGCGCAATCACAGAGAAGAAAAAAGTAAAAAATATATGGCAACTACAAAAGCTAGTGCAAAAGAATCTGGCGAACTTTCAGCAATGCTCCTTCCTGAGCTAAAGAAAGTTGCAGGCCAACTTGGTATCGAAGATGCCACATCAATGAAGAAGCCGGATCTAGTCCAGGCAATTGGTGATCTGCAAGCGGCAAACCGCGAAGCTGCAAAGGCCGAGCGCGAAGCTCGTCGCGCAGAACGAGATGCCCGCCGCAAAGGTGGAAATAAGAATTCCAACAATAATTCCAATAATTCTAACAATTCCAGTGGTAACAACAATCAGAACGATTCTGATGATGGTGAAAACCAGGGCTCAAATCCAAATGATGCTTCTGATGCCGATGTAAATAAGAAGGAATGGACCGGCGGCGGAAGTAGCCGTAACGATCGAAATGATCGTCACAACAATCGTCGTGACCGCGGAGATCGTGGAGATCGCAACAACCGATTCCGAGATCGTGGAAATCGCGAAGAGCGAGAAATCGTTATTTCTGAAGATGATGTTTTGTTACCAGTTGGTGGCTTGCTAGACATCTTAGAAAATTACGCATTTATCCGCACTGGCGGTTATTTAGCTAGCCCAAATGATGTTTATGTTTCATTGCAACAAGTTCGTCGTTATGGCTTACGTAAGGGCGATGTAATTACTGGTTCAGTTCGACAACCTCACGAAGGTGAGCGCAAAGAGAAGTTCAACGCACTCGTTCGAGTTGAAACTGTTAATGGCGCCGACCCAGAGAGTTCAAAAGCGCGAATTGAATTCGCAAAGCTAGTTCCACTTTATCCGCAGGAACGTCTGCGCTTAGAGACCGAACCAAACATTTTAACAACTCGCGTAATTGATTTGATTTCACCAATTGGTAAGGGTCAACGTGGACTTATTGTTTCACCACCAAAAGCTGGTAAGACCATGGTTCTGCAATCAATTGCAAATGCAATTACAACTAATAATCCAGAGTGTCACTTGATGGTTGTTCTAGTTGATGAACGCCCAGAAGAAGTTACTGATATGCAACGTTCAATCAAGGGTGAAGTTATTGCTTCAACTTTTGATCGTCCTGCCGATGACCACACTTCAGTCGCCGAACTAGCTATCGAGCGCGCAAAGCGTCTGGTAGAACTTGGCCACGATGTTGTTGTTCTTCTAGATTCAATTACTCGCCTTGGTCGCGCTTACAACATTGCAGCACCAGCATCTGGACGTATCTTGTCCGGTGGTGTTGATTCGGCAGCGCTCTATCCACCTAAGAAATTCTTTGGTGCCGCGCGTAACGTTGAAAATGGCGGCTCGTTAACAATTCTTGCAACTGCTCTTGTTGATACGGGCTCAAAGATGGATGAAGTTATCTTCGAAGAGTTCAAGGGAACCGGAAACATGGAACTTATCTTGAACCGTAAATTTGCAGATAAGCGCATCTTCCCAGCGGTTGATGTTGTCGCATCCGGAACTCGTAAAGAAGAAATCCTGATGGGAACTGAAGAGCTAAATATTGTCTGGCGTCTGCGTCGAGTGCTTCATGCCCTCGAACCACAACAAGCGCTTGAACTACTTCTTGAGAAGATGAAGGGCACTAAGTCGAATGTGGAGTTCTTGATGCAAATCCAGAAGACCACAACTTCTGAAGGTGGCACTTCAGCGAACGGCAGCTGAAGCTAAATTTCATAATATTGGCCCAATCGGGCTATCCTTCAACCTCGCACTGGTTCACGGTTCAACACCGATCCAGTCAAACCTAGGAGATAAGAAATGAAGAACGAGATTCATCCAAACTACGTAGAGACCACAGTTACTTGTGGTTGCGGTGAAGTATTCACAACCCGCAGCACTAAAGAGTCAGGTTCAATCTACGTTGAAGTTTGTTCAGTTTGTCATCCGTTCTACACCGGCAAGCAACGTATTCTCGATACTGGTGGCCGCGTAGCCAAGTTCGAAAAGCGTTTCGGAGCATCAACAACTAACTAGCTTTCTTAAGAGACCGCAGTGTGTTCACTAAATGTGAATACGTGCGGTCTTTTTTATTTCTTAGATAACAAACCGCAATAAAATTAATTAAAAGGGTTGGAGGAAGTGCAAATGGCAGCAGATACAACACCTGACCGCTTTGCATCCGTCCATGCCCTTTTGGCCGAATACGATATTTTAGAGAAGGAGATGGCCGACCCATCTATCCATGCAGATCAAGGAAAGGCCAGACAACTAGGAAAACGTTATGCCGCACTTGGTCCAATCATTGCGGGCTATCGCGCTTGGAAATCTGCGACTGAAGATTTATCAGCTGGTAAGGAGATGGCGGCAGATGACGCCGATTTCGCGGCAGAGATTCCTGCGCTAGAAGCAAAGTTACAAGAGACCGAAACCGCACTTGAAGAATTGTTATTGCCGCGTGATCCTAATGATGATCGTGATGTAATTCTTGAAATCAAAGCTGGGGCTGGTGGGGATGAGTCAGCGCTATTTGCCGGAGATTTACTTCGCATGTATCAGAGATTTGCCGAGCGCCAAGGTTGGAAGACTGAGATTATCGATTATGCCGACTCTGAAATGGGCGGTTATAAAGAAATTTCGATGGCAGTTAAATCAAAGGGAATCGCGGAACCAGGTAAGTCGCCCTATGCAAAGTTAAAGTTCGAAGGTGGCGTGCACCGAGTCCAACGGGTTCCAGAAACTGAATCTCAAGGTCGTATTCACACATCTGCTGCAGGTGTTCTGATTTTGGCTGAAGCTGATGAAGTAGATATCGAAATTCGCCAACAAGATTTACGTATCGATGTTTATCGCTCATCCGGCCCTGGTGGTCAATCTGTAAACACCACAGACTCTGCGGTTCGGATCACGCATATTCCAACTGGTGTTGTTGTTTCATGTCAGAACGAAAAATCCCAGCTGCAGAATAAAGAATCTGCAATGCGAATCTTGCGCGCCAGATTGTTGGCACATGCCCAAGAGCAAGCAGATGCTCAGGCTATGGCTGAACGTAAGTCTCAAGTCCGAACCGTTGATAGATCAGAGCGAATTCGAACCTATAACTTTCCAGAAAATCGCTTGAGCGATCACCGGGTTAATTTTAAATCAAATAACTTAGATGCAGTATTGAATGGCGATTTAGATTCGGTAATTGAAGCGCTGCTTGAAGCAGATAAGGTTGCGAAATTGGCATCAGGTGAGCGTTAAAGATTTATTGAAGTTGGGCAAAGACCAACTTGCAACAAAAAATATTGCACCTGTCGAGGCCGAGCTTCTCTTAGCACATGCTCTTGGTATTAATCGCATGGAACTTCACGGGCGGATAATCGAGTTAACTTCTGAGCAAACTGCTGAAACTATCGAACTTTACAATCAAGCAATTGCCGAGCGCCTTACCGGCAAACCAACTCAATACATCGTTGGCACTGCGCCATTTAGATACTTGGAATACGAAGTTGGTCCAGGTGTTTTAATTCCTAGGCCTGAAACCGAGAGCTTGGTAGATGAAGTTCTGCACCAATTAAATACCTTTGCAGATCCAGTCAGTTTGGTCGATCTTGGTTCTGGCACTGGCGCAATTGCAATTTCAATCGCTTCAGAAACCGCGGGCAAGAAAGTTGTTCACGTAATTGCAGTAGAAAAATCTGAAGAAGCAATTGTTTGGTTGCAGAAAAATATTGCAAAGCATGATGTGAATGTTCGAGTAGTTAGCGACGATGTCACCATGGCGCTTGAAGGGATTAAGTGCGATGTGGTTGTCACAAACCCGCCATATCTTCCAGATGGTGCGCAGATTCCTCAAGAGTTAAATTTTGAACCAACCCAAGCTTTATTTGGGGGACCAGCAAATGGAATGGCGGCGCCACTCGCATTTATTGCGGCAGCGTCCAGGCTATTGAATCCGGGTGGCCTATTTGCCATCGAACATAATGAATTACAAGGCCCACTAATTGCCACTGCGTTAGCCGAAGATTTCGAAAGCGTTGCGCTTCATCGAGACTTAACCGACCGGCCTCGATTTACAACTGCGCGCCGCAGACTCTAGAGAGGCATTACTCTTTACCAATGACTGCAGCGACATTCCAGGCCATTGATCCAACAACCGGTTCCGCATTCGGTGATCAGATTGCCGAGATGTCGGCATCAGATGTAGCGGGGTTGATTTCTAAAGCGGTTGCAACTAAATCAGCTTTTGCCGCAACAACTCCTAAAGAACGAGCATCTGCGCTTCGGGCAATTGGCGAATCAATTGAAGCCGCTCGAGAAAAATTAATCGAAATTACAATGAAGGAAACCGCACTACCAAATGGTCGTTTAACTGGCGAGCTTTCAAGAACCGTCTTTCAGTTAGAACAATTCGCAAAGCTTGTTGAATCAGGTGCGCACTATCAAGCGATAATTGATCGACCTGATGCAAACTGGATTCCTGCTCCACGTCCAGATATTCGCAGAGCAAATCAGGCTTTAGGTGTTGCCGGAATATTTGCAGCAAGTAACTTCCCATTTGCATTCTCAGTTATTGGTGGCGACAGTGCATCTGCGCTAGCGGCAGGTTCCCCAGTTGTTGTTAAAGCGCATCCATCACATCCAAATACTTGCCGCGCAATGCATGCAGCAGTTGTAGCGGGGCTAAAGAAGGTTGGACTTTCTGCTGACATCTTCGCATTAGTCGAAGGCACAAACCCAGAGATAACTCATTGGATTGCAAGCCACCCAGATATCACAGCAATCGGTTTTACTGGATCTGGAAAAGTTGGAAAGATTCTAATGGACATTTGCGCAAAGCGTGAAGTTCCGATTCCGGTTTATGCAGAAATGGGAAGTTTGAACCCAGTATTTTTCTCACCAAAGATTCTTGCTGAAAAGGCATTTGATTTAGCAAAGGCTGCAATTGATTCGGCAACTTTAGGTTCGGGTCAGTTCTGCACAAAGCCAGGAATTTTGATTGTTCCAACTGGCACCGAAGGCGATGCATTTATTGCCGAAATTGAAAGTTATTTGGCAACAATTGCAGTGGCACCGTTATTGAATAAGGGAATCGCAGATCGATTTACCGCATCAATTACTGAACTTGCAAAGAGCTCCTCACTAAAGACCTTTGCTGGCAAAGCAACTGATGGTGGATTTGGTGTAACGCCTACAGTCTTCATTGTCGACTGGGCAGATGCCTTCAAGAATAAAGAGTTGCTAGAAGAGCACTTTGGCCCTACGACCGTAATCATTCGCGCAGATTTCGCTAAGTTCTTAGATGTAGCAGGCAAGCTTGAGGGCCAGTTAACCGCAAGCCTTCATGTTGCTGCTGGTGAAGATGTCGCAAAACTAGTTGGTGCTTTAAGTCAGATTGCTGGCCGCGTAATAATGAATGGCTTCCCAACCGCAGTTGCTGTTACGGCAGCGATGCAACATGGTGGACAGTTCCCATCTTCATCAAGCCACACAACATCTGTCGGGCTAGATTCGATTTATCGCTTCTTGCGCCCAGTTGCTTATCAAAACTTTATTGATGATTTACTTCCTCCAGCTTTGCAAGAATCGAATCCACTAGGAATTGATAGGGTGATCAATGGCTGATTTAAGTAAAGCAATCGCTGCGGCAACTAGCGCGATTGATATCGAAATTTCTGCGCTAACCAACTTTGCGCAATCACTTGAAGCTAACCTACAGCCAGCTCTGGAACTAGTTCTTGAATCAATTTCTGAAACAAAGGGCCATGTTGTCGTCACCGGCCTTGGAAAGTCTGGACTTGTTGGCGCGAAGATTGCCGCAACACTCTCTAGCACCGGAACTCCATCCTTCTTCTTGCATAGCGCAGATGCACTTCATGGTGATTCTGGCGCACTGACTCCTGGCGATGTTCTGATAGCAATCTCTAACTCTGGCGAAACCGCTGAAGTAAATGCACTTGTAACAATGGCAAAGGGCTGGGGAAATAAAGTTATTGCAATAACTAAGAACGCAAATTCAACGCTTGCAAAGAGCGCAAATGCCGTAATCAACATCGCTTTCGATAAGGAAGCAGATCCGCTAAATCTGGCACCAACAACTTCGACAACGCTAACTATTGCAGCCGGAGATGCACTTGCATCAGCGCTTATGGCGCATCGCGGATTCACCTCAGAAGATTTCGGGAAACGTCATCCTGGCGGAGCGCTTGGCAAGGCAACAAATAAGTGAAGCCAAAAG
>Ga0222714_10003499_pt1:2500-15924 | contig 15924 bp, 13 predicted proteins | sample C33_3DmetaG_FD_165048 | JGI IMG/M metagenome (GOLD analysis project Ga0222714, IMG submission 165048) | Estuarine water microbial communities from San Francisco Bay, California, United States - C33_3D | ecosystem: Environmental > Aquatic > Marine > Unclassified | place: USA...
GTAAGCGCATGGTTTCAGGTTCTATTTCACTCCCTTATTCAGGGTTCTTTTCACCTTTCCCTCACGGTACTAGTTCACTATCGGTCTCTCAGGAGTATTTAGCCTTAACGGATGGTCCCGCCAAATTCATACAGGGTTTCACGTGCCCCGCACTACTCAGGATACCACTATCAATCGTTCGACTTACCTATACGGGACTATCACCCTCTATGGTCGCTCTTTCCAAAGCGTTCTAATTCAACTATGATCAAATGTCGTGGTCCTACAACCCCAAAATTGCCGTAACAACTCTGGTTTGGGCTAATCCGCGTTCGCTCGCCACTACTTACGGAATCACTTTTGTTTTCTTCTCCTCCGGGTACTTAGATGTTTCAGTTCTCCGGGTTCGCTCCTATTTTCAAGGTAACATGTCTTCAACATGCTGGGTTGCCCCATTCGGACATCTGCGGATCAATTCGTATGTGCCAATCCCCGCAGCTTTTCGCAGCTTATCACGTCCTTCTTCGCCTCTGAGAGCCAAGGCATTCCCCATGCGCTCTTCTCTAGCTTATTGTACTTTTTGCTCTTTTAATGAGTTACTATTTTATTTTATATTGCTCGTTACAATATATTCAGTTTTTCGATTATTTCTAATCTACTTCATGTATTCTTTCAATATGTCAATGAACGGGTGGTAATCTCTAAGACCAGCTAACGCCAATCCAAACAAAATTACTCTAGTGGAGAATATCGGAGTCGAACCGATGACCTCCTGCGTGCAAGGCAGGCGCTCTAGCCAGCTGAGCTAATCCCCCATTTCTAAATTCTAACCTTAGAATCCTCAATGTGAATTTAGAATTCCCAGTCCTAGAATTTCCTTTAGTAGTCTCAGGCAGACTCGAACTGCCGACCTCTACATTATCAGTGTAGCGCTCTAACCAGCTGAGCTATGAGACTCTACTTTTTATTAAAATTAAATTAACAGCTTGAGAATAAGACACCTCTTTCCTTTTGTGTCTCCAACCGTGTCGTCACTGCCTATCTATCTCTAGAAAGGAGGTGTTCCAGCCGCACCTTCCGGTACGGCTACCTTGTTACGACTTAGCCCTAGTTACCAGTTTTACCCTAGGCCGCTCCTCTCGGTGACGGACTTCAGGTACCCCCAGCTTCCATGGCTTGACGGGCGGTGTGTACAAGGCCCGGGAACGTATTCACCGCGCCATGGCTGATGCGCGATTACTAGCGATTCCAGCTTCACGGAGTCGAGTTGCAGACTCCGATCCGAACTGAGATAGGTTTTTAAGATTCGCTCCTACTCGCGTAGTGGCTGCTCTCTGTACCTACCATTGTAGCACGTGTGTAGCCCAGGACGTAAGGGCCGTGATGATTTGACGTCATCCCCACCTTCCTCACAGTTTGCACTGGCAGTCTTGTTAGAGTTCCCGACATTACTCGCTGGCAACTAACAACAGGGGTTGCGCTCGTTATAGGACTTAACCTGACACCTCACGGCACGAGCTGACGACAACCATGCAGCACCTTGTAAATTGCCCGAAGGAAAAACTATCTCTAGTCCTGTCAATCTACATTTAAGCCCTGGTAAGGTTCCTCGCGTATCATCGAATTAAACCACATGCTCCACCGCTTGTGCGGGCCCCCGTCAATTCCTTTGAGTTTCATCGTTGCCGACGTACTCCCCAGGTGGGTTACTTATCACTTTCGCTTAGCCACTCAGACCGAAGTCCAAACAGCTAGTAACCATCGTTTACGGCGTGGACTACCAGGGTATCTAATCCTGTTCGCTACCCACGCTTTCGTCCATCAGTGTCAGTACATTATTAGTGATCTGCCTTCGCAATCGGTATTCTATGTAATATCTAAGCATTTCACCGCTACACTACATATTCTAACCACTTCATAATGACTCAAGACTACCAGTATCAAAGGCAGTGCCACAGTTAAGCTGTGGGATTTCACCTCTGACTTAGTAGTCCACCTACGGACCCTTTAAACCCAATGATTCCGGATAACGCTTGGATCCTCCGTATTACCGCGGCTGCTGGCACGGAGTTAGCCGATCCTTATTCTTACAGTACCGTCAAGCCCCCTCACGAGGAGGTGTTTCTTCCTGTATAAAAGCAGTTTACAACCCATAGGGCCGTCTTCCTGCACGCGGCATGGCTGGATCAGGCTTGCGCCCATTGTCCAATATTCCTCACTGCTGCCTCCCGTAGGAGTCTGGTCCGTGTCTCAGTACCAGTGTGGGGGATCTCCCTCTCAGGACCCCTACCTATCGTTGCCTTGGTGTGCCGTTACCACACCAACTAGCTAATAGGACGCATACTCATCTCTTGCCGTATCCTTTAATTATTTCATGATGCCATGTTGTAATTCTATACGGTGTTAATCCAAATTTCTCTGGGCTATCCCGTAGCAAAAGGTAGATTGTATACGCGTTACGCACCCGTGCGCCGGTCGTCAGCGGAAGCAAGCTTCCCTGTTACCCCTCGACTTGCATGTGTTAGGCCTGCCGCTAGCGTTCATCCTGAGCCAGGATCAAACTCTTCATCGTTGTTTTCTTTTTTAAAACAATGACGGAAATTGAAAACTTGTACTCAAAATGGCTTATTCTCTTGTAGATGATCCTATTTCTAAAACCATCTTACGCTGTCAATTCAATATTTCAATGAACTCCTTTATAATCTTATCCAAACTAAAAAAAAACCACCTCTGGCGTTTTTAGCGGCTGCAAATATAAAACCTTATTTCTCCAACATCCAAGGTTTATTTCTTTATTTTTTTATTAATTTTTTATTGGCCTAAAAATTGCTCATAAAATAAGCCTACGAATTTGCCCAACAAGGCTGATAGTCTTACATTTGCGTTCATTTCTGAGTCAGACACTTATGATAAAAATTACTTTGCCCGATGGCAGTATTAGAAAATATGACGCTCCGCTAACGGTTTTGGACGTTGCCAAAGACATCAGTGAAGGATTGGCAAGGAATGTCATTTCGGCGAGTTTTAACGCACAAACCGTTGAAGTGTCTACGCTACTCGAATCTGATGGCAAGCTAATGCTATATACATGGAATGATGCAGAAGGTAAGAAAGCGTTCTGGCATTCATCGGCTCACATCATGGCCCAAGCCTTGCAGGATATTTACCCTGGTGTTAAATTAACCATTGGTCCGGCTATAGAAAACGGTTTTTATTATGACGTTGATTTTTGTGGCCTTCCTTTTTCAGAAAAAGATTTTCAAGCCGTCGAGTCAAAAATGCTAGAGATTTCGAAGGGAAAACACGATTTTATTTTGCACTCTGTTTCCAAAGCCGATGCCTTGTCCAAATATGAAAAAGAAAACAATCCCTATAAGGTTGAATTGATTTCCAATCTTACAGACGGTGATATCACCTTTTGCGACCATGATAACTTTACTGACCTCTGCAGAGGCGGACACATTCCTAATACAAGCATTGTGAAAGCCGCAAAGATTTTAAGTGTAGCTGGAGCCTATTGGCGAGGGGATGAAAAAAATCCGCAATTAACCAGAGTCTATGGAATTACCTTCCCCAAACAAAAAGACCTTACTGACTATCTCGAACTGCTCGAAGAAGCTAAGAAGAGAGATCACCGTAAGTTGGGGAAGCAGTTAGAACTCTTCACCTTTTCTTCTAAAGTAGGCCAAGGATTGCCTTTATGGCTTCCAAAAGGAGCTGCCCTGAGATCGAGACTGGAAGATTTTTTGAAAAAAGCCCAACAAAAGGCAGGATACAAAATGGTGGTTACTCCCCATATTGGACAAAAGGAGCTCTATGTCACCTCTGGGCATTATGCCAAGTATGGTGAAGATAGTTTTCAGCCGATCAAAACTCCAAAAGAAGATGAGGAGTTTTTCTTAAAACCGATGAATTGTCCTCATCATTGTGAAATATATAACAGTTCGGCAAAGAGCTATAAGGATTTACCCATGCGCTATGCAGAATTCGGGACTGTATATCGGTATGAGCAAAGTGGAGAACTTCATGGATTGACAAGGGTTAGAGGGTTTACTCAAGACGATGCTCACATCTTTTGTACTGACGATCAATTAGATCAAGAATTCAAGGACGTTATTGATTTGGTATTGTACGTTTTTGGTTCGTTAGGATTTGAAAATTTTACTGCTCAAGTATCCGTGCGTGATCCTCAAACACCAGAAAAATATATAGGAAAATCGGAAAATTGGGACAAAGCTGAACTAGCCATTCTCAATGCAGCCAGAGACAAAGAATTGAATTATGTAGTAGTCCAAGGAGAAGCTGCTTTCTATGGTCCAAAACTTGATTTTATGGTCAAAGACGCGCTTGGAAGACAGTGGCAATTGGGGACTATTCAAGTGGACTACAATCTTCCCGAGCGCTTTGAGCTGGAGTATAAAGGTTCGGACAATTTAATGCACAGACCTGTGATGATTCATCGGGCGCCTTTTGGCAGTATGGAAAGATTCATAGCCATTTTGCTCGAGCACACGGGTGGAAATTTTCCCTTATGGCTCAACCCGACCCAAGCTGTAGTTTTGTGTATCAGTGAGAAATATGAAAAATACGCTCAAAAAGTTTCAGGTTTGCTAGAAAATGCCGAAATTCGCGCCCTTGTTGATAACAGAAACGAGACTATCGGCAAGAAAATACGAGAAGCAGAAATGGACAAAACCCCGTTTATGCTGATTGTTGGCGAGGAAGAGGTTAATAAAGGTCTAGTAACAGTGCGGCGTCACGGTGGAGAAGATTTGGGCGCAATCAAGGTAGAAGACTTTATTACTTTAGTAAAAAAAGAAATTGAGGCGACGGTAAAACCGTTCGAAGTTTAATTTAATATTAGAAGTTATAGCAATACGTAGAAAAAGATACACTGGCCCAGCCCGTATCGTCAAAGAAGATCAACACCGGATCAATCAGTATATCAACGCCCCCGAGGTTCGCCTAGTAGGTGAGAATATTGAAGTTGGTGTCTATCCTTTAGCGAAAGCCAAAGAATTGGCAAAAGAATTGGAATCGGACCTTGTAGAAATTTCACCAAAAGCTAACCCTCCTGTTTGCAAAATAATGGACTATAAAAAGTTCCTTTACGAGCAAAAGAAGCGAGAAAAAGTTTTGAAAGCTAAAACTTCGAAAGTAGTAATCAAGGAAATAAGGTTTGGGCCGCAAACCGATGAGCACGATTACGCCTTCAAAAAGAAACACGCAGAAAAGTTTCTTCAAGAAGGAGCCAAATTAAAGGCATTCGTGTTTTTCAAAGGGCGTTCCATCATATATAAAGAGCAAGGGCAAATTTTGTTGTTGAGATTAGCACAAGATTTGGAAGCCTATGGAAAGGTTGAGCAAATGCCCATGCAAGAAGGAAAGCGAATGATTATGTATATCGCACCAAAAAAATAACAAAGAGAATCGCAAACGACAGTGTCATGCCAAAAATGAAAACAAAATCTAGTGCCAAAAAACGTTTTAAATTAACTGGTACAGGTAAAATAAAAAGAAAACAAGCTTTCAAGAGTCACATCTTGACCAAGAAATCAAAGAAGAGAAAATTAGCACTTACGCACAGTGCTTTAGTTCACGACAGCGACATGAATAGCGTAAAGGAACAATTGCGCTTAAAATAAATTGTTCAGGTATTCAATTTTAACCCTGGAGCAGAGCTAACAAGTGTTATTACAACCGCCTGCTACAAAAACAATTAAACTATGCCAAGATCAGTAAATTCCGTTGCAAAACGGGCAAGAAGAAAAAAGGTTCTCAAATTAGCCAAAGGTTATTTTGGACGCCGTAAAAACGTATGGACTGTTGCTAAAAACGCCGTTGAAAAAGCATTAGTATATGCTTACCGCGACCGTCGTCAAAAGAAACGTAACTTTCGTGGACTGTGGATTCAGCGAATCAATGCTGGTGCACGCCTTCATGGTATGTCTTATTCTCAATTAATTGGGAAGCTCAAAACGCATAACATTAGCTTAAATCGTAAGGTTTTAGCCGATTTGGCAATGAATGAGCCAGAAGCTTTTAAAACTGTTGTCGAAAAGGTCAAATAAACCTTTGACTCCAAGAATTCAAAAACCGCCGATGAGGCGGTTTTTTTGTTTATTGAAAATTAGCTTTCAGTATCAGCAATAGCCTGTTTGAGGTATTCTCTACTGCAGCACTTCACTCCCCTCTTTCATCAAACCATGTTTGAAGCGATAGCTGGCAGTTTGATAATAGGAAATAGTTAGGTTTTTCAAGTCTTTAATTTGCTGTTGTAATGGTGTCATAATAGTCTGGCTTGAGTTCCAAGAATATTGATTGACCTTTTTGTGATCGTTGATTTCTGTAAAAATATCAGCCTTCAACAAGCCAACTGTTCTATAGTTACCTATCAATGCTCGTTCGTCAGATTTTGACATGAGACTGATGTCCAAACCGTAAAGTGACGTGTTATAGCTCCAATTCAAGTAACCAAAAAGGGTTGGCATGATGTCAATTTGAGACACCAATTTCTCAACCGTTTGACGATTCCTATTTGGGAGGTTATAAACGAACGCAGGAATGTGGTGCTTGTCTATAGTAATGTCCCACTTACCTGCGCTGCTCGCGCAATGATCTGCAATAACAACGAAAACAGTATTTTCAAACCAAGGTTTTGTTTTGGCTTTCTTGAAAAACTCGCCCAAAGCAAAGTCAGTGTATTTGACGGCAGCTTCTCGTGATCCTTGTGCCAAATCAATCTTATTATCAGGAAATGTATAAGGTCGGTGATTGGAGGTTGTCATAACAAAGCTAAAGCTGCTTTTACCTTGACTGAAATTGTCGTCGGAGAGCTTGATTAACTTGTTGTAGATGTCTTCGTCACAAATGCCCCACGCATTTTCAAAACTAACCTCATCATCTGATATATTGATTCGCTTAGTCCTGATTTTTTCAGATAGAGGATTGCCGCATTGCGGTCAATGATGACAAAGCCTTGACCCCCGAAAAAACTGTTCATATTGTCAAAATAGCCATCTCCGCCATAGAAAAAATTCAGATCGTATTCCTTTTGTTTGAGAATAGTGCCTATAGAATATAATTGGCCATTGTTCGGACGGCGAATAATGCTGTTGCCAGGAGTTGGGGGTAAGCTGAGTGTCAACGCTTCCATTCCCCTGACTGTTCTGGTACCAGTGGCGTACATGTTAGTAAACAATATGCTTTCGGAGGCCAATTGATCGAGATTAGGCGTTAAGCCTCTTGAGTTACCAAATGTGCCCATGAAACCGGCATTAAAACTCTCTAAACAGATTAACACAATATTGGGCACAATCTCCTCTTTGGTAGAACAAGATTCACGCAAAATAGAATGAATGGAGTCTGACAGATAGGTTTGGTTTGGCTGCAACAATTCCTTTCGAATAATTCCAAATGAATGCTCTTTGTCTAATGTCGCATAAAATGAGTTAAAATCTAACTCATTAGACCGATACGCAGCAAAAAACGAATATACCCCATTTTTTGACAACTCATTAACATAAGTGTTACTGCTGTATTCAGCATGAGCGTTTTTCACATAAAACCCATAGATCAAACCGATCAGCAAAAATGGCACTATTCTAATGGTTCGTCCCAAAAAGGACATTCTGTCGCTAAAAGTATGATGAAATCTCTTGGTTCGGATCAACCCAACAAACAACAAAGTGCACAACATTAGCAAGCCTGAAATTAATATTGGTAATGGGTAAGACTGATTAATATTTTCTACAACCTCAAAAGTGTAAATTAAATAATCGACGGCAATGAAGTTATATCGCGTGTTGAATTCTTCCCAAAAAGGAATTTCTCCCATAAATGAGAACAGGGTTATAACAAATGTCAAAGCCAAAATAACATAGATCAAAATCCTATCGAATAGAGTTCCAATAAAGAATTTTGGATTAACCAAAAGAAACAACAAATAAGGAGCTATTAAAAAGATTGAAGCTCCAAAATCGAAAAGAGCTCCAACGGCAAAAACCTTAACCCAACCTAACAGTGATGGGTCCACAAAGGTTCCCGATAAGTACAAAAAAAAACTCGCAACAAGGCAGAGGCTAACAGATAATACCCAACAAAGGTGTAGGCAATTGAGAAGCGATTTTTAATAAAATCAGGCATCTGTCCGCAAATATGGTAGATAAATCAGCGTAACAACAACGAACCCAAGAATGGCAGCAAAAGCAACTGCTCCAGCGGAAATATCTTTGATAAATCCAATGCGCGGATGTTGATCTTCATGCACAAAATCGGCCAATTTTTCCACAGCCGTATTCATGCCTTCCACTCCCAATACGAGTCCGATTACCAACAATTGGTTGATCCAATCTTGTTGAGAAATGTCAAAATAAAACCCAGAACAGATCAATACAACTGCGATGAAGACTTGAGCAATAACACTATGCTCCGTTTTTATCAACAGCCATAAACCGCGAAAAGCGTACTTAAAGCTTAGCAAACGGAATTTTAAAAATTGAACCATAAAGAGCGTGTAAGAGGTTGTTCAAATCGAATTAAAAGTACTATAAAAAAATAAAATGACCTCAATAGTTAGATCATGTTTTTTGTTTCTCTTTTCTTGCCGCTGGAAACAACACATTGTTTAAAATAAGTCGGTATCCCGGAGAATTGGGATGCAATGCCAATTCGGTTTTTTGATCTCCTACCCTATGGGCGTAATCTTCGGGGTCGTGTCCTCCATAAAAGGTGAAGAACCCCTTTCCTTTAATACCGTGAATGTATCTGGCTTCTTGATTAACTTGTTGACGGCCGAGTACCAGCACTTCCGATTTAACAGTGTTGGGGTCAAATGCTGTAGTTTGCCCCATAAACCCTTTGACCAATGCGGTGTGGTTTTGGCAAAGCATGGTTGGAATGGGATCCCATTTCGCAGAAAATTCCATCAAACTAAAATAATCCAAATCTTGAGGCGTCTGTCGTTTGGCAGTTGTATCGATGGTCGAAAATTCATAGACGTCAGGACTCCTTTCCAACAAAAAATCTCGAAAAGCGAAGGTCTGTTGTAAATCGAGCTTATTTTGATAGTTAGGTGTTGTTCCGTCACCGTCAAACATGGGCTCACAAATGTCAAGTCCTTGTGCGCTGAGAGCGATGTCAAAACTGTCTGTGGCGCTGCACATGGCAAACATAAATCCCCCTCCAACAACGTAGTCTCTGATTTTGAGAGCAACTGCCAATTTCTCTAGAGAAACTTTGTCATAGCCCAGAGAATTGGCCAATACTTCAGCGCTTTTCTTTTGTTCAATGTACCACGGTTCGCTTCGGTAGGCTCTATAGAATTTACCATATTGGCCCGTAAAATCTTCATGGTGCAAATGCAGCCAATCAAAAGCCGCCAATCCGTCGTCCAACACTTCCTTGTCATAAATGGTAGTGTACGGAATTTCGGCATAAGTCAACACTAAAGTCACCGCGTCGTCCCAAGGCTGTTTGTCTTCTGGGGAATAAACTGCAATTTTAGGTGCCTTTTCAAGTAATACCGCCGCAGAGTTTTGACTCGGGCTTTCTATTTCAGCCAAGAGTTGGGAAAGCGCTGAGTCAGATACAATTTCAAAACTCACACCACGGATTTGACATTCTCGAACTATAGTCTCTCCATAGGGCAAAACAAATGACCCTCCTCTGTAATTCAAAAGCCATTGAATTTCTTGACCTTTTTCTAAAACCCAATAGGCAATCCCATAGGCTTTGAGGTGATCAGATTGTCCTTCTGCATCCATTGGAATTAAAATTGAGGTAGACCAACTTATACCAGCTTGAAACAAAAAAAGCAAAAAGAACAATCGTTTGAGCATAGCTTCTAAAAAGGCATGTCATCTTCCTCATCCGAGGGACCAAACGCTTGATCTTGGGTTGGATACTGATCAGGCTTAAAGGTGTTGTCGTTCGCGGCAGCATTCATCTTGCTGTGGAATTCAAAAGGCGAGTCGAAATTGTCAAGATTTTCGAATCTACCCAAACTGCCATTAAACTTGAGTCGAATGTTGTCCAATCCTCCATTACGGTGCTTGGCGATTATAAATTCTGCTTGACCTTCGGTTGGAGATCTTTCGTCATCATCCCATTCGTCAATTTTATAATATTCTGGGCGATAGATGAAAGAAACTATATCGGCGTCCTGCTCAATTGCTCCAGATTCTCTAAGGTCAGACAAAATAGGTCTTTTACTTCCTGTTCTGGTCTCAACTGCACGAGACAATTGGGAGAGCGCTATCACTGGAATATCGAGTTCTTTGGCTAAAGACTTCAAATTTCGAGATATGGTAGAAATTTCTTGTTCTCGATTGCCCGTTTTGTTATTACCACCTACAGTCATCAACTGCAAGTAATCGACGATAAGCAGCTTAATTTTATGCTGTGAAGCCAAGCGTCTCGCTTTGGCCCTCAGATCAAAAATAGACAACGCTGGAGTATCATCAATAAACAGTGGCGCTTGTTCTAAACTTTTCACTTTGACATTGAGTTGCTCCCATTCGTGCTTTTCTAACCGACCTGTTCTCAATTTTTCAGAGCTCAAACCAGTTTCAGAGGAAATCAAGCGCGTGATGAGCTGTACAGAGGACATTTCAAGAGAAAAGAACGCGACTGGGACATTGTTGTTAACAGCCATATTGCGGGCCATGGACAAAGTTAAGGCAGTTTTACCCATACCAGGTCTTGCTGCAATAATCACCAAATCACTTGGTTGCCAGCCTGAGGTCACCTTGTCAACTCGTTCAAATCCTGAAGGCACCCCACTTAGTCCCTCTTTGTTGGCTATTTCTTCAATTTTCTTTTTGGCCTGGATGACCAAGTCCTGAGCAGTCTCAGTCGATTTTTTGACATTCCCCAAAGTGATGTCGTACAATTTAGACTCGGCGTTGTCAAGCAAGTCAAAGACATCTACAGACTCGTCGTAGGACTCTTCAATGATCTCGCTAGAAATTTTAATCAAGCTGCGTTGAATGAATTTTTGAAGAATGATTCTTGCATGAAATTCAATATGCGCTGATGAAGACACTTTCTGGGTCAGAGAAATTAGATAGAAGTCACCTCCTACCTTTTCCAATTTGCCCTCTTTTTTCAATTGACCCGAAACGGTCAAGAGGTCAATAGGATCGCTCTTTTCAAATAGGATGATAATTGCAGCAAAAATGTGTTGGTGCGCTTCTTTGTAAAAAGATTCTGGAGACAATAAATCTACTACCTCATCTACCCCTTTTTTATCAATCATCATGGCCCCTAGAACGACTTCTTCTAGGTCTAAAGCCTGTGGTGGAATTTTACCTCGTTCTAAGTGAATTAAGGTGCTTTTATCGATTTGGTATCCTTGAATTTGTTGAGTTGGTTTCATGCCATAAACCTAAACAAAAGATCTCGACTAGAGCTTACTTCGGACCATCCGAATATCCACTAGTGTCAAACAATTGATGTGTTAATAAGTATAAGGTTACTGTTAATAGAACAAAAAAAAATTAATCTATTCTAAGGTTATTCTTCAAACACGCCCATTTGAGCGTATTTATCCATGCGAGCTTCGACTAATTTATCGGGCGTCAATGCTTGTAATTCTTGATAAGATTTTACGATAGCCTTGCTAACCGACTTAAACGCTTCTTCTCTATTTTTATGAGCACCTCCGAGCGGTTCTTTTATAATTTGGTCGACCAGATTTATGCTCTTCATATCATTAGCAGTAAGTTTAAGGGCCGATGCAGCTTGCTCCTTGTATTCCCAACTTCTCCACAAAATAGATGAGCACGACTCTGGAGAAATAACGGAATACCAAGTGTTTTCCATCATTAGAACTCTGTCTCCAACCCCAATGCCTAGCGCACCTCCAGAGGCTCCTTCGCCAATTATCACAACAATTATAGGCACTTTGAGACGAGTCATTTCGAAAATATTTCTGGCGATTGCTTCGCCTTGACCGCGTTCTTCAGCCTCAAGTCCAGGGTATGCCCCAGGAGTATCTATTAAGGCTACTACTGGTATACTAAATTTCTCAGCGGACTTCATCAATCGGAGGGCTTTTCGATAGCCCTCAGGGCTTGCCATTCCAAAATTTCTATATTGTCTGGTTTTGGTGTTATACCCTTTTTGTTGACCGATAAACATAAACGATTGATTTCCAATCTTACCAAGTCCACCAACCATGGCTTTGTCGTCCTTAAAACTGCGATCGCCATGCATTTCCAAAAAAGTATCTCCGCAGATTGCTCTAATGTAATCAAGGGTGTATGGACGATTTGGATGACGGGATAATTGTACTCTTTGCCAAGGCGTTAGGTTTTTATAAATTTTGATTTGAGTGGCTTTGAGTTTTTCTTCTATGGCCTTGCATGTCACAGAAACATCCACATCACTTTCTGAACCAATGAGTTGACATTTGTCATATTGTTCTTCCAATTCCTTTATTGGCAATTCAAAATCTAAATATTCTTGTTGCATCATATGACCCTTTAAGTACTTGAGTAATCGTATACGAACTTAGTAAAAAAATAGCAATTAGCCATTAGAAAATGTTTTGGCTTTCAAGCGATACCTTCTCTTGAAAATGGCATTCAAAATCACAGTAACAATAATTATAAACGCCCCGATGTAAAACGAAAAAGACATTTTTTCGGTTAAGGGGAAAAACAAAATGGCTAGAGTAATACCATAGATTGGTTCCAAGTTATAGGATAATACTACCGTAAATGGACTGAGATGTCTCATGACTTTCACTGCAGAAATAAAAGCATAAGCCGTACAAACAGACGCGAGAATGAATAGATAGGCATAATTGGACAATCCAATATCAAAAAAACCAGATGAAAAGCCTTGATCGAAAATCAATATCCAAAACGTGATAAAGATTACTCCAAAAACAAATTCATAAATCGACAAAACTGTAGGGTTGTAAACAAGAACATGGCGACCGTTTAAAACAGCAAACAAAGTAGAAAATAGTGCCGAGGCAATACCCAAGAGTATTCCAGTAATAAAATGAAAAGCTGCGTCGGTAATGATATACACACCTACAAAGACTGCCATTCCCAGAAGTAATTCGTATCCTATTATACGGCGTTTGAAAATAATGGGCTCCACCAAAGATGCGAAAAATGCACCTGTTGAAAACATGGCCAAGGCGATAGAAATATTGGCAGCTTTTATAGAGGCGAAAAAAGTTATCCAGTGTAAGGCAATGATTATCCCTGCAATAATAAATTGAACTATCGCTTTAAAAGACACCGCCATATTCAGTTTCATATAACGGGCATAGGCATACATCAAAATGACTGCCATCAACATGCGAAACCAAACCAGATCAACTGCTGAAATAGTAATCAATTCTCCTAAAATCCCAGTAAAACCCGCTATAAATACCAATAGATGAAGCTGCAATTGGCTCCTTAATTTATCGTCGCGCATATCTAATG
>Ga0222714_10003500_pt1 | contig 15924 bp, 14 predicted proteins | sample C33_3DmetaG_FD_165048 | JGI IMG/M metagenome (GOLD analysis project Ga0222714, IMG submission 165048) | Estuarine water microbial communities from San Francisco Bay, California, United States - C33_3D | ecosystem: Environmental > Aquatic > Marine > Unclassified | place: USA: California...
AAAAAATTATGAAATTATTAAATTTATAGGTTTTAGCAAAATATCAAAGATAAGCAAAAAAGAAATTTTACTTTCTTTAAATACTAATAACTATGGAATAAGTGAAGATATTTTTCAAAGTATTATGCACATGATATCTCAAAATATTAGATCTAAATTTATAAAAAATTTCAATTTGCAAAAAAATAAGATTTAGTTTTTTATATGTTTTTTCTTAAAACAATAATATATAAAATATTCTCTTTTTTTTTATGTAACTTAACTATAATGATTGTTTTGGCACTAAAAAAAATAATCATTATTCGATTTGGTGACTTAGAAACAAGAGCTATTGGTCATTTTGGCCTTGGAACAGAAATATACCTGTCAGAACAGAAAATTTTATCAAAAAAAAAAATTTTTTATGACATTTGGATTAAAGATAAAAAGGTAGCTAATTATTTTTTACTAAAAAAACTTAAAGAAAAAATAAAAATTTTTCCACATCACTTTAAAGATGTCTATAAATTTTTTAAAAAAAAATCCAAATTATTTAAAGCTCATTTAATACCCATGCGTCACCCAGATGATTATTCGGATAGGTGGCCTAAAGTTACTCATCAGATGAGAGATGTTAATTCTGTACTTGGTAGAACTAAGTGTAACATTGAATTTTCATCCGAAGAAAATAGATTAGGAAATTTATTACTTAAAAAATTAAATATTAAAAATAATTTTATAATTTTTTTTTCAAGAGACTCTACCTATCGAGATAAAAAATTAATAACATCGGCTCCAAGAAATAGCTCAATTCTATTGCAAAAAAAATCTATTAAAAGAATGTCTAAAAATTATTTTTGTATAAGAATGGGGTCTAAAACAGAATTCGAATTAAAAATAAAAAGTAAAAATTTTCTTGATTACAGTTTTAGCAAATATCGATCAGAATTTAATGATTTATTTTTGGTAAGTAATTGTAAATTCTTGGTATCAACTGGAAGTGGATTTGACCACTTGGCAATTTTATTTAGAAAACCAGTTGTTTTAGTAAACGCTGTTGAGACAGAATATAGATATAATCCTCTTTACAATTCTTCAATAAAAATATTCATACCAAAAAAAATTTATTCAAAAAAACTAGAACGATTACTTACCTTTTCTGAAATTTTTAAAATTGGTGCACATAATTTACAAACGGGTGAAGATTATGAAAAAAGATCTCTTTTTGTAATAGACAATGATGAAGAAGAAATATTACAAACTGTCATAGAAATGGACAATTTAATTTCTAATAAAATTGAATACACAAAATCAGAAGAAAATCTGCAGAAAAAATACTGGGATCTAAATAAATTACCCAATATGCCTAAATTTTCATGCAGAATAGGAACATATTTTTTAAAAAAAAATATCGAATTATTAAAATGAGCTATACATCAAAATTTTGATAAATAATTTTTTTAATAAATGGATAAATATTTTTAATATTTTTTTTTATTTGGTAGCCCTTAATATTTGCATTTAAGGCAGCTTTCAGGTCAATTTTTTTATCTCCAAATAAAATACAATTTTTTTTATTTAATTTTTTTTCTTTTATATATTCCAGTATCATTCCCGGTGCCGGTTTTCTTTTTAAAGAATTTTTCCTATACTTTAGAATTTTTGCTTTAGGATGATAAGGGCAATATTTGAATTTATTAATTACAAATCCAGTTTTGATTTTGAATATTTTATTCATCTGAATGTGCAAAAATTTTACATCTTTTTCTTTAAAAAAACCTCTGGCTATGCCGCTTTGATTAGAAACAACACAAATTAAAAATTTTTTACTTTTTAGAAAACTTATAGTTTCAAAAATACCTCTTCTCCACTTTATTTTTTCAAACTCAAAAACATATTTATTATCCTCATTAATGATGCCATCTCTGTCCAAAAAAACACATTTCCTATCAATCAATTTATTTTATTTTTTTTAAAGTTAAATTTTTAATCAGAAAGAAATTATCAAAAAATTTAATATTATTTAAAGTATGTGATATCACAATTATGGTATGTTTTTTTTTTAAGATTTGAAGATATTTTAATATATTAATTTTAGATTTTTTATCCAAATTGTTATCAAATTCATCTAATACAATAATGTCTGAATTAGAGTAAATGGCTCTTGCAATCCCAATTTTTTGGATTTGACCTCCAGATAATTTAGAACCATTTTCTCCAACTAAAGTTTTGTCTTTTGAAGGTAGCGATAATACGAAATCATTCAAACCTGAATAAATTAAAGATTTTTTATATAAATATTTATTAAATTTTTTTGCAAATGATCCAAAAACAATATTTTCTCTGATACTATTGTCTATTAAATGAATTTTTTGTTCAACGTAACTTATCTTTGGACTGCATTCTTTAATATTACAATCGTTATATAAAATTTCACCCTTATTTGATGTTAATAAACCTAAAATAAGATTTAAAATTGTTGTTTTTCCACTTCCATTTGTTCCTGCAAAACAATTTAAAGTATTTTTTTTTATAATTAAATTAATATTTTTTAAAATTATTTTTTTTGGTGTAAAACCAAAAAATACATCTTTCATTTCTAATTTTTCAAAATTAATAATGTTTTTTATTTTTTCTTCTTTTAGGTTGAATGGCAGACTATACTCTGTAAAAACCAGGTCAATTCTGGGCTCAAACACCCTAATTCTTTGGATAGAAGATGCTATTCTTGTTGAACTTGGCATCAATCTGATCAAAATCGCAACTAAAATTGCCAAATAGCTTAATGTATTAAAATCTATAAATTTATCACTGCTAGAGTTAAATAATATTATCGAACAAATAAAACCTAATGAAAAAATTTCTACAACAACTTTGGGAAATTGAAAAATATAGTCTACATTTTTTTGTAATTTTGCCTGTGAAAAATCTAATTGTGAAAATTTTTTAACAAAAAAATTTTCTTGGTTTCTTATTTTTATTAATTTAATATTATAAAGACTTTCAATAATAAACTTATTAATATTTTTTTCATAAAATTGTCTAAGATTTCCAAATTTGATTAATTTTTTTTTTGTAAACTTATTTATTAAAATAACTAAAATTAAAAAAAATAAAAAAATTATAATTGTATATTTGGTATTTACTAAAAATAAAAATATAAAAAGTCCAAAAAAAACAAGTAATTCAAGTAACAAATTCAAATAATTCGAGATTAAAAGTCCGATATCTTGTATAGCAATTATATTTCTTATCATTTCAGATGAATGTTTATTTGAAAAATAATTTAATTGCTGACTTAAATACTTTGAGTAAATATTACTCACCAGCCTGTTTCTAATTTTTACTGATAAATTTAAATTAAATTTAGTACAAAATAATAAATATATATTTTTTGTTAAAAAAGTTACAAAAAATATAATTAATAAATTTTTGATTGAAAAATCGTAAAAAATTGATTTGATACTAGAAATTAATTGACTTGTTTCTGAATTGATTTGACTCGAATTAACTGCTGATGAAATAATTGGTATGACCATGCTTATGCCAAGTAACTCTAAAAATGTACCTATAAACATCAGAATAAAAGAAATAAGAATTAAAAACTTTTCTTTTCTACTTACGACCAATTTTAATTTTTTAAATGTAGAGTAACTGATCATTAATTATCTATACTAATAAATATTCGTTAGAATTTAAAAAGTTTAATAATTTTTTTTCCATATCCAAAATACCTTTATTATTTGTATTAGAAATCAGATATTCATAAAAAAAATAACTATCATAGAAATCAAAGTTTTTATTTCCATCATTTAAAAAACTTGAAAATTTTTTAAAAAGCTTATCGTGATTAAACCACAAATATCTCATTATATAAAATTCATGTATTTCACGCTTGTCGAATTTTTTTTTAAATTTTGATAAATTCATTAGCCTATTTCTATAATGAATTAAATCATTAGAGTGTATATTAAAGCTATAATTAATTGTCGGGCAGTTCCTAGTAGCTGTTAATACTGGAATATTAAAATAAGCATATTCCCAGGAAATAGTCCCATAAATTGTCAAAACATAATCTATACCCTCTTTAATAATCTGATGGTGGGAGGTTGATGGAGGAATTCTCGTGATATTTTTAAAATCATTTGTAATTTTTTTTGACAGGTCATAAGTCCTATCGAGTGATTTAGAAAATTTTAAATCAGAGTAATAAGGATGATCTTTAATATACCAATCATAATCTGTATGATTAGAAATATTACCTAAAAATTTAAGCCAGTCATAAAATTCTAAAAAAAAATTTCTGCCATAAGCGTTGCAAACATCTCCTATGTTGTGTGTAGCTATTAAAACATTAATTTTTTTTTTATCTTTAATTACTGGATTGCTCTTTTCATTAAATATTTCCTTAAAGGAAGACTTTGTGGTTACTAACTCATCAATTTTATTAGAAATTTTTCCTAAGAATCTATTATTTATTGAATTTTTTGCCTTACCTAATAAATATTTTTTATGTTTTGGTCTAATTTTTAAATATACCTTTTTAAAATCTTTAAATTCAAGATTTGCAGTTAACCTCGTCTTACTCAATCGATAAATTTTTCCAGATTCAACGGTCAGAACTATAATTTTTTTATTTATTGCTAATCTTAAAATCAATCCATAGCTATAATAGCTATGCACACCAACAACTGCTTTTACAATATTTTTAGAAAAATAATCTTCCCAAAAATAATATAATTTTAAAAAATTTATAAAATAATTTTGAAAATTTACGTCGTTAATATTCAAAGTATATCTATTATATGTTTTTAAAAACCCATCATAAATTAAGTCTCCCAAAAGTACGTTATCAATTGAGAATTTTATTAAATCATTTTTTGTTTTAATTAATTTAAGCTGTTTTTTAAAATTTTTTTCAGCAATTGTATTATAATTATTTAGTTCTGGTTTTATAAAATCTTTCACTCCAAATGATTGGTATATTCCAAAAAAATTTATCTTTAGTATTTTTCCTATTTTCCATTTTATTTTATTAAATAAATTTTTAATAATATTAGTATTTGATAAAAAATAATTATAATATGCTATTATAGATAAATTAAATTTTTTAGATAATGCACTTGCTAAAATTGCCAAAAAAAAATGGCTAGAATAAAAACCATTAAATTCAATTAGAATTTGACTTGATGATTCAAGTTTTTTAAAATGTTTATAATTAAAAAGTTTATAAAAATTAATTATTTTTTTTTTTTCAAAATATTTTCTTGTTAAATTAATCATTTAAAGTTTTTTTTAAATACATAAAGAGCAGTTTGATTATAAATCCTTTTTTCAAAAACTATATTTTTTTTTTCATAATATTTTTTTTTTTCAATTAGTTTAATTCTTGGATGCCAGCCAAAAAGTTTAGCACAATCCATCTTTCTAATTTTTATTTTTTTATTATGTTTATATTTAAAATATTTTATTCCTTTAATAAAAAAATCATAGATTATTATAAAAGAAGTATTTTTAGTCACTCTAAGCGCTTCACTTACAATTTTTGATAGATCTTCATCATCACACAAATACAAACAAAAACTGAAAATTAAAATATCGAATTTTTTATTCTCAAAAGGTATACTTTCTGCTGTTCCTCTAAGTATTTTTATTTTTTTATTTTTTTGCGAATTGATAGCAGTCAATGAGGGCTCCAATCCAAAACATTTAATTTTTTTATTACAGCTTAATAAATTTAATCTTTCACCATCTCCACAACCAATCTCTAAAATACAAATTTTATTATTTTTTTTTAATTTTTTGACTGCACTTATTATAAAATCATTTTTATAATTTTTTTTTCTTAGTGAATTTTTATTTCTTGCAAACCATCTATCACCTTCTGATTTTAAAAAAATATCTCGATGTTTTATCATTTTAAATGTTTTTGGAAAAAAAATAACTAAATGTAGTCTTTTATTATTTTCCTTAGTTCCTTCACACTTAAATGGTTTTTTTCATCTTTAGAAGAATAAGAAAATTCTAGATTAAGTTTTTTAGCTTTGAATTTTTTTTTATAGTAATTTATAATTTTTTTTTCTTCTAACAAAACGTAATATTTACCTATATCGTAAGCTCCAAATGCATCATCTTTGGAAATTAACTCTTCATGAATTTTTTCTCCTTTGCGTATTCCGATAATCTTATGTTTAAAGCCTGGCTCAATCGCTTTTGCTAAATCAACTATTTTAAATGACTTTATTTTTGGTATAATAATTTCTGATCCTTTTGCATTTTTCAAAGACCATAGCACCATTTCTACTGCATTTTGTAATGATATATTGAATCTCGTCATTAATTTATCAGTAATTAAAAAATGTTTATTTTTTTTTTGTTTTATAAATTCTGGTATCACCGAACCTCTACTTGCTGTAACATTTCCGTACCTTACTATCGTAAAAAAAATATTCTTTTTTCCTTTTATGTTATTGGATGATATAAACAATTTGTCTGAACAAAGCTTGCTAGCGCCATATAAATTTACAGGGGAGACCGCTTTATCTGTAGATAAACTTATTACTTTTTGCACATTATTGTATATAGAGGCATCAATAATATTTTGTGCCCCAATTATATTTGTTTTGATTACTTCAAACGGGTTGTATTCACCTGTTGACACTTGCTTCAAAGCTGCTGCATGAATAACATAATCTACCTCTTTTAAAGCCCAAATTAATCTATCTTTATCTCTGACATCACCTATAAAAAATCTCAATTGATTATTTTTTTGTTCATTAAACTCGTCACTAACTCTCATTTCATGTTGTTTTAACTCGTCTCTGCTAAAAATAATAACTTTTTTAAAAGGAATTTTATTTTTTAAAATATTACTTATGAAACTTTTACCAAAAGATCCTGTTCCACCTGTAATAATTATATTTTTATTTTTAAATATTTCTTTTGACATTTTTATTTATTTTTAACCATTTTTTATTTTTTTTTAAAAGATTTATTATATCTAAACAACTAAAATAAGTTTTTTCTTTATAGTATAAAATAATTTTTTTAAGAAACAAATAATCTCTAAATTCATCAAGGGTTAACCCGAGATCTGGCCATTTTTCATCAACTGGAGCAACAATATTTATTATTTTAAATTTTTTTGGATTTTTTTTTATGGACCAGGTAGTCCACTCTTTATACTTTTTGTTTTTTGCAAACTTTATTGATTTTATTAATGCTTTTAAACTAAAAACTTCTACATCCATGCCGTCGGGATAGGACCTGATAATAGTATTCGATAAATAGTCACATTTATTATTTTCATAAGACTCAATTGCTAAATCTATAATTTTTGGATCTATGACTGGACAGTCCGAGGTAATCCTTACTATATTTTTACATTTAAAAAATTTAGCAGCTTTTGAAACTCTATCTAAAACATTTTCTTCGGAACCCTTGAAGTATTTTACTTTATTTTTTTTTGCTATTTGAATAATTTCTTTGTTGTTAAGATCATTTGTAGTAGCAATAATAATATTTTTAACTTTTTTACATAATTTAAGTCTTTTAAGTAAAAATTCTAAAAAAGTGTATTTTTTTATTTTATATAAAATTTTTCTAGGCAATCTTGTTGATGCCAGTCTAGCTTCAATTATTATAGTAAAATTCATTTAAAACTTTGAAATCATTTTAAAAACTTTAGATATATTTTTAATAAATTTAATAATTAATTTTTTTGAGTGGGCAATACTCACATAAATAGAACCGTTGCTTAAAAATCCTAGTTTTAACATCTCTTGATTAATTATAGCTATGGGATTTTTATAACGAGAATTTCTTATTTGAAATTTTATAATTGTATCTAATCCTGTAAAAGAAATTTCTAATTTATTTCTAACAGCTTCTTTTTCTAATAATTTCTTAATTAATATTCCTTTTGACTTTATTAATTCCCATGATTTTATTTTTTTCATTTCTTTAATGGTGGCCAATCCAGCAACATAACCAGATCTTTCAGACCAGAATGTACTACTTATGAAAGTATTTGTTGCTGAATTCATAATTGACTTCTTTCCAATAACAGATGTAATACTGTAACCATTTCCTATTGCCTTTCCAAACATTGCTAAATCTGGGTATATCCCATACTTCAAATGTAATCCTCCAAAAGTTTCTCTAAAACCGGTTGTACATTCATCAAATATCAAAACTATTTTATTTTTATTACAAATTTCCCTTATTTTTTTTAAATAATTTTTTTGAGGCTTAGAATCTCTTTCGACCTCCATAATTAAACAGGAGATATCTTTGTCTTTTTTAACAATCTGATTTAAAATATTGATATCGTTGTACTTTATTGAATATACAAAATTTTTATAAAATTCAGGAACTCCTTTAATTTTTAAGTTTGGAAATAAATGAGTATCTAAAATATTCTCTTTTTTTAATGCGGCAGCTAAATACCAGTCATGCCAACCATGATATCCGCATAAAATAATTTTATTTTTTTTATTATAAGCTCTACTAATTCTTATTCCAATCGCATTTGCTTCTGCTCCTGTTTTAGCAAATTTTGCCATTTCTGCCCATGGATGAATACTTATCAGCTTTTTTGCGAAAAGAACTTCTTCGGCACAATTAAGAGTGCTCATGTTTCCAAGTTTAATTTTTTTTGCAACTTCATTATCAATTTTCGAATTAGCATATCCAAGAATATTGGTTCCAACTCCCATTAGAGAAAAATCATAATATTTTTTTCCATTTAAGTCCCAAACCACACACCCCTTGGCTTTTGAAAAATAAGTTGGCCAATTTTTAGATGAAAATCTAGATGGATTTTTGGAAAAGAATGTATTTCCAAGTGGAATAATTTTTTTTGCTAAATTCCAATTTTGTTTATTTTTATTCATTTAATGTTTATCAGGCCATCTTCTTGGGTCTATGACATTTTTTTGGTTAGTATAAATATTTTTAGGAAATATAAGTCTACTTTTATTATTAAAATAATAAAGTATATTTTTAAGTTGAACAATATTTTCTACTCCAAATACTACACTTTTAACTTTAGCAAACTTTATAAAATTTATGCAAGCTTCTAATTTGGTTAAATTTTTAGAATTAAACCAGCTATCATAGCTATTGAATACCTTGCTGTTTTTAATCTTATCTATAATAAGATTTTTATTTTCTTCTAATAATACTCCTTGTAGAAAAATAGACCTGGCCTGTAAAGTTATACCATTTTTAATTAAAAATAGTGAAAAATTTTTATCTAAAAATCTCCTGTCAAATATATTTAAGGGAGCTTGAATAAAATTTAGATCTTTAATTAATTTAATTTTTTTTATAGATGGTATATTGTAAACAGAAATTCCTATTTTTTTTATTAAATGATTTTTTTTAAGTTTAATTAATAATTTATTAATTTTTATCAAATCAGCAAAATTAAGATCATCGAAATTATGAATAAATAAAATATGAAAATTTTTTATATTATTATTTTTAATTTTTTCTTTTATGATTTTTTGATATTTTTTTTCAAAATTTAATTTTTGACAATCTTTAAAATTTATTTTTGTTGAAATTTTAAATTCTTTAAAGTTTATAAATTTTCCTAATTTGAAAAAATGATCATAAGCAAAAGCTGTATCTAAATAAAAAATTTTATTTTCTTTTAAACAATTAAAAATATTAATTAATTTATTTTTTGGAATGATAGTGTTTTTATAACTATATTTTCTTAAAAAATTTGCTGTTCCAATTGTTAAATTCATTATAAATTAAATTTAAAATTTTTCAACTTCTTTACTTACATTTAAATAACTCGTATTTCATTAATTAAATTTAAGAAACTTTTCTTAATATAAAACTATATATAGACAAAAAATAATGAAATGAAAAAAATTTTTATCGCAGGTGCAACTGGTCAGTTAGGTAGTTATTTAAAAATACAATTAAAAAAAAAATATCGATTATTTACAAAAAAAATTGACCTATCTAAAAAAAGTGCAATTAAAAATTTAAAAAATATAAATCCAGATATAATAATAAATTGCGCTGGCCTTACAGATATTGAAAAATGCGAAAGATTCAAAAAATTTGCTTTAAAGTTAAATAAAAATATACCTGAAAATTTAGCTAAATTTGTACTAACTTTTGATAAATATTTAATTCATTTTTCAACTGATCACGTATATGACTCTAAAATAAATAAAAAAAATTCAGAAAAAGATTTAAATATAAGAAATTTTTATGCTAAATCTAAATATCTAGGTGAAATTGCTGCAAAAAATAAAAATACTTTAATACTTAGAACTAATTTTTTTGGAAACAGCCCAAAAAAAAAGGGTTTAATACATTGGATTTTTGAATCCGAAAAAAAAGGCAAAAAGATTAGTTTATATAAAAATATTTTTTTTTCTCCACTTCATATATCAACTTTGAGTAAAATTATAATTAAAATTATTCCAAGAAAAATTTATGGAACTTACAATCTAGGTTCAAGAAATGGCATGAGCAAAGCAAAATTTATTGAGGAATTGATAAAATTTAAAAAACTTAATATTCGATATAAAATAATGAATTATAAAAATAAATTACTACGACGACCTAAAAATATGATAATGAATATTAATAAATTTGAAAAAAAATTTAAACTAAAACTTCCTGAATTGAAAAATGAAATTAACAAATTATAAAATTAAAATAACAGATATATTTAAAAAAAACCCTAAATGCTATTTTATTGCAGATATTGCTGCAAATCATGATGGATCTTTGAGCAGGGCAAAAAAATTAATTGAACTTGCAGCTAAAGCTGGAGCCAACGCAGCTAAATTTCAAAATTTTTTTGCAGATACAATTGTGTCTGACTATGGATTTAAAAGTCTTAAAGCTAAAAAATCACACCAATCAAAGTGGAAAAAAAGTGTTTATGAAGTTTATAAAGATGCTGAACTACCATTATCATGGACTGAGGAACTTGTAGAAACTTGCTCAAAGTTTAATATCGATTACTTTACAGCTCCCTACGATATATCAATAATAGATTATTTAAATAAATATGTAGCTGCATGGAAAGTTGGCTCAGGAGATATAACTTGGCATGATAGTATTATTAAAATGGCAAAAACTAAAAAACCGGTCATGATTGCTACTGGAGCATCAACAGCTGCTGATGTTGATTTAGTTTTAAAAAAAATTGAAAAAATAAATAAAAAAGTTGTTTTAATGCAATGCAATACTAACTACACAGCAAAAAAAGATAACTTCAACTACATAAATTTAAATGTAATCAAACTATTTAAAAAAAAATATCCTAATTTGCAAATTGGCTTATCTGATCATACTCACGGACATGAAACCGTGTTAGCAGCTATTGCACTTGGGGCAAAAGTTATTGAAAAACATTTTACAGACTCAAATTTTAGAAATGGCCCCGATCATTTATTTTCTATGAACCCTAAAAGTTGGGAACAAATGATAATTTCATCAAGAAAAGTAGAGTTAGCCATGGGCGATGGGATAAAAAAAGTTGAAAAAAATGAAAAAGATACAATCATTATTCAAAGAAGAGCTATAAGAGCTAATAAATTTATAAAAAAAGGATCTATTATAAAATATAATGATTTAATAAATCTTCGGCCATGTCCAAAGACAGGATTAAATCCTTATGAATTCAAAAGAGTTATAAATAAAAAAGCGAAAAAAAATATAAATTTTCATGAAATAATTAATAAAAAAAACACAATATGATTACAGGCCTCTATGTAATTATACCTGCAAAAAATGAACAAAAAGATATTTTAAAAGTAATAAAAAATTATAAAAATTTAGGAAAAATAATTGTCGTTGATGATAACTCAACAGATAATACCAATTTTATAATTAAAAAAAAAGTTTATAAAATTTTGCACAATAAAAAAAGCCTAGGATATGATCGTTCTATTAAAAGAGGCATAATATATATCAAAAAAAAAGCAAAGTTCATTCTAACAATTGATGGCGATAACCAACATCCAAAAGTTAATTTAAAAAAAATTATCAATGAAAATATGAAAAATTATGACTTAATAATCTTTAATAGAAATAAATTACAGAGATTTTCTGAATACGTGATTGATATCATCTCTAAAGTTTTATTTGGCATTAGAGATCCGGCAAGTGGAATGAAACTATATAAAGTGAATAATCTAAAAAAACATAAATTAGAATTAAATAATGATCAAGTTGGAATGTTTTTTTTTAAAGTTTATAAGAAAAAAAAAATACTTAATATACCTATTAAAACAAAAAAAGAAAAAAAAACAATATTTGGAAATGGACTCAAAATTAATTTTAAAATTTTTAATGCTTTTATAAAATGTATATAAAAAGAAATATTTTATTAGGAATAAATTGGGAACAAAACTCAACTGCTGCTCTAATGATTGATGGAAAAATTGTTGGATGTTCGAGTGAAGAAAGATTCAGTAGAGTAAAAAACGATGAGAGATATCCTATAAATTCAATAAATTGGTTGCTAAATAAATTTAAAATAGAACCAAAAGATATTGATAGCATTTGTTTTATTTCCAAAGTTTGGTCACCAAGTTACTCCTTGGTGCGCCACTATACTAATTTTTCTATAAAGGATTATATTTTTGAACAAAAAAAAATTTGGTATCCAAGATTGTATGAAAATAAAAAAACAGTATCTTTACTAAAAGTATTTAAAAATAAACTAGACCTAAAGCAGTTTCCTGGAGAAAAATTTTGGAAAAAAATAACAAAGTTTTATTTAAATAATAATGATCATACCTCAAATAAAAAAAATATTCGCTATGGGCAAAAAATTAGGGAAGAAGTTATAAAAATACACCTAGATATTGATAAAAAAAAAATTAAATTTATCGACCACTCAGATGGACACATATTTTATAGTTTTTTTTCAAAACAAATAAAGTCAAACACGCTTGCAATTAGCATGGATGCATTTGGAGATTTTGTGAATTACCGAGCAGTAAAAATCAATATAGATAAAAAAAAATTATCATTACATGAAATTGTTAAAGGTTCTAACTTAATAATTGCTAGACTCTATAGATATGTAACATTAATTCTAGGGTTAAAGCCAAATGAACATGAATATAAAGTAATGGGCATGGCTCCGTATTCTAAAGAAATTTATTATAAAAAAATTTTAAATAATTTTTTTAAAATTCAAGATGTAAATAAACTAAACTTTAAAAACTTATTTAAAATTAAAGATTTATATTTTTATATCAAAAAACTTTTAGATGGAAGTAGATTTGATGCAATTGCGGGAGGCTTGCAGTCCTACACTGAAAAATTAATAACTAAATGGATTAAAAATTTATTAAAAAAAACTAAAATTTACAATCTTTGTTTATCTGGTGGCGTGGCAATGAACGTGAAAAATAATTTACAAATTTCAAAAATTTCTAAAGTTAAAAATTTATTTGTCCCTCCCTCTCCAGATGATAGTTCTCAAGCAATGGGTGCGTGCTTTGCGGAATATTATAATACATATTATAAAAAATTTAAATTATTACCTCAACCTCTAGACTCTTGTTATCTAGGATACGAAATAAAAAATACCAATGTAAAAAAAATAGTTTCAAACTTAAATAAAAATAATTATAAAATAATTCAAAAAAATATTAATAAAATCGCTGCTAAATTAATTTTAAATAATAAGATAATAGCTAGATGTGTGGGAAGAGCAGAGTTCGGAGCCAGATCTTTGGGTAACAGATCGATTTTAAGCAATCCAGCTAATCCTGGAATAAAAAAAATAATAAATGAAAAAATTAAAAATAGAGATTTTTGGATGCCTTTTGCTGCTACAATAATAGACAAGTATGCCAAAAAATACCTGCACCTAAAAGGTGATATTGAAAATTATTATTTTATGACTTGCTGCGCTCATACTAAAACTAAATTTATTAAAAAAATTGAGGCAGCAATTCACCCATACGATTATACATGCAGACCACAATTGCTGGTTAAGTCTATGAACCCTGATTATTATGACTTAATTAATACATTTGGAAAAATGTCTAAAACTTTTGCATTGCTCAACACATCATTTAATTTGCATGGTCATCCACTTGTAAATACAGAAAAAGATGCATTTGAAGTTTTTAAAAAAACCAAACTAGATGGATTAATACTTGGAAATACTTTAATAATAAAAAAAAATTAAACTATTTTTAACTTTTAAATCCCACAAAATAATTCATGCCAAGACCTGAAAAACCCTTAAATAAGAATTTATTTTGTTTAAATTTCTTTACATTCAAATAGTCTTGATTTTCAATAATATTTAACAATTTATTTATTTCATTAAAAAAAATATTTGCTTTGCTATTAAATAATATAGATTTTGTGAATGACTGGTCATTTATAAGTTTCAGGTTTTTTTTCATTTCTATAATTTTTTTTTCAAATTTTTTTTTTTGGTCAAATGAAATATTATTTATAATTTTAGATAAATTTAAAACTATTTCAAATAGTATTTTATTTTTTTTATAAAGAATATTTTTACTCCGCATGAACCAAATTAAGTTGGTAAAATTTAATGACATTTCTGATATAATATTTTTATTTACAAACTTCCATTCAAGCTCATTTTCCTTGATATTTATAATATTTGGAAAAGAAGAATAGAAACTAATTTTATTTTTTTTAAGTTCTTTTAACAAATCTTTTAATGAATATGAATCTATTTTTGAATTTATATATGAATCATAAATTACAGCAAGCACTGATCTACCCGATCCTTTTGCAGCTCTATTTAAATGTTCTCCAAAATAAGTTTTTGCGTTTTTTATTATTTCACGTTTATTTTTAGAAATTTTATATAAAAACAACCTTTGCAAATTTCTTTGAAAAAAACCTGTAACAATTGAAGCTCCCAAAATAAATATACCACCTTTTTTTAAATTATCTGCCATTATTTTGATGCCCTTATTTTTATTTGCAGTGTGATGCAATACTCCATTGCAATGAACTATGTCGTATAACAAATCATTTTTAAATTTAAAAAGATCCATTTTAACAAAATTATTTAAAGAATTTTTTCTCTGAAACTTATTGAAAATTATCTTTGCTTTTTCGTGCGAATATTTATCGTATTCTACTAATGTGCAGTCTGCACCCCAAAGATTATATATTATTGAGTACATTCCAGTTCCAGAGCCAAGATCTAAAAGTTTTTTATTTTTAAAGAGTTCAATAGGCAAATTTAATTTATTATGAAATAAATTACGTCTTTGCTTTTCTAATCGTAAAATATTTTTCTTATTTATAGATGATAAATACGTTGAGGGATTTACCTCTTTATATACTTTATTTACTTTTTTGAGAACTGTATTCATAACTTCCTTCATATCTATAAATACAAGCAAGTCTAATTTTAGATGAAATATTTTGGTTTGTTTTATGAATAATATTTTCATGAAATAACACAAAATCTCGATTATTCATGCAAATATATTGCTCTTTGTATTTTGCCTTGAGTTTTTTTATGTCTTTAGGAACCAAACTAGTAATAGATTTTTTATTTTTTTTTATTTTATTTAAAGATTTTATAAACCCTTCTTTATTACTACCAACTAGAACACTCATAGTTCCATTTTGTTTTTTACATTTTTCAATTAAAGGAAACTGCAGGTGAACTGTTTTTTTTTTTGGATAATACGGCTTTTCTTGATGCCACTTGTAAGCTGTTCTTTGAGAATTGCTTAAACCAATGGCCATACCTGTATTAATGAGATTAAAATTTTTTTTGAAAGTTTTTTTTAAAAAAGTTTTAAAAAAATTATTAAAACTGAGAAATTTTTTAGATGATGAAAATTTTTTTAATGCAATATACAGTTCATCATATCTTTTAAAAGATTCGTATTCAGATATGATTTTTGAATAGTTCTTTTTATTAACTTTTTTTTTTAAAAACTT
>Ga0222714_10003504_pt1 | contig 15911 bp, 12 predicted proteins | sample C33_3DmetaG_FD_165048 | JGI IMG/M metagenome (GOLD analysis project Ga0222714, IMG submission 165048) | Estuarine water microbial communities from San Francisco Bay, California, United States - C33_3D | ecosystem: Environmental > Aquatic > Marine > Unclassified | place: USA: California...
CGACTAAACTAAATGCAGTAAATACAATGATCAGTGTTATCGGGGAAGCCCCGGTTAATACTCTCGGAGGTACAGCCGTTCCTGTATCAGTCGTTCAAGCAGAAGCAGTCCTCGACGAAACCAGTAAAGCTATACAGTCAGAGGGTTGGCACTTTAATACGGAGCACGAGTACGTACTTACTCCTGATGCTTCCACGTCTAAGATTAACTTACCAAGCAATACGCTTCGAGTAGACTTAGACCCAGAAATTTATACAGACAGCGATCCAGTACAGCGTGGACTTTTGTTATACGACAGAAAGAATCACACGGATGTATGGACTAAGGAGGTTAAAGCCTCCATTACTTTTGAGTTAGCATTTACAGATATGCCTGAGCAGTTCCGTCACTACATAACAGTTAAAGCTGCTCGTATCTTTGCTAATCGATTCTTAGGAAGCAGAGAGATCGAAGGGTTTGCTTTGCGGGATGAGATCGAAGCGAAAGCACGGGCGATTGATAGTGACTCTGAAAATGCAGACAGAACTATCTTTGACCACTACAGCGTACTAAGAGTATTAGACAGATAAGAGATGCCTCTGTTAGTAAACAGTGTACCGAATCTCGCACAGGGCGTATCACAACAGCCTGACAATCTCAGGTATCCCGGTCAGTGTGACGAACAAATAAATGCTTGGGCCACTGTTGTTGAGGGGTTGGTAAAGAGACCACCTACTGAATATACGAAGAAGCTATTAGATACGAAGCTAAGTACACAAGACCCCGTCACAGAAGAGAACAATCTATTTTCACACTTCGTTAAACGCTCTGAGCAGAACCAATATTGTGTAACAGTATCGTTAGGTAATTCAGCTCTAAGCATAGCAGCAGGTGTAGGTGTTACTATGGTAGACGGCACAAGCGTATCAGTAGCTGTAACTTCTATCGCTAATAGTTATCTGAGCTTAGGCGGACAAGCGTCGTTAGGTGGTGTAGCTAATCCATTAGCCGACCTACGAGCACTGACAGTAGCTGACTATACATTCCTTGTTAATAAGAACAGGGTAATACAGAGGAGTGAAGCTACTGAACAAAAGTCTACACCACCTGCTGATGAAGCTTTAATTGTTGTTAAGTTAGGAGACTACGAGAAATCTTACAGTATATATGTAGATGATAAGTTAGTAGAACCAGCGACATCTTTAGAGGCTCACCATATATACAGCGACTCTTATTGGCAAAACCACACAGGAACAGTTGTGCCCAGTACTTATATGAGTGGTCCATCTACTGCTGGTGTTCGTTCTGGTGTATATGCAGATACTGAACACATAGCAGAAGATTTAAAAGCATCAATAGACGAACGCGTGGTTAATACAAACTCTGGTGTATCATCTATAGCCATTAACGCTACACCTTCTGCTTTAGGAGATGGATGGTTAGGTGGTCGTTCCACAGGTGTGTATGAAAAATCACGATATACAGGTGATACAAATTACGGATCGGAATACAGAAAAGAATTAAAACTAGAAGCTTTTATAACACAGTCTGGAGCAGCTCCGGCATCTTGTGAATTAGTGGTTACGAAAGGTGTTATCACTTCAGCTCGGAATATAAAAAGAGGTAATAACTTTACCCCAAGCAATCCAATATTTATATCGTATAGAGTATCTGAAAGAAACTGGCGATGGGATTGGATGAAAAGTGGTAACAGGTGGGAAGGATGGACAGCTATTACGGATCAAACAGACCCTCGTTATTACATACCTCCTGCTACTTTCAATTCTTCTACGAATCTTAACACCGATCCAGTTCAAGTAACAACGCAGGTATTTACTAGTGGGGGTTTCGGGGTTGAGAGAAAAGGGTCGGTTATAAAATTAACGAGTACTGAAGGTCCATTCAATATACGAGTAGAAGATGGTCTAGGGAATCAAGGATTAGGTGTTGTATATAGAGAAGTAAACAGTATCACGGAACTTCCTGTAGAATGTTATAATGGATTCGGTCCAGTAAAAGTAATAGGGGACGCTGATATAGATCAAGATGATTACTACGTACGATTCTCCACGAAAGATAAAGGAGAGTTTGGAGAGGGTAGTTGGATAGAGACTGTTGGTTACCTTCAAGATGAATCAGAGACTAGTGCACTGGAAGGTATCGATACTTTGTTAGCTAGTGGGACTATGCCTGTAACTCTTGTTCCTTACTTTAATGGAAATACAATTACAGATTTTAGATTATCCTCCCCTAATGCTTTGTTGTATGTAAAAAACGATAACAACTATTATAGGTTAGATAAGAACCACAGAGCTGCGGCTGATAACGAACCCGGAATAGGCACCGATTGGGAAGAGTACTGGACTGAAGTAGATGAAACTGTAGACACAGGGGCTACTGTTGGTTATCTAACTTGGAAGGAAGGTACATTCTACTACGGCACTAACAAGGAATATCGCTTTGGTAGTTGGTCAGCACGTTCAGCAGGTGACGACTTCACTAATCCATTCCCTTCGTTCGTTGGTAAACAGATACGAGACATCTTCTTCTTTAAGAACAGGTTAGGTATACTTACGGACAGCAACATTATCTTTAGTGAAGCAGACGAATACTTTAACTTCTTCCGTACTACTACACAGCAGTTACTAGACAGTGCTGTTATCGATGTCGGACTGAGCCACACAAAGGTAGCGATCCTTGAACACGCTGTACCATTCCAAGAGAAGCTGATGTTATTTAGTCAAGGGTCACAGTTCGTGCTTCGTGGAGCAGATGTGTTATCACCTAAGACCGTAGCTATATCTCCTGTTACTGAGTACGATCTATCGGATGGTATACAACCAGTAGCACTGGGTAACTATATATACTTCCCATTTAAACGGAACGACTTTGAGGGAGTATACGAATACTTTGTAGATAACAATACCGAGACATTTAACGCTGAAGAAATAACACAGCAAGTACCGAAGTATATTACATCTGATGTGCAAAAGATTGTAGGTTCTCAAGCAGAGAATACTATTGTAATGAGTACCACAGCAGACGCTAAGACATTGTTTGTATATAAGTATTTCTGGTCGAACAAAGAAAAGATACAAAGTGCTTGGATGAAGTTCACTTTTAATCGTGACATCCGAGGGTTTGACTTTATCGACAGTAACTTGCATTTAATAACAGCAGACACTGACGGGCTGCACTTAGAGAAGCTTACACTTGAAGACGGACTGACAGACGAAGGTTTAGATTATACGTTGTATCTGGATAGTAAAGTAAACGGAGATGATCTTACTGTATCGTTATATAACCCAGCTACTAAGGTTACTCGTGTATCAGGTATACCGTACAATGTAAGCATTAACTCCGACGCTGCGATCTACACTAAGCTAGGAAATGAACGAGCATTTACTGTTGTAGATTCTAGTACTGTAGATGTAAGCGGACCGTTAGCTAGTTATGCAGATTACGGTGGAGACTACGTTACTTATAACAGCGAGTATTACTACTGTATAAACACACACACATCTACTAGCACCTTCGAAAGTAACAACTGGACAAAAGCATTACGCCAGCCTGATGGGGTGATTGATGCGTGGGCACCGTCTACTAGTTATGTACAAGGTACTATCTATAAGTGTGATACAAACCATACATCCACAGCTTCCGACACTCCTGATACAAGCGACAACTGGAGTACGACATCAGAAGTAAGTAGAGCAGCTGAATGGGGAGCTAATGTATTCTACAACAACGATCAATACTTTATATTAGGACTGTCGTACAATATGTTGTACAGGTTCTCCGATCAATCACTGAAACAACCAACAGAGCGTGGCGGCAGAAGTGCATCTGATTACACCTACCAAACGATTCGTAACGGCAGTATAAACTATGCAGACACCGGACACTTCACTGTTGAAGTAACTCCGAAGTACAGAGATAAGTACAGCTACGCATTTAATCCTGACAGCCTAGGTGCTAACTTAACACTTAATGCTTTCACCCCACAGGACGGACACTTCCGATTCCCTGTACAGTGCCAACCAAACGACGCAAAGATAGAAGTTGTTACTGATTCTGCTTTACCAGTTAAGCTATTAGCGGCAGAGTTTGAATCGATGGTTATATCACGCAGTAGAAGATATGGAGCTTAGAATAGATGACGCACACGGGGATATGGATGCAGTTGATCTGTACGACGACTTACGGGAGGACGACATGTTAGAGATACTCGGACTTATGCACCACCCGAAAGATGCTGTTGTTATGTCTTACGCTTGTAGTACAAAGTGTTACAGCGTGAAAGATGAGATGAACAACTTGTACTGTTCGTTTGGTGTCGCTCCTATCGAAGGTACTAATATCGGTAGTGCTTGGTTGTTAGGCACACGACGGTTACCTACTATTAAGAAGTTCTTTTTGAAACACTCCAAGGAACGTATGATGGAACTGTTAGAAGGGTTTGATTATCTGACGAACTATGTGATGCGTAGTAACAAGTTGAGTATTAAATGGTTGGAGTGGCTCGGTGCAGAGTTTAGCGATTGTCAGTACGAAGGCTATCTGTCATTTATATTAGAGAGGAAGTAACGATATATGTGTAATCCAGCGGCAGTTATGGCGGTAGCAGGAGGTCTCCAAGCGGGGGCACAAGCATTAGGTGCTCAACAACAAGCCCGTATGCAGTATCAAGCGGCTAAACAACAAGCTGAGATGCAACGTCGTTATCAAGCACAAGCAGCAGCGGCGGAACGGACACGTGCATTACGTCAGATGACAGGTGAGCGGATGCAGCAAGCACAACAACAAGAAGCCATAGGCCGTCAAACTCGTGAGAGAGAATTAGCTACACAAGCAGCTGTAGGTTTAGAACAAGCTAGAGATAGAGGAGTAGCTGGACAATCTGTTACTGCTGTTATGGGTGAATACTTAGCTAACTTAGGAGCAGCACGAGAAGCACTAGATAGACAACAAGAATTGATAGGGGTAGGTAAAGCTATGGCTCTTGAGGATATTGGATTAGCTTCACAACAGCGTTTAATCAGTATAGACCAACCTATAGCAGAACCCGTTAAGCCTCGTGGATTCGGTATACAAGATGTATTAGGCATAGCAAGTGGCGGTTTACAAGGTTACAGGACTGGGTTAGAAATTAAGAAAGCAATAGGATAATGACAAGAGAAGTCCCCGGTATACAACCAACAGTTGGCGGTTTAGGTCAATACTCAGTAGGACAACGTCGTGCTGCTGCTGTTCCAGTACCTAGAAGTAAAGCATTAGATTTAGCTGATTCAATAAATGCGTTCATGGGTGTAGCAAAGAGCTACGGTCAATTAGCGGATACTCAGAAACAGATCGGTATTGAGCAAGCTCAGTTAGTAGAAGAACAGAATGTTATAGCTGAGTTAAAGAAACAGAAAGATGTAGACGGCTTCAGTATATTAGCTACAACCAACAGAGACAGAGCGTACAGAGATGCGTTGCTTAAACGACACATCAATAACACGATGTTGCCTAGTCTTAAAGCTAAAGAAGTCGACTTAATGAATGTCGAGAAATATGGAGACAGGAATACTTTTAACCAAGGTGTAGACGAAGCTATACGAGGTGAGTGGGATAGTTTAGTGAGTGCTGTTGGTGAAGATATAGCTAACACTACAGCCGCTAAAGCATTATGGAGCGTGGTGACTACGCCGTACAAAAACAGTTTAGCATTAAAACACGAACAAGCTGTAGATCAGTTAATAGCGTCAGAGAAAATTAATGAGATAACTATTTCTTTTAATAACGCTTTTAACGAGGGTGTTATGGGGGGTCAGCGACTGCAAGCATTAGTAGAAAGTTTTGACGATCAAATAGCTTCAGACTTACCTCAATATACTAAACCACAAAGAACGGATTTATTACTTCAAGCAATAGATCAACAAGCTAGAAGGTTAAGAGCTGATAGAAGATATACAGACGCAGCTAGATTACTAGACGGAATTGAGTTAGTTAAGATAAATGGTCAGAATATATTCCAGAGTACAGCAGCTTTTTCTAAACTCACGGAAATAAGAAGATCAATTAATGAATCTTTATTTAACATAGCATCTAAAGATACAGAGACAATGGATGCTGAGTTCAAGGGTGCAGGTAGACTGGCTTTTCTTACGATGTCTGGTAAAAATTCAGCAGCAGATTTAGATGAAGCAGATTATCAAAACCTAAGAGATGCGTTAAGATATTTAGCACCCGACCCACAAAGTACGCCCGACGCAGAGTTAGACCGAATCATTAATGAAGAGTTGTTTGGGCAAGAAGGGGCGAATCCTAGTAGGGCTTTGTTGTTTGCTATGAATAACCTAGCAAGAAAGAACCCAGATGATGGGTTGAGGATGCTTCAAAGAACTATTCCTAGTATATTAACAACATTAAAGAACACCGAAGGAATATTACCCGCATCCGCACGTGTTGATTTGAGGGAGGTAAGAGAAGGATTAGAGGCTGAATTTAGAACTGCATTTGCTCAACATGATCCCTTAAAGGGTGATTTTACTGATACTGATTTCTTGAAAGATAAACCTGAATTTAAAGGTTATGCTGGATTAAGAAAACTTAGTGAAGAGTTGAACGCAGGTGGTGTTATAAGAAACTATACATCATACACAGGATTAGATAAAACATTAGAAAACGCTTTAATACCAGCTGCCGAAACCATAGAGAAAGATAAAAAAACATACAAAGATATATTAGGTAATGCGTTTTTAAGTAGTTACAAAGATCAATCTAAACGGATAATACAAACTAAAGCCCTTGATTACGCTAGGGATTTGTTTTTAGAGAATCCCGATGACCCAGAGTTTAAAACAAAAGTAGATACTTTTATACAAACAGAAGTGCAGAAAGATGTTGATTTATTTAAAGAACTAGCTGAAGCAACCGCTAATAAATTAGGTGCATTTAGGCAACCGAGTATGACCGAGTTCAGAGCTATAGTAAAAAAGGAAAAAGAGGAAGCAGAGTCTTGGTTCCCTGATCCGATAGAATATAAATCATTAGTTACAGAAGAATTAGATTTAGGTTTGGTATACGCAGATCAAGATAAAGCATTTACTGTAAAAGAAGACCCAAGCCGCAGACATAAAAATGTATTAAAAGGTTTATTAGTGCAGCACGGCATCCCATCCTACGATAAAAAATATGCTAAGTATCTGAGTAAGGCTGGAGTAGACTTTAGATCAGTTAGGTTAGTTAGAAGTACTGGTGAGCTAGATTCTATATTAAGAAGATGGGCACCTGTTATTGCTAAGATTCATGGAGAAATGGAGTTATTAAAACAAGGAGCACCAACTGACTTAAATGCAAACGAAGAGGACACTTGGAAAGAAATGAGAGACTTTAATGTGTTTGATATACAAACTCTAAATGATTTTAAAACAAGCCAGCAACAGTTACTGAACGAACCCCGCAGATAGATGAGCGAAAAAGCCTACGACGATTGGTTGAAGGATAACGGGTTCTCGTTAGATGATGATGTTGTGCCAACAGTACCAATACCCACAGCCGCTTACACAGCACCGGAGCCTCAAGCTGAACTAGACCCTGAGATAGTTGAATCTAAAAGATTACTTGAAGCAGAGTTATCAAAGCAAGAGTCTGTTAGTAACACAATATTAGACGTAGCTAAACGTACTGGTGTCGAAATAGGCACTGGCATGACAATGCAGCATATACTGAGCCGCTCGTTGCCTTATATCAAGGCGGGTTTACAAACAACAAGAGCCGCTTCTTTAGCTGGTTTTGCTGGTCCGCAAGCTCTTGAGCCTGTAAGTACAGCAGTTGGTGTTACTACATTTGCTTTGTCTGAGTTTGGTATATGGGCATTAGCTAATTACTTCGGACAAAGATCGATGGGCGATGTCAATGGAGACGGCAAGGTTGACTTCGGTGATATATCAGGAGCGGAGTTAGTATCCTCTGGTGTGTTCGGTATGGGTTTCGTTACTAAAGGTGCTGAAGGGTTGCTACGTTTAAATGTAGCCTCCAATGCAAGCTGGAAGGGCGGTCAGGTATTAGTTAACGGTACTAAAACTTTTGTTAGTGGAGCTGTTATTGGTGTCGCTGAGTCCGCACTAAGGCAAGAAATAGAAGCTAGGATAAACGACAAAGAAAGGGATGAATGGGATTATTTGTTTTCTGGTGTCTTTGGGGGAACAGCTAACGTAGGTTTAAACTCTATAGCTAATGCATTAAAAGGTTCAAGGTGGGGGAGGGCTGAATTAAAAGATATAGTTGATAGTTCCGTAAATAAATTAGAAACAGAAAACACTCGTCTACAGAAAAAGATAGCAGAACTTGAAAAGTTTAAAGCTGGGTCGAAACGTGTAAGTGCACAGCAAGATAAAAAGATTGCAGAGCTAGAAGCTGAGATTGAAAAGAATAATCAAGCTATAGAGATAAATAAAGAAATAGCTAAGAAGGTTCAAGATGCTGATACAGTACAGACTGAAATAGAAGAAGGAGAACCGCAAGTAGTTGACATTGAGCCTGAGATTCAAAAGGCGGATGAGGAAATCAAAGAAGTACTTGAGGATTTAAAAAAGGAAACAGAGCCTGAAGCTGGTATAGTAGAAGAACCTATCGCTGAAGAACCTACGCTTGCAGCTGAAGAACCAACAGTAGAAGCTGAAGAAGTTGTACAACCCCCAGCAAAAGAAGTACCCGAAGAAAAAGAAGTAGTACTTGAGGAAGCACCTAAAAGACAGCGTCACGTTGATGATGAGCGGGAGGATTTATTAGATCAATTAACGCAGCAATACCAAACACTTGGAGCGGGGGAGACACTAAAGAGACCTTTGTTAGAGAAAGCTATAAATGCTTTAAATGTTAAGACTACCGGGTTGCTTCAACAAAAGATAGAGAAGCTATCTGATTTATTTGTTAAAGGAGACGCTGATGTAGATTTAGATACAGTACAAGAAGCATTGAATGAAGTGCGTTTCTTGCAGGGATTAAATGAACTTAAACATCCTTTAGATACTGAGTGGGGTAGAGCCGGACAAGCTAAGAGTAGGAAAGCTGATACTTACAAATACGAAGCGGAGTTGAGTGAGACTTCTATAAAAGAGCGTCAGCGTCTGTCTATGTTAGAGGATGCCTTAGTACAACAACTAGAGGGTCCTATGGATGATGATATATTTAACGATCTATTCCAAGGTTACCTAGAAATAAGACCAAGTAATAAAGGAAGAGCAGCACAGCGTCGCAAAGCTTTCCAAAAGAAAAGAGATGAAGCTGAGAAGTTCGATGCTGATAACGACGCACCTGATAAAATTCTTAAAGCGATCCGCAGGAAGAAAGATAGGCTTACCAATAGATTAAATAGTTTAAGGAATAGTTTTGGTAACTTAGATGAAGCTAGAGGACAATCGCAGGATAACACTGTATACGATCCTGAGATCAATGAGTTAGAGGAAAAGATAAAGTTTTACGAACTAGCTGAACGAGATGCTATTGAACTGGAAAAAGGATTAGCTGAAGAAGCTAGGTTAGCTGAGTTACAAACTGCACCGTTGGGTGAACAGAGAGCTGAGATAACACCTAAACCTACTGGACCTAAGAGACCGGAATCAGCTTCTGCACAACAAAAGAAAAAGAATGCGATGCTTAGGCAGATGATTAAGGATCGTATAAGTGAGATAGATAAAGCAGCACTTGAACTTGACCCAGACTTCCAAGCAGCTAAAGCGGAGAAACAATTAAATAATAAAATAAACATACTCCAACAAAGACTAGATGAATTAAGAGCACAGTTTGGAGACGATGTTGAGTTAGACGCTGAAGGCAAACCTACAAAGCCGAAACATCCTAAGATAAAAGATTACGAGGATCGTATTAGATATTACAAACAAGCTCGTGATGAGGTCATACAGATAAAAAAGAAAGAGGCTGAACGAGATGAGTGGATACGTTTACAGACCGCACCTCTAGGAGAACAACGAGAAGCTGTAACACCTAAACCCACTGGTCCCAAGAAGCCTGAAGGATATTTAGAAAAACTTAATAAAGATATAGCTTTTCTTAAAAGAAACGCTCGTAATCGTGTTAAAGAAATAGATAAAGCACGTAAAGATTTAGACCCAGAGGAGCAAGCTAGACGATTACTTAAACAACAAGAAGCTGAACTGAATAGACTAGAAAAGGAACTAGAAGAGCAGCGGGAATTATATTTACAATTTGAGAATATTGAAGAGCAAGTATCTAAGAAAAAGAAGACGGACCCTAAAAAAACCGAAGCCATTAAAGATAAAGAGGCTCGGATTAAATTTTATAAAGATGCTATAACTCAGACTAGAAAATTATTACAAATCGAAAAGGATATAGCTAGGTTATCTGATGTAGCGGGTCGTGCTGTTGTAGGCGAAATGAGAGCAGCTACTACACCGCCACCTAAAGGTCCTATTAAAATAACAGCCTTACAAAAGAAGATGGCAGAGCGGGCCGCTATTAAAGCGTACATAAGAAAAGCTGTTGCGGACTTAGATAAAGCTAGAGCTAAGCAAATAAAAGAAGAAAGGGACTTAAAGATATTTGATTTTTATGTTGAGTGGTTTATGTCTAATAACCAAAACAGTAAACTCAGTAAAATAGGTAGAGTTGGAAATGCTATGCTAGAAGCTAGGCGTATGTTATTGTTAGATCAACTACCTTCAGTGTTAGCGGGTATTCCCGGAGGTATTATTGAGTGGGCTAAGCTTTTGTTATTAAAACCTTTTTCTAATCTTTTATATAATAGTTTTAGATATAGAAGTTTAAAAACTGGGTATGAGCTAATGACGATTGATTTTGTTACAGGTATAAAATTCCTAAGCGAACTAAATACTTTAGGTAAAGCTGTTAAGCGTACTTTTACAGAAGGTATTAGTGCAACTGATGCAAACAGAGGTAGGATAGGTGACGACTTTATTAAAACCCAAGGCACAGGTAATGTTCCATCTATAGTGCAGAAAGCTAAAATAAAAGCACAAACACAAGCTAGAGCTGACGCTGCAATAGATGAAATGTTAAAGACCGTAATGAAAGGTAACTTAATGCAGTTGGGTCATCTAACAGTTCGTGGGGCTTCAATGGGAGTTCGGGGTATAGGGGCAATGGATGAGTTGTTGAGAAGACCTTATGTGCAGTATCGCCTGATGAACTCAGCTTTAAAAGCTGCACATTTAGATTTAAAGAACGGTAAAATAAAACAATCAGAAGTCGATGAACACGCTAAGAAGCTTTATGATTCATTTTGGACTCAAGATGGTGGGATACCGGTACTCAATGAGATAGCAAAACTAAATGAAGAAGTAAGACAAGCAAATGATGTTTTTTATTTTGCAGCAGAAAAAGACGATTTAGGAACCACATATACTAGACATGTTGATATTATAGCTTCCGGTCTAAATAAATGGTCAAACAATTACACTAATCCATTTACATTTGCTTTTAAGTTTTTCATTCCTTTTGTATCTATGACTACTAGAGGTGCTTATAGAATGACTAAACTAGGACCGGGTTTATTTTTTATACCAGCACGTATGGCATTATTTAATCCGTATACTAAAAAACTTGAGGTTATACAAAAAGACATACAAGCCCACAGAGACGCATTAAACTCTAAAGTTTTAGATGAAGATACAAGAGCTAAGACGTTACAACTAATGAACGATAAAATAAGCGAGTCGAATGTTATCAAAGAAAGACGACACGTTTATAACCAAGAATTGTTAGCTGATACATTTTTAGGCATCGCTATTACAGCCGTCGTAGTTAGTAAAGTAATGGAGGGTGAGGCTACAGGTTCGTTAACTTGGATGAATCCAGACCAAAGAAACAAACAAGGCATGAAACCGTTCCGAATTGGAGGCGGCGAAGAAGAGGAAGGTAGCGGTGTTGATTACAGTAGTTGGGCAGGTCCAGCAGGAACACTTGCTTTCTATGCAGACTTAGCTCAGTGGGGCGTGTTAAAAGCTACTCAATCAGCTACGGGTCAACAGATTTTAACGGAGGATCAAGATTTGATTACCGTGGCTAAAAGTTCCATGTTATCTATTTTGAAGGAGCAGCCACTCACATCTGGTATTAAAGCAGTCGAAGAATTAACTACAGCGAAAGGAGACCAATTAATCGATGTCCTTGCTAAACAAGCTGCAAGTGCGGGTATGATGCCAGCCCAAGCTAGGAAAATAATTCAAAGGATATGGGCAGGTGAGAAAGCTGTTGATTTAAGAGGAGGCACTTTCCAAGAAAGACTTATGTGGAACTGGATTGGCACGGGACCTAATAACTTTAAATCTAATATCTTTGGTGATTTTGAAACGTCTCAATCTACATGGGGAAGTGCTATCACTCGTATGTTACCTAAGCCACCTACTGTAGTTACAGAAGATATACCAGCAGACTTACGGGCTGTAATAGCGAGTGACGGTCTTACTAAACAATTGCCCAATAACTTACCCGCTACAATTACTTCTAATGTTACCATGGTTGATTGGAGAAACGACGACGGCCTTCACTTGGAAACTGTATTTGCTGATAGATTAAAAAACTACATAGACAAAGACACAGGTATGACTATCAAGGAAGCTGTGTTATATTTAATAAGAGAAGACCCCAACTGGGATGAAGATTATACAACCCAAGAATACGACGAGAATACATTAGCGTACACCAATAAAGGATTAAATAGATTGAGTAAGTTAATTAATGATTACTACAGGGATGTAAAACAAGAGATACTAGGCGATAATCAGTTATTAGAAACATTTGTAAACAAAGATGATGAGAACCTACTAGACGCTGTTAACCGTGAAAAACAATTACAATTCCTTGAACAGCGACCTATATCTCCAGTTGAAGCTCTTAGGGTTATACCGGGTAGAGGCGAGTTATTAGATATAGATTTATTAGATTTACTAGAAAGCAACCCTCAAATGCGACGAGTTAATGACTAAGGACTTGCTCTTCTCACTCAATAATTAATAATATACACTTAACATCATGGCTATCACCTACGTAGATTATACAGCAACAGGCGGACAGACCGACTTTGACTTTACTTTCCCGTACCTTGAAGACGAACACGTTAAGGTAGAAATCAACGGTGCTGAAACGACCGACTTCACAATCGTCGCCACACCATCAACTAAAGTTGTCTTAGACAGCGGAGCTACAGCTGGTGCTAATGTTCGTGTCAGACGACGCAGTGCTCCGAACCAGAACCTCGTGGACTTTGTTAACGGGTCTGTACTTACAGAGTCTGAACTTGATTTAGCTTACCGTCACAACCGTTATCTATCAGAAGAGATTGCAGAGCTGAACGATCAATCCTTACAGAAAGAATCAGGCGGTACAGAGTGGGACGCTTTAGGTCTAAGGATAAAGAATGTAGGGTATCCCACAGATACAACAGATGCTTCCACTAAACTCTATGTAGATAACAAATTCAACCAAACTGTTTACGGTAGCGACGCTCCGTTGAAGTGGCAATTTACTGGTGTTTTTGGCAGTAATACTACATACACAGTAACGGGTGCTGAGATCAGTGGAGATACTGCATACGATGTAAGTATTAATGGTTTAGTACAAGAGCCTACCGTTGATTACACAGTTAATCCTGATACAGATACATTGACTATTATTCCATCCCTTAACGGCGGTGAGGACATTGTCATAATTCAAAGAGGATTTGGTGTAGCTGTAACAGGCACAGTGCCTAGTAGTTCAATACCTGACGGGGCCATAACAGTAGCTAAATTAGAAAATCCTTTAGTTGGTGATATAAACATTACAGGCAATTACAAAATAAACGGAGCTACTTTAGTACCTACTGGTACTGTATCTGCATTTGCTGGGAGTTCTGCACCATCTGGTTATTTATTGTGTGATGGTAGTGAATATTCCAATACAGGCACATACGCTGCTTTATTTAGTGTCTTAGGTTCTACATATAATACGGGAGGAGAGACAGCTGACCACTTTAGAGTACCAGACCTTAGAGGGCGTGTTATTGCTGGTTTAGATAATATGGGAGGCTCATCTGCTAATCGTCTTACCAATCCTACAGCTACAACAATTAACGGTATAGATGGTGATATATTAGGTAATACTGGAGGATATGAAACACATGTAATTACTTTACAACAGTTAGCAGCACACCAGCATAACGGATTCGGATCTGGGGTAGATGCTTTTGGAGAGTATGGTTCATGGGGAACTGACGGTCTGCAAAATTTATCAGTATCCTCTACAGGGGACGATTACCCACACAACAATGTTCAACCTACCATCATCCTGAACTACATCATTAAAACATAAACGATGATCGAATCCATCTCTGGCTTTCTTAACACCGCTCTTGTCGTCGCTCTTGGCGTGATCGGGTGGATTATCAAACGTGTTATCGAACGTCTTGATCTCGGTGAGAAAAGAATGACTAAGATAGAGGTGGAATTAGCTGCACAGCGGGAAAGAGATAGAGCTGTTGAAGGGCGGATCGCAAAGGTAGAAGAAGCACTTAAAGAAGTTCACACTAAATTAGATCGTATGATGGAGGTATTAGTACAGCGATGAAAAGAAAAAGTAAAAGACCGGGACTTTATGAGAACATGCGAAAACGTAAAGCTTTAGGTATCAGTAGAAGCAAAAGTAAATCTACTATATCTGATGAAGCTTACGCTAATATGGAGCGTGGGTTCCCGAAAAGTAAGTAGTCATGCCGTACAAATCTAAAAAACAACAACGGTTAGCAGCTATGGCTGAACCTAGAGGTCACATAACAAAAGCAGACCTGATGGCTGTTAAGCGTAAGAAGTTAGCTATTAAGAAAAGGAAACTGAAAGAATGATCCTAATAGTCCTAATAGCCTCAGCCGAAAGAAATGGAAGTGCAGAGGAGCTAAATCAGTAGCTTAACATGCCTAGACGTCCTATAGTTCGACCCCATCCATTGTCTGCTCAATATCGGACACTTGGAGCGATTGCATCGGGAAGTGCGACGGAAGCGGTAACTACAGCAACGGCTGCTAAAGCAGTGACAGATTCCATTTTAGCTGACCCTGACATCATCGGGTTAAGTGGTGGTGACGCACCGTTGAGTGACCCACAGATTGACGCTTTAGGAGCAACTGCTAGTGATAACTTAGATGTTTACGAAGGAGGAGGAGCATAACAAATGGCTACATTTAGTAAAAGAATACAACTTAGAAGGGATACCCCCAGCAACTGGGCGTCCACCAACCCCGTACTTTTAGAAGGGGAAATAGGCCTTGAATTGGATAGCAGTCGTAACAGGATGAAGATCGGAAACGGGACGGATGCTTGGAATGATTTACCGTACTTCTTAGACGCACACGAGGAGGATGTTGGTGATTATCAAGACTTCTTAGACGGTCTAAGTACACCATAGATTTAGATGAGCAGTTTACTTACACAGTTAGGTCAGAAGGTTAAAGCCAAGCTTGATAACAAGTTTGATAAGTCCGGAGGCTTGATTAGTGGTTCGGTAAATATATCACAATCTCTGCAAATTGGATCATATCTTACATCAAGTTTACCAGAAGCAGGTACATCAGGACGTATCATATATGTCACAGATGGAGATGGTAGTGGTGGTCCTTGTATAGCAGTTGACGACGGAACAGCGTGGAAAATCGTAGAGCTTGGTGGTGCGGTACCTACTGCTACTCATATACTTGCAGAAGATGGAGACAGCTTAACGACTGAGGCTGGAGCTATTTTAATCACCGAGCCAGCTTGACAGTTATTAGCTGTCCTTATACTCTTTCTAAACACAACTAACCCACAACAAAGGATTATATATTATGTCTAGTTTGCTTACCCAATTGGGTCAAAAAACAAAAGTAGAGCTTGATAAGAAGCTTGCCCTCGCAGGTGGAACAATGACTGGGGCTT
>Ga0222714_10003506_pt1 | contig 15903 bp, 15 predicted proteins | sample C33_3DmetaG_FD_165048 | JGI IMG/M metagenome (GOLD analysis project Ga0222714, IMG submission 165048) | Estuarine water microbial communities from San Francisco Bay, California, United States - C33_3D | ecosystem: Environmental > Aquatic > Marine > Unclassified | place: USA: California...
GGTGCGCCCTGCACGACTCGAACGTGCGACCCTCGGTTTAGAAAACCGATGCTCTATCCAGCTGAGCTAAGGGCGCCGATAAATCACACTTCTAAACAAATAATTTATTAGAGTAAATATAATAATTTTTGTTAATTATTTCCAAAAAAGCTTTTTAATTAAGACTAAAATCGAAATAAAATAAATCTTAGACATAACTAACAAAATTAAAATAATCGAATGTGAAAAATAACTTAAATCATAAAAAGAAATGGGTTTGTTCAAATAGTTGTTTGGTAAAGTATTGTTCAAGGTTAAAAAAGCTAACTTATATACATTTTCAAATGTTAAATTTTCAAAACTAAAAACCAAAATAGCTAGGAAGAAAAAGCAAAGATAAAATACAAATATTAAAGAAGCTACATAATAATCAGAATTTTTGATTGTAATTTCACTACTAAATATTGTTTTTTTAATAATTATAGACGGATTAAGTAAACGAATTACTTCCATTAAAAATTTTTTTGCAAAAAACAAAATGCGCAATAATTTAAATCCTGAACCAGTACAATAAAGAGAACCTCCTATAAAAGTAAAAATTAAAAGCAAATCAAGATATAAAGAATTTGGCTTGATAACTAATGAAATTCCTGAGGTGGAAATTGAAGTAGTTATTAAAATAAATAAATTATAAAAACTTTCAGTTTTAGCAAAAATAAATAATAAGATATAAGTAGCCAAGATAACTGTGACAAATACATACAAATCTTCTTTGAACTTATAATTTTTTCCAAATCTAAAAATTTCATAAAAAATAAAAACATTTAAAGAACTTAATAGAAAACAAGTTGATATAATTAATGTATCTAATTTCTTAATTGGCACCAAGAATTCCTTAACATAAAATCCTCCCGAAGATACTATGGTCATCATTAGGTTGAGCTTTTCAAAAAAACTAAGACCTGTGAAATTTAAAAAAAATAAAATAAATAACGATAGCAACAAATAGCAATAAAAAATATTTTTAAAATTATTTATAAATTTATTTTCAAAATTAAGTGAGTTATCATTTAATGAGATATATTTGTTAGGTATAAAATTAATATCTGTTGATGATAAAATTGAAACCACAGTGAAAAGATAAAAAAAACCTCCCAACCATTGAGAAGAAGATCTCCATAATAACAAAGGTTCATTTAAAATCTCTGGATTGTTAAAAATTGAAATACCAAATCCTAAAAATCCAGATGCGGCTTCATAGTATGATGAAAAATAATCTAATTGATAATAGCTAAAATAATAAGGTAGGCTTATGAATACTGGTAAAAAAATCCAACCCAAAACTATTAATAATAATAAACCAATTCTACTTAGTTCAATTTTACTTCTAATAAATTTACTTAAAAATAATAATAAAAGTGAAGATGAAAGTGTTAAAAAATAAAGAAACAATCCCGTTTTACTGTCTGCAAAATACGAAAAGCAGATAACTAGCAAGCATGCACCAATTACAGGTAGTAAAAACCATCCAAGATAGTGGAATATTGATTTAATGCTCATTAAGAAATTCTTATTTAAAAATAAGGAGATATTTTAAATAGCTCTTCGATTTTTGATAAATTCTCTCTACTTGATAATAAAATCACCTTGTCATTTAAATTAAAAATTGTATCTTTTTTAGGAACAATAATATTCTTATCTCTAACAATTAGTCCAATTTTAATACCCTCTGGAATATCTGCGTCGCTCAAAGTAACATTCAAAAGCTCTGAACTCTCTAAAATTTTAGCTTCTATAACCTCATAATCACCATTATCCAAAGTATAAACACTATCAATTTTACCTTTATGAACATGCTTTAATATAGTTGAGACTGTGGTCATACGAGGATCAACAATATCATCGAGTTTTAAAGTTGACTGCAACAAGGCATAGTTAGAACTATTTGCTATTGAAATTGTTCTCTTAATTCCTTTTTTCTTACATAACAATGCTGACATTATATTTACTTCATCATCGTCAGTAAGGGATAAAACAGTATCTACTTCATCTACATTTATTTCCTTTAAAAGATTTTCATCAAGACCATCACCCTTAATAACAATAGCTTCATTAAGTTCTGTTGCTATAAACTCACATCGTTCAGAACTTTTTTCAATAATTTTAATTCTAGGACTGCTTGAACTTTCTTCAAGCATTTTGGCTAAATCTAAACCAATATTACCGGCACCAATAATTAAAATTGTTTTAGCAAATTTCTCTTCTTTACCAAAAATTGAAAGGGTTCTATCTACCTGTTTAGAATTTGTTAGAATGTAGGCTTTGTCATTTTTGATTAATTTGTCATTTTTTTTTAATATTAAAAATTTATCATTTCTTAGCACACCTAAAACATTTGCATCTAGATCAGTAAAAATATCTGAAAGTTTAGATAAAGAAGTATTCACAATTGGACATTTGTCATCAATTTGAATTTCTAATAATCTTACTAAATCTTCAACAAATGGAATGCTGTCTATAGCTCCTGGCGCTTCTAATTTTCTATACAATGATTTGGCAACTTCGTACTCTGGTGAAATTATTATGTCTATTGGCAAGTTTTCTTTTGTAAATAGACCCTTCCAAATTGGTTTTAAAAACTCTTTAGATCGAATTCTGGCAATTTTTCTAGAAATATTAAAAAGAGAATGTGCAATTTGGCATACCACCATATTAGTTTCGTCATTTCTAGTTACAGCAATAATCATATCAGCATTTTTAGCGTCTGCTTTTTCTAAAATAGATGGATAGGTGGCGATTCCGACTATACCTTTTGCATCTAAAGTATCGTTTATTTTTTGAATGTCGGCACTATTTTTATCCACAACAGTGACTGCATGACCTTGCTTAACTAGTTGAGAGCAGATGGAAAAGCCAACTCTACCAGCTCCACAAATTAAAATATTCATTTATAAACTATACCTAAAGCAGTTAATTTTCTATGCAATGCTGATCTTTCCATTCCAATACTTTCTGCAGTTTTTGATATATTTAAAGCGTTTTTTTTAAGTTGATGATTTAAATATTTTCTCTCAAACTGCTCTCTTGCTAACTTTAGAGTAGAATCAAGATTAATTAAATTACCAGATTCTTTCTCAGTTTCTATCACAATATTTTCTTCAATTAATTTATTAATATTGTCATTACTACCATCTGATAAAATAATAATTCTTTCCACTAAATTTCTCAATTCTCGAATGTTACCTTTCCAATCTACTTGATACAATTTGCTCAAATTGGACTCAAAAGAAATTGGTTTTTTTCCAATATTTTTAGAAATTTTTTCTGAAAAATAATTTAATAAAAGAGGTATATCCGAATAACGTTCCTTTAAATTTGGTAAAGAAATATTAACTACTGCTATTCTTTGATAAAAATCTTCTCTAAAATTTCCTAAATTAATTTCTTCACGTATATTTTTACTAGAAGAGGTTAAAACTCTTGCATCTGTAAAAATTTCTTCAACATCGCCAATTCTACGAAATTTTTGCTCTGTAAGAAGTCGTAAAATTTTTGCTTGAGTTTCAAGAGGAATATCAGAAATATTATCTATTAACAAAGTTCCTTTATCTGCTTTTTCAAAAAAACCTTTTACTATTGAACCGTCTGATTTTACAATTCCAAACAATTCCTCATCAAAAGACTCTGGATTTAGCAATGCACCATTGCAAACTACAAATGAATAATCTTTTCTCTTGGAATTTTGGTGAATTGTTCTCGCAACTAATTCTTTTCCTGTTCCAGAATCACCGGTTATCAAAACTCTAGAATCGGTAGTAGCAATCTTTTGTATAAGATTTTTTATTTCTTTAATTGGCTTGCTATCTCCGATAATTTCATAGGTATCGTAAAATAATTTATTTAAATTTTTATTTTCTTTTTTTAAATCATAAGCTTCTAACGCTCTTCTGACAAAATTTAATAATCTATCTTTATTAAAAGGTTTTTCTAAAAATTCATAAGCACCTAATTTCATAGAATCTACAGCAACCTTTATAGTTGCATGTCCAGAAATCATAATTACAGGAATATCTTTGTTTTTTTTTTTAATAATATTCAATAAAAAAATTCCATCTTTTTTTTTATCTCCTAAAGAAATATCAACAATTGCTAGGTCAAAATTATCTTTATTTATAATAGTCTCGGAGTCAGAAACGGATGCGGCCTCAATTGTTTTGTAACCTTCATCATTTAATATTGATGACAATAAAAACCTTATATCTTTTTCATCATCAATTATTAAAATTTTATTCATTTTTTAATGGTAAAAATAATTTTTGCACCACCTAGTTCATTATCAAAAAATTTTATATCACCATGATGTTCGTGAATAATTTTTGAAACTATCGATAATCCCAAACCAGAACCACTAGATTTTGTGGTAAAATATGGATCTGAGATATTACCTATATTTTTCATATCAAAACCTACTCCATTATCAATTACTTCAAAAACAATATAATCAGAATTATCTAAAATTGTTATTACAATACTACCTTTTTCATTTTTAAAATTTTTTTCAATGACTGACTCAACACTATTTTTAATCAAATTAGTAAATAATCTAAAAATCTGATTTCTATCACATTTAATATATTGATTAACTAAATTATTTTTAATTAAAAAATTAATATTTAAATAATTACTTCTATAAGGATTAATTGCTGATTCTATAATTTCTAAAATATCGCAAACTTCAAAAACAGCGTCGGGCATTCGAGCAAAATCAGAAAATGATTTCAAAAGAGAATTAATTTCATTTATCTGCGAATTAATTAAAGAAATATGCTGCTCAAATTGATCCTTATCTTTACTTACTTGACACACAAATTTATCTCTAATTCTATCAAGAGATAACTGAATGGGTGTAAGTGGATTTTTAATCTCATGAGCCAATTTTCTGGCAATAATATTCCAAGCTTCAAAACGTCCGCTCAAAGAAATTTTAATTTGGTCATCTTTAATTTTTTTCAACATGTCGTTAAAAGTGGAATATAATGAATTAAAATCTGAGTCTAAATTTTTTTCTTCTAGTAATATATTGTAATTACCTTTTTTTATTTCATTGGAAACATTCATTAATGATAAGATAGGACTGGTAACATATGTTGATAAATTTATTGAAATTATTCCAGCTAAAAAAATTAAAATTAAAGTTATAATGATGTAAATAATCATAAAAGTAATTTGCAAATTAAAAATATTGTTTTTAATATTAAAATAATAAGTTGAAGCTTCGCCTGTTTTTTTTAAATTATTTACAATTTGTGGTTCAACATTTTGAATAATATATAAAAATAAATTTTCAAAATCTATGAGTTTTACCATTCCATAGGTTTTATTGGTATAAGCACTAGAAATAATAATTGGCTTTCCACTTTTGGCAGCTGACTGTATATAAGTATCTGGCTTGATATAGTTTTTTTTATTATAATTAGGAGTTGAATAAACTAAATCTCCTTTTTCTGTTATTACATAAATATTACTGATATCTCTTACTTTAGATTGAATCTCAATGTATTTTTCAAAATTATTTTTATCTGAGATTAAAGAATCTTTATTTCTATTAAAATCATTTGCAATTAAAAGTATATCTTTACCTATAGATGCCTGATGCTCGTCAAGGTATTTTTTAGCAACCTCTACTGAATTTGTAACTACATCATTAATTTTTTTGTCAAACCATTTCTCAATACTAAAATTAAAAATTAATAAAGAAAATAAAGCTACTAATATAGAAGGTACTGCTGCTAATGAAATAAAATACAAAAAAAACTTATTTTTTGTTTTTATGCCTACAATATTTTGATTTTTTCGTTCGATGTATATTCTGAAAAACTTAAAAAAAACAAAGCATAAAAAAATAGATAAAAATAAAAGATTAGCAATTAATAATATTTGTATATTTAAAGATGTTAACTCAATTATTCCCTTACCAGCAAATGTTTGAATCGTTAAAAAGCCTACAATTAATGATATTGATGTGATAAAGCCAATAGCATAATTAATGTTTAAATTTTTTATGATCATAATATGTCTATAGCCGCGTTAATACTTGCTGGAGGTAGTGGTCAGAGATTTGAAAGTGACACACCCAAACAATTTCATTTCATTGATAATGACCTCGTTATAAACCATAGTATTAAAAAATTCCTAAAAAATAAAAAAATAACAACTATAATAATAACGATTGACCGTAAAAATTATAGTAAATACAAGTCGTTTTTACCAAAAAATAAAAAAATTATCATCACTAAATCAGGGAAAACAAGAGCATTATCTGTTTTAAATGGTTTAAAAAAAGCAAATAAGTATAAAATAAGCAAAATTTTAATACACGACTCGGCTAGACCTTTTTTTAGAATTTCATTAATTAATTCACTTATAAAACAGCTAAAAAATTACAATGCAGTTGTGCCAGCTGTCAATTCAGTTGATACAATTATTTTTCAAAAAAAAATTATTCCTAAAAATAAATTACATCTAATTCAAACACCACAAGCTTTTAATTTTCAAATTATCTATAACTTGCATAAGCAAAACAAGGACATTAATATTAGTGACGATTCAACACTTTTTTATAGAAAAAATTTAAAAGTAAAAATTATAAAAGGTAACAATACAAATAAAAAAATTACTTACACAAGCGATTTAAATAATAATTTATTTTATGGAATTGGCTATGACATTCATAAAATGCAATTTAAAAGAAAATTAATAGTTGGTGGCATAATTATACCTTCAAAGTTTGGTCCGGAGGGACACTCTGATGGTGATAGCGTAATACATGCTTTAATAGATAGTTTATTAGGTGCTATCAAAAAAGGGGATATTGGAACTTTTTTTCCTAATATAAACAAATATAAAAATATTAGGTCTACGATTCTATTAAAAAAAATTCTGAATATATTATATAGAAATAACTTCCAAATTGAAGGGATAGATTTAAATATAATACTTCAAAAGCCAAATTTAAAAAAATACAAAAATAAAATTAAAGTTAATTTGTCAAAAATTTGCAAAATTTCTCTTAACAAAATTAATATAAAAGCAAAAACTACAGACAGACTTGGTTTAATTGGTCAAAATAAAGCTTTAGCATGCGAAGTAATTACAGTGGTAAAAAAAAATGTCCAATAATTTAAAAAAAAAAATTTTAACTCTATTCGGTATTGGATATATGCCCTTTTTACCAGGAACATACGCATCTTTATTTGCGTGCTTTTTTTTTAGTATTTTAATTATTTTTAAAATTAATTTGATGATTCTATTATTTTTTTTTTTAATTCTTATTCCCTTTTCAATATTTCTTATTAATAATAATTTAAACTTGTTTGACAAAATAGACGCCAAGGAGATTGTAATAGACGAACTTATCGGACAATCTATACCTATATTTTTTTGCTACTTTTGTATTAGCAACATATCTAATTTTGATATTAATACAGATAAATTATTTTTAACTAAATTTATGATAGTTAGTTTTTTAACATTTAGATTTTTTGATATTGCAAAAATTTATCCAATAAATTTAATTGATAAATTTAAAAATGGATACGGTGTTATTTTTGACGACGTAATTGCAGGTGTTTACTCTACTATTGTAGTGTATATTGTATTAATTCTAAAAATTTTATGATGAATAATACAAAAGTAATTAATGTTTTAATAAAAAAAAAAATATCATTGTCTGTAGCGGAATCGTGCACAGGCGGCATGTTAGCTAGCACTATAACTTCAGTTTCAGGTGCCTCTACAATTTTTAATATGGGTCTGATTACATATTCAAATGAAGCTAAGTCTAAAATTCTTAAAATATCAAAAAAAATTCTATATAAATATGGTGCTGTAAGTGAAGAATGTTGTTTTGAAATGATCAAAAATTTAAAAAAATTAAGTAAATCAGATGTTTGCATAAGCACAACTGGAATAGCAGGACCTAATGGTGGCTCTTTTACTAAACCAGTAGGAACAGTTTTTATAGGCCTATATGTAAAAAAAAAAATTATAATTAAAAAATATAATTTTAATTCAAAACTTTTAAGAAAATCTATCCAAAAAAAAACGTGTATGCAGGCGCTTAAATTAATGAAAAAATATATTTAAATTATTATTTTCTTTGCTCTATCTTCAAAAGACTTAAAAATTTTTTCAAAGCCAATATCAAAAAAACTTTCAAATAATTTATTTAATAATATATTGCTAAGTTCTATCTCAATAAAAAAATTAATTTCACAACTTTTACTGCTCAAAGATTTAAATCTCCACACATTTGATAATTTTTTTATTGGACCTAATAAAGGTGTAACTATAATTTCTGATTGTTTTTTATCAAAAACAACTTTACTTCTATAAATGTCTGAAATTAATTTATATCCAATTTCAAGATCAGCAATAATAGTTTTTTTTGAAGCAGTTTCTTTTAAATTTATTATTGTAGATTTTTTGCACCAAGGTAAAAAAAGATTGTAATTATTTATATCCAAAACTAATTCTATGAGTTCATTTTTAGGAAAATTTAATTTTTTTACAATTTTTTTTTCAGGCAAATCGTTAAATTCCAGAATTTCTTTTAGATTGTAAAATAGCAAAATCTTCGCCAGCATGATAGCTTGATCGGGTTAAAGGACTCGATGCAACCATCAAAAAGCCTTTGGAGTAAGCAATATCTTTATACATTTCAAACTCTTCCGGTTTTACAAAATTTTTAATAGGGTAATGCTTGGGTGTTGGTTGTAGGTACTGACCAATTGTTAAAAAATCTACATCGGCACATCTCAAATCATCCATCACTTGGCAAAGTTCATCTTTACTTTCTCCTAACCCGACCATAAGTCCTGATTTTGTAAAGATTTTAGGATTTAACAATTTAACATTTGCAAGTAAATTTAAAGACTGAAAATATCTAGAACCTGGTCTAATTTTTAAATATAAGCTGGGAACAGTTTCTAAATTATGATTAAAAACATCAGGATTAGAATTTACAACTATTTTATAAGAGTTATCTTTTCTTAAAAAATCAGGTGTTAATATTTCAATTGTAGTATTGGGATTAGTAGATTTTATTGCATTTACAACATTAGCAAAGTGTTGAGCTCCTCCATCATCCAAATCATCTCTATCAACAGAGGTGATCACAACATGACTTAATTGCATTTCTTGAACAGATTTTGCAATTTTTTCAGGTTCAAGCATATCGACAGGTCCAGGAATTCCAGTTTTAACATTACAAAAAGCGCAAGCTCTAGTGCAAGTGTCTCCCAATATCATAAAAGTAGCATGTTTTTTTGACCAACATTCAGATATATTTGGGCAATTAGCCTCCTCACATACTGTAACTAATCCTTTTTCTTTAATAATTTTTTTTGTTTGGGCAAAAATATCTGAATTGTTAATTTTTACTTTAATCCACGACGGTTTTTTTTGTATCGGATTATAATCTTTATTAATTTTTTCAGGGTGTCTAGGTTTTGTCATTTATCTAATTATGTAAAGTGTTTCATCTTTTTTACCTAAAACAAAAAATTCTCTATACAATTGGTCTAAGTAATCTAAATTTAAATTAGACAAAGACAACATAAAATTTTTTAATTTTAAATCATCAAGATTTTTACTCAAACTAATTTGTTCAGATTTTTTTTTTTCTAATAATTCATTTTTTTTTACATAGGAAAAATATCCTCTTTGACCATCTAGAACATTTATTAAAATATAAAAAAAAATAAATAAATTAATAAAAAAAAATTTTCTTTCCAAAAGATATTGATAAAGTTTTTTCATTTATAAGTTTGCCATAACGATTTTTTTATTAAAAAAATCTTCAATTCTTAAAAGTCGATTATACTTACTTACCCTTTCAGATCTTGCTAGTGATCCTGTTTTAATTTGATTTGAATTTGTAGCTACAGCTAAATCAGCAATAAAAGTATCCTCGGTATCTCCTGATCTATGAGATATAATAGTATTAAAAGAATTTTTTTGAGCCATATGTATAGTTTCCAATGTCTCGGTAACAGTTCCTATTTGATTAACTTTAATCAAAATTGCATTAGCAGACTTATTATCTATACCTTTTTTTAATCTTTGAGAATTGGTAACAAATAAATCATCTCCTACAATTTGAATTTTGTTTCCAATTTTTTTAGTAAGATTTTTCCAAGCATCCCAATCATCTTCGTAGATAGGATCTTCTATTGATTTTATAGGATATTTGGATGTAAGTTTTTCGTAATATTTAATCAAATCATTTGAATTAACTTTTTTATTTTCTTTAATATTATAAAAGCCATTAGAATAAATTTCATTAGCCGCAACATCTAAACACAAACCAACATCTTTACCTGGATTAAAGCCACTATTTTCAATTGCATTAATTATAAAATCTAATGCATGCTCATCGCTTTTAAATGAAGGTGCAAATCCCCCCTCATCTCCAACGCTAGTACTAAATTTTTTTTTATTAAGTAACTTTTTTAAATTTTGAATTATTAAAAAAGACATTCTTAAACATTCTGAAAAATTTTTTGCTCCATCGGGCCTAATCATAAATTCCTGAATTTTTAGAGAGTTATTCGCATGAGCTCCTCCATTAATGATGTTCAACATGGGATAAGGTAGAGAATAATTTTTAGTTTTATTTAAATATTCAAAAATTTCTTTTTTTTGCGAAACTGCAGCTGCTTTGCAATTTGCAATTGATACCGCCAATATTGCATTTGCACCTAAATGTGACTTATTAGAAGTGCCATCAATATCAATCATAATACGATCTAATTCTTTTTGATCATAAGATGATTTTCCCTTTAAATTTTTGAAAATTTTTTTATTAATATTGTCTACAGCTTTTAGTACACTTTTATTTAAGTAATTTTGATTATTATCTCTTAACTCATGTGCTTCATGGGTACCTGTGGAAGCGCCCGAGGGTACAATTGCTGATCCAAAACTTCCATCCTCTAAGTAAACTTCCGCCTCAACTGTTGGAAAACCCCTGCTATCAAATACCTGTCTGGACTTTATATTAAGAATATTTGACATAAAAAAAATTATTTTTTTATTAATTGATCAATTTGTTTTAATTTTTTTAAAAGAGGTTCTAATTTATTTATATTTATCATATTAGGACCATCTGATGGTGCTTTATTAGGATTGTTATGTGTCTCTATAAAAATGGCTGCTATGCCAACCGCTGCTGCTGCACAAGAAAGAGGTTCAACAAACTCCCTTTGTCCGCTACTTGAATTTCCATTGCCACCTGGCTGCTGAACAGAATGAGTGGCATCAAAAATAACCGGGTAACCTAAATTTTTTAAGGTAGGTATACTTCTAAAATCTGACACAAGAGTATTGTAACCAAAACTCACACCTCTCTCCGTAACTAAAATATTATTATTTCCAGCTAATCTAATTTTTTCAACAACATTTTTCATATCCCACGGAGCAAGAAATTGACCTTTTTTTACATTAATAACTAAGCCGGTTTTGGCCGCCGCAATTAATAAATCTGTTTGCCTACACAAAAAGGCTGGGATTTGAAGAACATCAACATAATCAGATACTATACGACATTGTTCTTCTGTGTGAACATCGGTCAATATTGGAATTTTAAAATTTTTTTTAATTTGTTCAAAAATTGCCAGTGATTTTTCTAGTCCAATTCCTCTTTTTCCTTTTAAGCTAGTTCTGTTGGCTTTATCAAATGAAGTTTTGTAAATAAAATTAATTTTTAATTTATCAGTAATTTTTTTAATTTTTTTTACCATTAAAAAAGCATGGGCCTGATTTTCTAATTGGCAAGGTCCAGCAATTAAAGTCAAAGGTAAATTGTTGCCTATTTTTAAATTTTTTATATTTATAATTTTTTGCTTCATTATTTATTTTTATTAGCAGCAGCTATAAATGAAGAGAATAAGGGATGGGGTGATAAAGGTCTAGATTTAAATTCTGGATGAAATTGAACACCTATAAACCAAGGATGTTGTTTTAATTCGATAGTCTCAGGTAATTTATTATCTGGAGAAAATCCTGAAAAGAGCATTCCTTTATCATGAAATTGTTTTTTATAATTTATGTTCACTTCATATCTATGTCTGTGCCTTTCTTGAATATTGGAAGTTTTGTATATTTTGGAAATTAATGAATTTTTAACAAGTCTTGCTGGATAAGAACCTAGCCTCATAGTACCACCCAAATCTTCTTCAGTTCCTTTATGAATTTTTCCTTCTTTTTCCCATTCATTTATCAAACCAATTACGGAAGTACATTTTTTAGATATTTCGCTTGAACTAGCATTTTTAATTTTAAGTACATTTCTAGCAAACTCTACTACTGCCATTTGCATACCAAAACAAATACCAAAAAAAGGTATTTTATTAATTCTAGCGTAATTAATTGCAGCAATTTTTCCCTCAGTTCCTCTTTTGCCAAACCCTCCAGGTATTAGGATTCCATGAATTCCTTTTAATTTTTTTCTTACCTCTGAAACTTTTAAATTATCAGATTCTATTCTCACAATATTAACTTTTAAATTATTTTTTATTCCTCCATGAGTTAATGCCTCATCTAAAGATTTATATGCATCCTTAAGGTTTACATACTTTCCAATAATTGCAATATTTACATAATTTTTTGAATTTAAAACAGTTCGTGTAACTTTTCTCCACGGATTTAAATTGGGTAATTTTTTAGACTTAATATTAAAATAATTTAGAACTCTTTGATCTAATTTTTCTTTATTAAAACTAATCGGAGCTTCGTAAATAGTTTTGACGTCAATAGTTTCAATTACATTTTCTAAAGCTACATTACAAAACAAAGATATTTTTTTTCTTTGATCAACTGGAATCGAACGTTCACATCTACAAATAATTAAATTCGGCTGTATGCCTAATGACCTTAGCTCTTTAACTGAATGCTGTGTAGGTTTAGTCTTAATTTCATCTGATGCCCTCATGTAGGGAACTAAAGTAAGGTGAATAAATAAAGATTTTTTAATTCCAACATCAATAGAAAATTGTCTTATAGCTTCCAAAAAAGGTAAGCTTTCAATATCACCAACTGTACCTCCTATCTCACAAATTACAAAATCTTCATCACTGATATCTTTTTTTATAAAATCTTTAATTTGATTTGTAACATGAGGAATTACCTGAACAGTTTTTCCAAGGTAAAGTCCTTTTCTTTCTTTTTTTAAAATATCACTATAAATTTTTCCTGTGGTCACGTTATCAGATTGTTTAGCAGAAATTCCACTAAATCTTTCATAGTGTCCTAAATCTAAATCTGTTTCGGCTCCATCATCTGTTACAAAAACTTCTCCATGCTGAAAAGGACTCATTGTTCCAGGATCAATATTTAAATAAGGATCAAGTTTTCTCAAACGCACTTTAAAACCTCTAGACTGAAGAAGATAAGCTAAAGAAGCAGACGAAAGACCTTTGCCAAGAGATGAAACCACGCCTCCAGTTACGAAAATATAACGAGCCATGGAAGAATGTTATAGGATATTTTGCTAAAATATAAAAGTTTTATTACTTGGAATTAGGTATTTGCGGAGAATTATTATTTTTTTTCTCTAACTTTTCGATTTTGTCAATAATCGAGCCTGTAGGCTTTTCTTTTTTATGAATGATGGTTAAAGAAATACTAGTTATAATAAAAAATACAGCCATAAGCGAAGTAAATTTAGTAAGAAAATCAGCTGCAGATCTAGATGAAATCATATTGTCATTTCCAGCCCCAATACCCAAAGCACCACCTTCGGATCTTTGTAAAAGCACAGAGCCTATCAAAAGGAGAGCTATAACTACGTGTAATATTAAAACAATTTTTTCCATCCTGATGCTAATTATAATAATTCTTAATTATTTCAATAAAATTCTTAGCCTTTAAAGAGGCTCCGCCAACCAAATATCCTGAACAATGATTAATAATTTTTAAATTTTTAATATTACTAGCGTTAACAGAACCTCCATATAAAATTACAGGAGATTTTATTGAATAATTCTTTCTTAAAAAACTATTCAAAAAAGAAAAAACTTTTTGCAAATATTCAGTATCTGGCACTAATCCAGTTCCTATAGACCAGATAGGCTCATATGCAAAAATTATATTTTTTAAATTTATTTTTTTAGAAATAGAATTTTTTATTTGTTTTATTAAAACATTAATTGATTTATTTTTTTTTTTGTCATTAAAAGATTCTCCAATGCAAAAAATTATTTTTAAATTTTCTTTGCTAGCTAAAAAAATTTTTTCTTTTATATTTTTGAATGTATCACCTGAAGCTCTTTTTTCTGAATGACCAATAATTACGTATTCAGCACCACTTAATTTTAGTATTTTTGAACTAAGTAATCCTGTAAAAGCACCTAGTGGTGTTTTAGTAATAGACACGTCCTGCGAACCAAATTTAACGATTTTAGAAAAATTGTTTTTAAAAAAATAAGCTAGTAAACTTGCAGGAGGACAATAAATAATATCTTTATTATAATTCTTTAATTTTTTTTGCAAAAATACCGCGACTTTATTAATTTCTTTAATGTCATCTGGAATGCCATTCATTTTCCAATTGGCTATAAAAATAGTTCTTTTAAGAGACATAAAGGTTTTTTTAATCTATTAATCTAATTTTTTAAACTATTAATATGAGAAATACACTAGTCGCATTATCTAAAAATATATTAATTAAAGTATTAATCCTAATAATCATTGGTGTATTTGCTCTGTGGGGTATTGGAGACACATTTAGTGGTGGAAAAACTAACGTAGTTGCAGAAGTTTCTGGAAAAAATATTTACTCCCAAGATTTTGTTAATGAACTTAGGCGTGAAATGCAAATAAGGAATATTTCTAGTTCTAAAGACATCCTGAAAGAAAATCTTCATTTTACAATTTTAAATACACTTATCTCTAATAAAATATTTGAAATCTATGCGGAGGATGAAAAAATAATTATTAATGATCAAACACTTGCAAACTTTTTAAAACAAATCCCAGAATTTCAAGACAAAAATGCATTTTCAAGAACCAAATATGAAAAATTTTTATTAGAAAACAACATATCAAACTCTGATTTTGAAAATAATTTCAAAAAGACACTTTTAAAACAACTCATTGTTGATAGTCAGATACTTGGGGTTGTGGCTACCAAACATCATACTAAGTCAGTTAAAGAATTTTTTTCAAAAGAAGTTCACATGACTTATATTAATCTTGATAATATTTATGGAACATACAAACCTACAAATTATGATATAGATAATTATTATAATAAAAATCCAATCTATTCAGATGAATATAGAAATATTAAATACGCAGTAATTGACTTTAAAAAAAGCAATGACCAATCAGACGATCAATTTTTTAAAAAAATTTCAGAAATTGAAAATTTAGTTCTTTCTAATAAAAAATTTGACGAAATTACAAATCAATTTTCGCTTAAAGTAGAAACAAGTGAATATTTTAATACTAGTGGCGAGGAAAAAAATAATAAAAAAAAAATATCATTAGATAAAAAAATAGTGGAAAAAACCTTTTCTCTAAATAATCAAATTAACTCAGAGTTTATGGAAATTAATGGAAAATTTTTTCTACTAACCATCGACAAAATTCAATATAGTAAGCCTTTACCTCTAAATGATGAAACAAAAAAAATTATATCTATTAAAATTTCAAACATAAAATTGACAGAAAAAATTGAAGAAATTAAAAAAGAAAATTCAGCTGAGGTATTTAATAAAATTTTAGATACTAATAAGAATCAAAATAAAGATTTATTTTTAAAATCAAGATTTGAAAAAAATTCAATTTTTTCAACTAATTCAATCCAACAAATTTTTGAAAAAAAAGAAAATGATATCATTTTAATTTTTGATAAACAAAATT
>Ga0222714_10003507_pt1 | contig 15902 bp, 16 predicted proteins | sample C33_3DmetaG_FD_165048 | JGI IMG/M metagenome (GOLD analysis project Ga0222714, IMG submission 165048) | Estuarine water microbial communities from San Francisco Bay, California, United States - C33_3D | ecosystem: Environmental > Aquatic > Marine > Unclassified | place: USA: California...
TGCAAGATGAGGCCGAGAAACTGATTGCACAATTAGCAAACGGCCCAACGAAAGCATTTGGTGGAGTGAAGAAACTCGTTATGCTCTCTCCCAACGATACTCTTGAATCGCAAATGGAACGCGAGACTAGACAAATCGCCCAAATGGTGAGAACAGAGGATGCGAAACGTGGAATCGAAGCGTTTGTGAAAAAACAAAAGATAGTATTTAACGGAAAGTAGGTCGACGGCAATGTTCAGTGATCAACCATTTTCAAAGAAAAAATTCACTCAAGTCAAAGGGAAAAAAATGGCATATCTCGATGAGGGGGAGGGGAATGCCGTTGTATTTCAGCATGGCAACCCCACTTCGTCGTATCTTTGGCGCAATGTCATGCGCTCCTGTGTTGGATCGGGGAGACTAATCGCATGCGACCTCATTGGGATGGGGGATTCTGAAAAGCTTGATAACCCCAGTAGCGAGAGTTACAGCTACGCCGAGCACCGAGAATACCTTTTCGCTATGTGGGACCAGTTGAACCTTGGGGATCGCATCACATTGGTTTTACACGATTGGGGAAGTGCGTTAGGTTTTGAATGGGCCTCGTTAAACCGTGAGAGAGTCGAGTCCATCGTGTATATGGAAGCGATCGTTACGCCTTTAACGTGGGAAGATTGGCCAGAAAAAGCGAAACGTGCGTTTCAAGGATTTCGTTCCGCTTCTGGAGACGAGATGATTCTTGCAAAAAATATGTTCATCGAAAGGGTTTTGCCTGGTTCTGTGATTCGGGAGATGAACGAAAATGAAATGTCAGAATATCGTCGTCCATTTTTGAATTCAGGGGAGGATAGAAGACCTACACTATCGTGGCCAAGACAAATTCCGATTGAGGGAGAGCCCTCAGATGTTGTAGAGGTTGTTCGACGATATCAAAAATGGTTGGAGCAGACGAAGACGCCAAAGTTATTTATCAATGCTGATCCAGGTTCAATTTTAGTCGGAAGACAGAGGGAGATATGCAGAGCTTGGCCATCTCAAGAAGAGGTAACGGTATCCGGTCTTCATTTTATCCAGGAGGACAGCGGGGTGGAGATCGGTCAAGCGATATCCTCGTTCTTAAAAAAAGTAAGATCTGCGTAGAAGATAATTTCGATGTATGACCTCCTTATAAAAAATGGTTCTATCGTCGATGGGACTGGTAGACCTGCGTATTTCGGAGACGTAGGGGTCGTTTCGGACACGATTGTTGATGTAGGTGTTTGCAAGGATTCTGCAAAAGCAATCATAGATGCTGAGGGTAATATTGTTTGTCCTGGTTTTATCGATCCGCACACTCACTACGATGCCCAAATCTGTTGGGACAGCACGCTTTCTCCCTCGAGTTGGCATGGCGTCACGACTGCAGTTCTAGGTAACTGTGGGGTAGGTATTGCACCATGCGGCGCGGATGCTCGAGAGATTGCGATGCGTGATCTCGAGAATGTGGAGGCGATCCCTTACGATGTGCTCCGGGAGGGAATCACCTGGGAGTGGGAGAGTTTCGCCGACTATATGCATTTTGGAGAAAGCGTAAAGCCTGCTTTGAATCTCGCATTTCTGGCACCGCTTAGTCCTTTTCGGCATTTTGTTTTGGGCGAAGAGTCGATGGACCGTGCTGCAACAGAAGACGAAACACAGAAAATTGCAAAGCTGCTTGGAGAGGCGATGGATGCAGGCGCTTTTGGATTTTCCAGCACCATTCTTAATCAGCACATGGGGTATGGTGGGAAACCTCTAGCTTGTAGAAATGCGAGTGTGGAGGAATTAAAAGCCTACGCAAATGTTTTGAAGTCTCGAGGGCGCGGATCGATTGAAGTAGCCCTTACTCGACAGATTGGTGTGCTCGAGCAAGATCAGTGTACTTTGCTTGATATGCTTTTAGACGAAAGTGGACGCCCAGTAACTTTTATCGCCTTGTTTGACCGCGATGATATTTCTGAGGCTGTTCGAGATACGTTAAAGAGAGCGGCTCCGATGATTGCTAAGGGCGCTCGCCCGCAGACCTCTCCGCTACCTTTAACTAGGGAAGTTGACATGAGAAATCCATTTTCGTTTGCCTCTTTCCCATCTTGGAAGAGAGTCTTTGAAAATAAATCAGACGCGGGTCTCAAGTCGACTTATCGAGATAAAGCTTTCAGAGATCATTTTCGCCATGACTTAAAAAATCCGATGGGGTTTGGGGATTGGAGCCGTATCACACTTCATGAGGTTTCCTCGCCAACGCTTAAAAAATATCGCGATAAAAGTATTTCGGACATTTCGGTTGCTCTTGGGAAAGATCCGGTTGACACATTTTTAGATCTGACGTTGGAGGATGATCTAGCGCTCGAATTCACGATCGCTTCGTTTAATACAAGGGCAGATCGGATGGCGGAGTTACTAAACAACAAAGATATACTACTTGGACTTGGAGATGGTGGGGCGCACGTAGACATGCTTTGCGACTCGGGGTATCCAACGTATTTGTTGGGTACTTGGGTAAGAGAGCGCGGCGTCCTTACTTTGGAAGATGCGATTACTCGTTTAACCGATGATCCTGCGAGAACGTTCGGAATACATCGTCGCGGTCAAATTCAAACAGGCTGGTTCGCAGATATCACTATTTTTGATCCGAGTACCGTCGGCTCATCCAATCGTGGAGAAAGGAGATATGACTTGCCGGGAGGTTCTAAGCGTATGGTAATGCCCTCTAACGGAATCTGCTTTACGATCGTGAACGGTAAGGTCTCGTGGGATAGTGGAAAACTGATCGATCCTACGCATGGCAGAGTGCTGCGTTCTTGAAATGAAATTTTTCAAGGTAACTGGTTATGTATAAAAAATTCATTGTTCTCCCAATCTTATTTTTTCTTATGATCAATTTTGCCCTCCCAAGGCAAATTCAGCGTCAGGTGATTTCGGGGGAAAGTCTTTACGAGTGGTCCGGGAGTGATGAGGTTTCTCTGCAAAGTCAATTTGTAGGAATGGTGATGGGTGTTCACGATGCATTCAACGAGTTGATGTTTTGTACAAAAGATGGTGTGAGCCAGCCAGAGCTCGTTTTGGTAGTGCGAGAATTCCTCGTGAAGAACTCAGAGTTGACTCAAAAGTCTGCGGCAGATCTTATTCGCCAAGCTTTGACTGAAAAATATCGTTGTGGGAAGCGTTAACGTATGGCACTCAAGCGAAAATCTCCTTTGGGAAAAATCGTCAGTGTTTGGCAGTCGTCAAAAATATTGAAAGCCAATCCATTGGGAGATCCCCATGTAAGGGAGGTCCGTTTATGGTTACCTCCTGGTTATGATTCAAAGGAAAAAAGTCGCTATCCCGTTTTATATGATCTTGCTGGATACACCGGATCCGGACTCGGTAGAACGAATTGGAAATCATTTGGGGATAGTGTCCCAGAACGTCTAGATCGACTTTGGCGTGATAAAAAAATTGGAGATGTCATCGTGGTTTTCCCAGATTGTTTTACTTCTCTGGGAGGCAATCAGTACGTTAACTCGTCTGCGTTAGGAGCATACGAGGATTATCTCGTCGAAGAATTAGTTCCGTTTGTAGATGCAACATTTCGAACCTTACCAAATGCTAAAAACCGAGGCTGCTACGGAAAATCCTCCGGCGGGTACGGTGCATTCGTTCTGGGAATGAAAAACCCAAATGTATGGTCCGCCGTAGCGAATCACTCTGGGGATGCGTATTTCGATTTCATCTATCGGCGTGATTGGCCGAACACATTAGATGAGTTATCAAAATACAAGCGACGATCGAATAATAATGAGAATCTGTCGCGCGGTCTTGATGACGGGAGGGTAAAACGTTTTTTAAAAGCGGTGTGGAATAAACAAAAGTTGAATTTCTCGGAAGGGCATTGCTTGATGAATCTTTGTATGGCGGCAACATACGATCCTGATCCAACTGCTCCCAACGGATTTCGTTTGCCGTTCCATCTTGATACTGGTGAGCTCATCCCGGGACGTTGGGGTAAGTGGCTAGAGCATGACCCAATTAATCTTGTAAAAAAATATGGAAAAAACTTACGTAAGTTAAGAGGTATATGGATCGATTGTGGTCGGAGAGACCAATATTTTATTCACTACGGTTCGCGTATCCTGAGCCGCTCCTTGCTGAAGCAGAAAATAGCGCATCGATATGAAGAGTTTGATGATACGCACTCCGATATCGACTACCGAATGGATAAGAGCCTGCCATTCCTCTTTTCTTTGATTAAAAGGTAGTTGATGCAGATGGTGGAGGAGTATCTTGAGCGGGCAAGAGCGATAATTCAGGCATCTTCCAAAGTAGTTTTTTTAACAGGTGCTGGGATATCGACGAACTCCGGAATACCGGATTTTCGGGGGCCAAATGGAATGTGGACAAAAAATCCCGCTGCCGAGAAAATGTCGGACATTCGATTTTATATGAACGATCCCAACGTGAGAAAAGCTGCTTGGCGATCTCGCATGGTGCATCCTGCATGGGCAGCTAAACCGAATGCTGCGCATTTGGCCATCGCGGCATTTGAGAATACGGGTAAGCTGTATTCGATAATCACTCAAAATATTGATAACCTCCATCAGAGTGCAGGGAGTGCAGAAAAGTATATTTTGGAAGTACACGGGACGATCCATAAAGTCGTTTGTATGCAATGTAAAAAACTTACTCCGATGTGGGAGGAGCTCGAACGAGTCAAAAATGGGGAAGAAGATCCGGCTTGTTTTGATTGTGGTGGAATATTAAAAAGCGCAACTATTTCGTTTGGGCAAGCGCTGGACGAAGAAACAATAAATACTGCGCTAGAAGTTAGTGGACAATGCGATTTGTTGATCTGTATTGGAACGACTCTCCAGGTTTATCCGATAGCGGGTGCGGTCGATATAGCGCATAGGGCGGGTGCGAACATCATTATCGTAAACGCTGAGCCGACGCAGTATGATCATGTATCAAATTTTGTTTTTAGAGGGGATATCAGTCAGGTAGTACCCGCGCTTCTAAGTAACATCCACTGAAACATATTTCTTTTAGGTTAAATTTATGCTGAAGATTGATCCGTTTGCATCTATCCATGAATTAGGTGTGTTAATTCGGTCGAAGGGTGTTTCCCCTGTCAGTATCACCGAGTTTTTCCTCGATCGAATCAAAAGGCTCGATAAAAAGTTGGGGGCTTTCGTCAACGTTATGGGAGATTATGCGACGGCTCAGGCGAAAATTGCAGAGCTAGAGTTGGCGTCGGGGATTGATCGAGGGCCGCTCCATGGAATTCCATATGCGGTAAAGGACCTGTACCACGTCGCTGGATTTCCGACGATGGCGGGTACTGAACTCCTGAAAAACAATGTCCAGGAAAAAGACGCATTCGTGATTAGTCGATTGAAAGAGGCGGGAGCGGTCCTGCTAGGTAAAACTCATACGGTCCAGTTTGCGTACGGTGGTGTGGGCGTGAATGGGCAGCTGGGAACACCTCACAACCCGTGGAGTAAGGAGGCGTTCATACCTGGTGGGTCGAGCAGTGGGTCTGGGGTAAGCGTTGGGGCTGGGATGATACCAATGGCCCTTGGCAGTGACACGGGAGGGTCGGTTCGAATTCCAGCATCATTCAATGGGGTGACGGGATTAAAGACGACAGTGGGACAGGTAAGTCGGTCTGGAGTTTTTCCATTGAGCTGGAGCCTCGACTCTGTAGGACCGCTGACTCGTAGTCCTCATGATGCGGCTCTGGTGTATCAGGCGCTAGCGAAAAAAGATGAGGATGATCCTTCAATGTCGGCTTACAGAAAAGTCGGTGAATTTAATGATCAGAAACATAATTTTGAGGGATTCAAGATCGCGTTTCCGAGTGATATTTTTAGAGATGACTGTGATCGTGAGGTTGCTGAGGCACTAGATGAGGCGAAGCACCTCATTGGTAAGCTTGGGGCGCACATCGTGAATGAAGAGTTTACGGCTGCTCGAGAAGCAGTGAAGTTAAATCCAAAGGGATTGGTAATAGCGGCTGAGGCCTACTACAGTAATCGTCAGATTGTCGATACTCACTTTGATGCTTTGGACCCTATTGTTGCTCACCGTATTATTAAAGGAAAAGACGTCACCGCGACCGAGTACTTAGATATTACTCGTGGGCTACAAGAGGTTCGAAAAATCTCTGAAGCGTTCTTCGAAGTTTGTGATGCCATCATTGTTCCTACTGTCATGATTGCTCCAAGGAGACTGAGTGAGGTCAAAGATAGCATCGAGATGTACGCAAAAACGAATCTCCAATGTTTACGTAATACTGCAATTGGAAATATATTGAATTTGAGCGGGGTGAGTATTCCTTGTGGTTATTCAAAAGATGGCTTGCCAATTGGGTTAATGATTTATGGCAAATCTTTTGATGAAATGAAAATATTGTCGATGGCACACGCGTACCAGCGTCATACGGATTGGCACAATAAGCGCCCAGATTTAAGTTGGGCGCAGTGAGGGAGGTGTAGGTCATGAGGGATTTGAGCGGATGTGTGGCAGTAGTAACCGGGGCAGCTCGGGGCATTGGTGCGGCAATTGCGCAGCGTTATGCCTCAGAGGGTGCGAAGCTTGTTTTAGTTGATATCGAGCAAGAGGCATTAAATAAAACAGCAGATGCGATTAAAGAAAAAGGGGTGGAAGTACTATCCGTCAATCTTGATCTCACCAAACCAGGCGCTGCAAAAAGTCTAGTAGCTGAGAGTGTTGAAAAATTCAGCAGGATCGATGTGTTGGTGAACAACGCAGGAGTCATTCGCGTAAAACCATTTCTTGATACAACCGAAGAGGATTGGGACTACATCCATGATATCAATGCTCGGGCGTTATTCTTTGTGATGCAGGCGACTGCGAAGCAAATGTTGCAACAGTCACCTAGGAGCAATGGTAGGCCGTTGGGGAAAATCATAAACATGGCCTCGGTAGCAGGGCGGACCGGTAGAAAGTTTATGGGGGCGTACTCGGCTAGTAAGGCAGCGGTGATCATGACCACGCAAACTGCGGCGAGTGAGCTGGCTCCACGAGTAACCGTCAATAGTATTTGCCCGGGACCGGTTGATACCGATATGTGGATAAAGATTGATAAGGAATGGGCGGCGATTGAAGGTCGACCTGTTGGCTCTGTTTGGAAGGATCGTGCGAATGCTGTGCCTATGGGTAGAGGTGAGCAGCCCACGGATGTTGCAGCAATGGCCTCGTTCTTGGCATCTGAGGATTCAGACTTTATTACAGGACAGTCCTACCATGTGGATGGTGGTGTCCTAATGCTCTAGAAAAATTAACTAATTGGAGTCCTGGACATGAGAGAGATCTGCAGAGGTTTACGTTTCCCCGAAGGCCCAGTGGCCATGCCCGATGGCTCGGTCATACTTGTAGAGATTGAGCGACAAACCTTAACGAGAGTTTCACCAGACGGAGAAATCGAGGTGATTGCACATGTTGGTGGTGGACCGAATGGTGCTGCGCTCGGACCAGATGGAAGAATGTACATTTGTAATAACGGTGGGTTCGAGTGGATTCAAAGTGGACCATTCTTAAGACCTGGCGAACAGTTATCGAAAGATTATGTTGGGGGATCCATACAGGCGGTAGATTTATCGAGCGGAAAAGTAGAGACCATATATTCAGCCTGTGAAGGAGAGTCGTTAAAAGGACCGAATGATATTGTGTTCGACAAGCATGGAGGATTTTATTTCACGGATCTTGGAAAGCGACGTGGAAGATTAATTGATCGGGGTTCTGTGTTCTATGCAAAAACAGATGGTTCTTACATTAGAGAGCTCATTCATCCGTTCGACACACCAAACGGTATCGGGCTATCAGCAGATGAAGCAACTCTTTATGTGGCTGAAACGAACGCGGCGCGCCTCTGGTCTTTTGAGATTGAGGCTCCAGGACAGCTCGGAAAAAGTCCAAATTTATATTGGCCTGGAAAATTACTTCATAAGTTCTCTGGGTATGAGCGGTTAGACTCACTCGCCTTAGATGCCGAAGGAAATGTGGTAGTCGCGACTCTCATTTCCGGTTGCGTGACTGCCATAACACCGGAAGGAAAAGTAAAAGCAGTTGTGCCCACCCCAGAGTTTGACTTGATGGTAACGAACGTTTGCTTCGGAGGATCAGATTTAAAGACGGCTTTTATTACGTCTTCTGGACTAGGGAGACTTTACTCGATGGATTGGCATTGCGCGGGGCTGCCACTGAATTTTCTAAATACTTAGCATTATTGCGCAAAAGAATTTCGTTTTTTAAATCTACGTGTGGTTATTGTTTTTGCGCATTTTGATGTTAATGAGCTCCACCACTACAGAGAACACCATCGCAAAGTAGATATAAGCTTTTGGTATGTGAATCGAAAAGCATTCTAGTACTAGCATTACTCCGACCAGGATCAGGAATGCGAGAGCAAGAATTTTGATCGTTGGGTGACGATCAACAAAGTTTCCGATCGGTGCTGCTGCAAACATCATGACTCCGACCGCGATGATTATTGCAGTGGCCATAATACTAACAACATCGACCAGTCCGACCGCGGTGATAACCGAGTCGAGTGAGAATACGATATCCAGAACCGCAATTTGTAGCAGAATCCATAAAAGTCCATTTTTCCCCGATGGTTTCGATTGATGACCATTTCCCTCTAGGGCTTCATGAATTTCTTGGGTGGCTTTTCCGATTAGAAATAAACCGCCACCAAATAGAATCGTGTCACGCCCAGAGATCGCTAGTTCACCGAAAGTAATAATCGGTTCACGCAATCCCATGACCCAAGAAAGTGAGAATAGAAGTGCAAGGCGTGCGAACATCGCGAGTCCCAATCCTAGCCTACGCGCAAAATTTCGTTGTGATTCGGGGAGTCGACCAACTAAAATCGAAAGAAAGATAATGTTGTCGACGCCCAATACGATTTCAAGGGCTGTTAACGTTCCAAGTGCAACCCACGCCTCAGGTGATGAAATCCACTCAAACATTTTTAAGGGCGTCCTTAGCTATACGAATAAACCATATTTTATCTTGCATTGAGCTACCGTGGAGCGGTGTGAAAGTTTTTATCTAGACAGGTTTGAGGTTTACGTTACGCTAATTTGCGTTGCGCTATGAATTGATGAAAAACGACCAGTAGGATTAAGAATGCTCCAGCTAAGTCCGTATAGAGTCCTGGCTTGATTAATACAATGGCCGCTGCAAAAAGGCTAATCCGAGCGAGAGGTTGTAGCCGCCTGAATAAGTAACCCGATAGGGAAGAGGCGAGACAAATGACGCCGATAATTGCACTGATACTCGTCTGCAGTATTTGAGGGATCGTCCCGATTAAAAGAAGCGATGGCCCAAAGACAAACATAAACGGAATAATGTATCCGGTTGCGCCCAGCTTCAGGGCCGCTAGGCTGGAATCCCATAGTGCAGCTCGAGATATTCCATTGGCGGCATAAACGGCCAGCGCTACCGGTGGTGTGATCGCTGAAAGAATCGCGAAGTAGAACACGAACATGTGTGCAGCTTCAACGAGCACTCCAAGTTTCACAAGCGCCGGAACCAGCAAGGCCACTTGCATAATATATGCTGGCGCAGTTGGCATACCCATGCCTAATAAAATTCCCGCGACCATTGTTAACACCAAAGCAAGAATGAGGTGATTACCGGCAGCGCTTAGAACAAGGTTGGTAAACTCTAAACCAAGTCCAGTTATAAAAATTACACCGATTACAATTCCGGCGCATGCGCAAGACAGGGCAACTGTCACGGTATTTCTGGCGCCGTCCTCGAGTGCTCCTATCAAGTTATTTAGCCGAATATATTTTCTTGTTGACTGACGCAGCAGTGCTGTGGGGATGGTGCTGGCAATACCACACAACGCTGCAAAGGGTGCGCTGTAACCGGAAAGGAGTGTCCCTACAATGATGACAAGCGGGATAAAAAGGTGACCTCGCTCGCTGAGTACATCCCGTAATTTTGGCAACTCCTTCTTGGGGAGGCCATGCATACCAGTTCTTTTTGCCTCAAAGTGGACGCTCAAGAATACCGCCAAGTAATACAAGATCGCGGGAAGAAGGGCGTACATCGCTACCTTCAGATAGCTTATCCCTAAAAATTCAGCCATGATAAAAGCCGTGGCACCCATGATGGGAGGCATAATTTGACCTCCGGTTGATGCGACGGCCTCTACCGCCCCCGCAAATGCTGGGCGATAACCGATTTTTTTCATGAGCGGAATCGTAAACGCACCAGTCGTCATCACATTCGCGACAGCGCTGCCCGATACGGTTCCAAACATTCCACTAGTGATACAGGACACCTTCGCAGGACCACCGGCCGTACTTCCGGCAATGCTCTTGGCAAAATCCATAAAAAGGTCACCAGTTCCAGTTCTTTCAACAAGAGCTCCGAATAAGATGAATAACATCACGTACGTTGCAGAAACGTAAAGTGGTATCCCGAAAATTCCTTCGGTACCGAGATACATTTGTTCAGCGAGTCTCGATAACTCGATATCGCCAAAAAATATCGCATAAATCAAAAAACCAACTGCGGTTAATGGAAGCGTCCAGCCTACAGCGCGTCTCGTAGCTTCGAGTACGAGTAGTACAGTAACCACTGCGAGCACCCAATCTGCTTGAGTAAGTGGGTCAACGTAAATCATTCTGCTAAGAATGTAATCTTGATTAACTACCAAATAAGCGCAGCACGCGATGCTTAGTAGTACCAATATCCATTTGATTATCCTAGAGACCGTTGTAGATTTTTGGTCTGTAGTTACTCCGAGTGTTAAAAAACCAAGAGTGAGAGCGAATCCAAGGTGCATACTCCTAAGTGTGAGCGCATCTGGGGGGCCGTACCAGGCTATAGCCAGATGGAAAACGGACATCGCTACCGCGATGATCGTTACGAAAACTTTCAAAGGATTACTCATACTCGTCGTGGAGTGCGTTTTGATCTCGCTCTATTGGTGCTCGTCGTACCAGCGCCGTGCACCCGGATGCATCGGGACTGAAATGTCAGCTGCCATTTTTTCTTTTGTAAGACCTTTAAATGCTACCGTAATCGATTCAAGTTCACCTAATCCCGCGAAAATACTATCGAGCACGTCGTAGACCGTCTCTTCAGCGAGGTCACAACGCGCAGCGAGATGGGTTGCAAAAACGATGGTTTGAATATCTTTGCTTTGATTGGGGTAGGTCCCCTTGGGAATTATCCCCTTTCGGTAACCAGGATTATAGGTTTGCATCTTTTCTATTCCGTCGTCTGGTATTTCCAAAAGCTCGATTTGACGTGCGCTCGCCAGGTCCATTACTGATCCGGCTGGAATGGTGGTTCCGAGTGTATAAAAATCAGCATTCCCATCTTTCATAAGTGTCACTGAGTCGGTGTAAGACCCGTAACTTACGCGAGATAGATCATCAAGCGTTATGTCATAGGCAGCCAACAAGTGTCCTGTGATGGCTTCCGCGGTGTTTCCCTTCTGTTGTCCGGTAAGTGCCTTACCGCTCAGGTCGCGAGGCGTTTTGATATTCGCTTCGGGGAGTGTGATGACTTGGAAGTACTGCGGATAAAGTGTAGCGATGTTACAGATATTGTGAGCTTTTTCAGTAAAAGGGGCACGACCTTCCAACCCATCAACTGTGGACACAGAGTTAGCCAAGCCAATTTGTGCTTTGCCCGATTCGATTGCTTTCACATTGGCGATACCAGCGCCAGGTAGCACTTGAAACTTGATATCTGGGTGACGTTGTTCTACAAGCGCTTTTATCGATCCGCCGAGGGGGTACCACGAGCCCCCCTGGGGTCCGGTTACAAATTTCAGATTCAACGTCTGAGAATTTTGACTGCCAGGGTTATCTCCACAGCCCGCAAGCGCAAAAAAAATGAGAAACGTTATCACCCTAAAAACATGTTTAATGCTGAGTTGAGTCACTTAATTGCTCCTCTAAAGTTTGCGTGCGCTATTAATTCACTTTTTCAACGCGATACCCATTCCTAGGGAAATGAATGCATACCATACCAACTCTTTCGTTCTGATGTCGAATTGAAATACGATTTGCGCTTATGTATTCGATCTCTCCTATGACCGGTGTTTCACCTGAATCTGCATCAAAAACGATGCTCGCTGAATCACCAATACTCAAACCTTGGACTTCATTGGTATCTATTTCGCCCAGGGCAAGCGGAGTGCTGGATTTCGCGAGCTCAATGGCCTCGAGTGACGACATCTCGGATGGCGATCCATGACCAATATCTTTTACTCGGTTCTCCCATATTTCAAGATGCTTAAATTCTTTCATGAAGGCCTCTCCTTGCGCCCATCGCCTGCGGATAAACCACGGTAAGTAGTAAAAGCAAGCATCAGACATCGAAGCGGTATCGCCATGAAGGAACAACCTTTCATCGCTTAGCAGGCTCTCTGCCCAAGTGAAATGTGAACGTATTTGCGCAGCAAGATGGGGGATGGTCTTCTTAATAACCTCGAGATCAAACTGTGGTCCAAAAAAAAGTCGAGTGCGATCAGCTAGAAAATCTTTCGGTAGTTCCTCAGCGCTTGCACCGATCGCTAATTGTACGAGTGACTTGAATATGTGGTCTGTCCAATGATTGATAATGTTCGCATAGTTAGCGTTAGATCCAACGTCAAGGGTTGGAAATCGATTTGTGAGCTCACTCAAAATACATTGACTGTCACAGTAGATATCCGCGCCGATCTGCATGATCGGGGTTCTTCGGTATCCGCCAGTAAGTGGTAATACATCAGGTTTGGGAGGGACGCGAGGGATTTCTACAGATTTCCAATCGGTTTTGAGAATACCTAGCGCAACCCTGATTTTCTCTGAAACAGGTGAAGGTGGGTAGTGATGTAGGACGATGTCAGTCATAGGTAAATTCCGCCTTGGTGATGAGTCAATGATCTTATGTAGGAGTTGATCTGATCAGGGGGCGATCGTAATCCCACCATCTACGACAAAAGTTTGACCAGTAATAAATTTCGATCCGTTTCCCGCAAGAAAGACGGCTAATCCAGCAATATCTTGAGGTTCGCCAAGCCGTTTAAGGGGCGTTTTCTCCTCGTAGTGGGCTCTGATGTCTGGGTCTTCCCATAAAGTGCGAGCAAAGTCCGTTTTAATGAGTCCCGGTGCAATCCCGTTTATTCGTATCCCACTTTCGCCTAACTCGATCGCAAGATTTCTAACGAGTTGCATGTCTGCCGCTTTTGAAATCGCATAAGCGCCTAGGCCGGGGGTACCTTTCAGGCCAGCTATTGAAGAAATAATTATGATTGACGGATTTTTTGCTGCCTTGAGGGATGGAAGAGATTCGTTAATCAGCCAGTGATTGCTGAGAATATTATTTTGTAAAATTTTTTCGAAAGCATCATCGGGTACGTCTTTTAATGGTCCATAGAAAGGATTTGATGCGGCATTACAAACTAGAGTGGTTACTGTTCCGAATTTTTTGAGTGTTATTTGCGCGAGATTTTGAAGATCCTCTTTGCGGGAAATATTTGCCTCAACGGAAATGGCGTCACCACCGAATGTTTCAATTTCTTCGACAACCACGTCACACGCGTGTTTTTTTCTGCTCGATACAACAACCTTTGCGCCGTGTTGGGCGAGCAATATCGCAATTGAGCGGCCAATTCCTCTACTTGCTCCAGTGACGATCGCGACATGATTACTTAAATCAAAGGTGCTCGGTGTAATAGACTTTGGTGATTGATTTGTCATGTTTCAATCTCCCGTTTTTTCAAATCGGCTATTGGGTAGGTCAAACCTATCCCGAGTCGAGCAATATTTCGTACCGCTCAGACGCCCTACAGGCCAAAATTGTGTTTCCGAAACATAAAAGCTATTTGGGTCGATAATTCCTTCTCTCGCGTGAAGCATAAGGATCTCGCCGATAATGAATTCACGTTCGGGCCCTATGTCAACTCGCTTGTAGAATTTACACTCCATCGATACGGGTGCTTCTAAGATCCTAGGATGGGTGACCGTTTTTCCAATTTCCCAAGAAATTCCTACCTTTTCGAACTCGCTTACGTGTTTTGCAAATTCTTGGCTCGATAAATGCATCTCATTGGCAATTGATTCGTCGACTAAATTAACGACAAATTCGCCTGTTCTCAAGATGTTTTCCAAGGAGTGTTTAGTTTCCCCATCCGTTCTTCGGTTGAAACTTAGATATATTAACGGCGGGTCTTCTGAGATTGCATTGAACCAAGAAAAAGGCGCGCAGTTAGCGATTCCACCTTCGCTAAACGTCGAAACCAGCGCGATGGGTCGCGGAAAAATAAGACCGGTCAGGAGTTTATATTTCTCTTTTGTACCAATATCCTGAAGCGAAATTTCCATGGAGCACTAACCGTTATAGGTGTGATTCTGCTCTGTTGAATAACAAGGATGGTATTAGCGCCACAATATCTCACAGTTCTTTTTTTGGGCTCGAGCGAGTAATTCCATTAGGGGTATAGCGCGCGTTCGCAGCGATGTATTTGGGGTCCCAGCGTTATTGTTCGCGGCCTGCTCGTGAGCTTGGAAAAGGCTACTCGCCTGCAGTTTTTCTATTGCGCAAGGAATATCTTCAGGAAGTATCGCGCTTGGGATAACCCCAGTTAATCCCATAGCTTTAAGGATCGGCTCCGCGCTTTCTCGGAACATAATAAGGTTGCCGGCACGACTACTGAAATGCACCAAGGAGTTAGACATTTCTCTCCCGCACTCTTGAGGCGTTCTTAGATTTGTCCAGACTCAATTTTTTCCTTCATGCTGCTAAGGCCCATGGTATAAACCTTGTTATAAATAGCAGTTAACTTTTCGTCGTCCATTGCGCCTGTCGGTTTCGCGCTCCAGTAATCGAGTCGTCGGAATGTCGCGCTCCACTCAACCTTTGACCCTCCATCTACCGCCGTCACTTTCATAGTGGAAATATAGTCAGCTGCTAGTGGCCGGCCCTGTACGTAGGTGTAGGTCGCACTCATCTCAATTGGGTCATACGCTATGAGTCGCTCCTCCACCTTCGTGCCGTTCGCTCGTGTTAGTAAACGAATTGCACCTTGCTGCCGATTCTTTCCCAGGGTTATTTGCGTATCGAGGATGGGGGTAAGCCAATTGTGTAACCCACCGAAGTCACTGACCACTTCCCATACTTTAGATACAGGCGCACTGATTACGATTGATTGTTTTGCGCTGAGTGTTGGTGCTTCCTCGGCAAATGATAAATGCACGAAAAATACTGAGATTCCTATCATTAGAAACCGAATTGAGTGCTTCACATATCCCCCTAACGTTTGAAAATCAAAAAGTAAAACTACTTTTTTGCTAATGTAACACGCTGCTTAAAATAAGATAAAAAGTATGAATATTTGTCGGTTTCTAGTCGCCGCAGCTCGGCGAGCTCCAGAGTGCGCGGCGGTTTCCTGTGGTACGCGGGTGATCTATACCTACCGAGAACTCAATGACAGGGTTCGTAGCCTTGCATCTTGGTTGACTGGCAAGTTAGGGTTGAGGCCTGGCGATCGGGTGGCGCTAGTTATGGAAAATTGCCACCAGTACCTCGAGATTCGTTACGCGGCTTGGTACGCGGGATTAATCGTTGTTCCGATCAACTCTAAACTTCACCCAAAGGAATTCGAGTTTGTTCTGCAAGACTCCGGATCTGCCGTTTGTTTTGTAACGGCGAATTTAATGGCCAGCGTTGCGGCAGCGGTGGATAAACACGAAAACCGAGTGATGATCCTAGACGTTAATTCAGATCAATATGAATCTTGCTTCTCTTACTCTCTCGAGGGCAACCTGGTGGATCTTGATTGCGACCATGTGGCTTGGCTCTTTTATACGAGTGGAACTACGGGAAGACCGAAAGGCGTAATGATTACTCACGAAAATATGGTTGCAGGAGCGGTGAGTTATTTCGCA